>Ga0208793_1000477_pt1 | contig 27368 bp, 13 predicted proteins | sample 17_taG_FD_184092 | JGI IMG/M metagenome (GOLD analysis project Ga0208793, IMG submission 184092) | Marine viral communities from the Subarctic Pacific Ocean - 17_ETSP_OMZ_AT15314 metaG (SPAdes) (version 2) | ecosystem: Environmental > Aquatic > Marine > Oceanic | place: Pacific Ocean | collected... | reverse complement strand
GTTGTTGATACACTACCAGTTGTTATTAAATCTACTTGATCAGTGCTTGATAATACTTTAGTAACAGAAGTCATTGTATTAACACCTGTTGTAGTACCAGCAGTATTTAATTCTGTTGTGTTAGAAACAGAAAGTGAACTATCAGTAACGTTACTTGATATTCCTATTGTTGCGTTTGTTATTGCCATATTTTTATTTATTATGCGTTAGTTAAAAAATCTGTATCTTCATGAAAAAGAGCATATTCAACAGGTATATCACCAGTTGATGATGTCCAGTTTGTAGCTGCTACTTCTATATTAGCGTCTGTATCAGTTTGACTCCAAGGTATGAATAGAAAATCACCGCCATAAAGTTTACCAATTGTTTGTGCGTTAATAGTTACTGTAAGATAAAGTGAAGTGTCTACCGCTTTGTTTATAATATAAACTTTTGCCGCTAAATTATTACCTTCAGCATTTGCTGATAATAAGACTTTGTTAGTTGTTGATCTTAAATGAACTCTATTTAAACCTATTGATTGGTCTAAATCATTAATTGTTCCTGCCTTTGTTAGTGTAGCTGTTTTAGAAACACTTACTGGATCCCCAGCAATGTCTGCGCTAGCTAACGTTAATGTTGCTGTTGTTGCCATAGTTTTGTTTTATTTATTTAGTTATTTTATTCGTCTATAAAAATCATATATTCTAACACCATATCATCAGCGCTAGGATCTATTTTAATATCATTAGTGTCTGCGTTTGCTTCCCATGGGAAAAATGCCCAATCACCAGCATATAGTTTACCCATTTGCTCAGAGTTTATTTCTATAGTAAAATGCTCTGAAGCAGTTGATGATGTGTTTTTTAAGTAAATTTTATGAGCGCCATTTGCATAAGCGTCACCATCAAAAAGAGTGTATTGCGCATGACCTGTTGCTAATCTTTTTCTACCTAAACCACCAGTTAAAGTTAGACCGGTTGAATTACCGGCACCTGTTAAAGTTGAAACTGCTGAAACAGACAAAGAGTCAGACAATAAGTCTGTGCTTGTTAAGTTTATTGAAGCTATTGTTGTTGCCATATTATTTTTGTTATTTGTTTTTTAAATATTTTCTTATTGTACCGTCATTGTAAATGTAAATTAACACTCCTGACTGATTCTTTTTTGCCGGACGTCCTAATATATCAGTAACTGTTATTAAGTGTCTCTCTACACCTCTAATTGGTAGAGGGCCAACCCAAGTACCTTCGCAATAGTTATATGTTGCTTGACATACTGTGTCCCACTCATTTTCACAACAGTACTCGTCAATATCTATAACCCAGGCGTAACACGGATCGTTAAGCCAGTAAGGTATGCTATCACCAGTAATGCAACCTGCACTGTAAAGACAAGATACAGGATCGTCAACGTTAGCATTTGCATTATAGTTATACGCTGTTTGATCCATGCAACCCACAACGACAGAAATACACGAACCGTTATCCGTGTTAGCCAATGGATCGTAATTAAGAGCCAAGCTATCCATACACCCATAAACAAAGGCAATACAACTAAAATCCTCCGTGTTCGCCGTTGCGTTGTAATTGAGCGCAGAAGGATCCGTGCAGCCATATATAAAAGGAACGCAAGGAATACTATTGTTGGTTGCATTTGCAAGTGGGTTATAATTAAATTGTGTTGAGTCCATGCATCCATATACAAAAGGAATACAAGAGCCGTTGTCTACATTTGCAAGTTGATTGTAGTTAAACATAGTAGGGTCTGTACAACCATAAACAACAGGTACACAGCTACCATCATCAACATTTGCTTGTGGCATAAAATTAAAAGCCGTAGGGTCAGTACAACCAAACACTATTGCAATACAACTACCATCATCTGTATTAGCTAAGCTATCATAATTAAGCGCTGTTACGTTTGTACAACCAAATATAACTGGTATGCAAGTATCAGGTGTATTAGCTAGCGGGTTGTAATTAAACGCTACTGGCTGCATACAACCTACAACTACAGGCAAGCAACCACCGTTATCTACGTTTGCACTAGTGTCGTAATTAAAAGCTGTACTATCAGTACAACCAAACACCGCTAAAGTGTTACAACTATCTTGTATGTTTATATCTGTGTAGTAGGCATTTGCTGTGTCGACGTGATACTCTAAATATGCTGGAGATATACAACCAGGATAATAATAACAGTCATCAGCTGTGTTAGCACTATCAACATAATTAAATGCTAAAGTATCTAAACAACCATACACATACTCTTCACAAGTGTTACCACAATAAGTAGAACCTTCATATAAAAAGAAAGGCTGTATAAAAGGTGGTTGTACGCTTATTATAGTATCTTCATCTGGCCCTATCAAACTAAAACCACACTCTACAGCTGTAAACTGAGCTTGCTGGGTAACAAATAGTTTTGCACTAACATCTGTTGGTGCATATAAGTCTATAGTAAAAGCTTGATTAAAACCACCGTTTGTCATTGCAAACGAAGTAGTATCATCGTCTTGATATATTTCTAAAACAGTACCTACCCAACCATTACCTATTAAATCGTGTAGTATTAGATCGTAAGTGCACTGATCAATATTATCCATTGCATTTGCTAGCGAGTCGTAGTTATACATAGTGCTATCAGTACAACCATACACTATCAACGTGCTACAACTACTATCACTAACGTTTGCTAGTGGATTATATTCTAGGTAATCATCGTCTAAACAACCAGGCACAGGTGGTGGTGGAGGACACGGCGCAGATATAAATACATGTGTAGTATCATAACCAAAAGCAGCAGAGTCACCATACACTAAAGTATCGCCACACTGCATAACATAGTAAGAACCATCTTGCCCGCCCCATATACTACCTTCTAGACCATCTCCGTATAAGTCATATATAGTAAATGATAGTTCACCAGGTGGTAAACAGTTTACAATAAATTGTGGTTCGTAATTAGGCACATTTGTATATGGACCACCTGATATAATAACATTACCTAAAGTATCTTGAATATCCCAAGTAGTTTCTGATGGGTATTGATCTAAGTTTATATTAATTAACGTAGGCGTGCAAGGACCTGGACCCTGTGCAAACAAAAATATTGGTAATAAAAATATAAGTAGTAGTAGTTTCTTCATTCTTTTATCTTAATTGTAATGTCGTGCGGTGCATACTCGTTTCCACCAAAGTATGGGTATAAGTAATACCTTTTAATTAAACCCCAGTTACCTTCTGGTCTTCTTCTAACCATAGTTGTATCACCATCTATAGTTATAATATAGTAAAACGTTTTAATATCTATTGTAGCATTATAAGATACATCTGGTTCTATAGTTCTTATAGTAGCAGCTGTATGTCTACCTTCTTCATGTCTTAACCAACAAAGTTCTATCTCATTATTTAAATACCTCCAACCTAATCTTATAGAGTATTTTTGATGCCTAACACCAAAGTCACTAAAGCCGTAAATCTTATTTACGTCATGTTGGTTCTCTGGTATCTCGCTAGTGTAAATAGCAGACTCATCTAACATAAAGTCAAAGTCTATTCTTGAGTTTGTAGGGTGGTTAAAATAACTACCAGAACTATGCGCACCTTCAGGTATCACATACGTTCTAAAACCAAGATCATCAGTTTCTTTAGCGCAAGACGATAATATAAGTATTAATACTATTTTGTACACATACCTAGGCATACTTTACCAAAGGTTAGTTTTTTAATCAATAGGCACAGTTTTGCTTTCATATTAAAAGTCGCTCATTATTTGTTCGTTAATAAATTCTTGTATCTCTTTCCTCGTTGCAAGCATTTTAAAACTTAAGTCTGCTTGGTATCGTTTTATTTCTTCACCATCTTTAAATATAATTATAGTAGGTACTATAACTATTTTATGTTTTTCTTGTAGCTTTGTTTCTTCAACTATATCTACTTTAGCTAGATCACAATCGTTTAGTTTTTTAAACCACTCTACGTCGTTAGCAGAGTTCCAGCTAGCATTAAACTGAGTTACAACAACTTGTGAAAAAGCGCTATTACATACCAGCATTAATGTTACTAAAAAATATTTCATATTATCTTAGGTCGTCTATTTTGTCTTCCATTCTGATTAATCTTTCTTCTAGCTTTTTAACGTCGTCTCTTGTTTCCATAATAGTATTTCTAACGTTAATATCTTTCATGTTAAACTCCATGCGAGTTACATCAGGTTTTGGTAGTTCTTTTGCCTCAGCTATGTCTGCTTGTAAAGCAAACCACATGCCTATTACACCGGACAATGCAAAGCCAACTGCTATGAGTGTTTTAATACTTATATTGAAGCCTGTATTTTCGTTTAATTCTTTTGCCATTTTTATAGTATAGTTATAATTAAAAGATTACGTAATTTACTCCAAATTTAAAGTCATACCACTCTCTATTCCAGTATTTATTATACTTACCCTCTACAAACGTACCTAGTGACTTATTTATCTTGTAACCAAGTATAATTCCACCGTTGTAATCTAGCCATTGATTACCCTCGTATTTATGATAAGAGTAATCGTTACCGTCGTCATAATGGTATGGCATTAGGTTTGCCCAAGCATGTGACCAAAATGATTTAGTGTAGTGATAGTAGTCAAAACCAACAACAACAGAGTGTTGTATTATTTGATCTAACTCTTTACGTTTTCTTTCAGTATAATCAGCTAACATTGTAGGTATAACAACTTCTTCCCAAACCTCTTTGCTTGTGGCAACGAGTTCTCCATCAGGAGAAAAATACTCACTAGCAGCTACGTCGACATTATAGCCTTCTTGCAGTGCTAGGTAAGTGTAATGTATATTGCCATTGCTGAGCATCCACTCTGCCAAAGGATCATATCCATACGGCTCGGATAACCTTTGTGCGAGTCCAGCATTGAAAGACAATTTGTCATTAACTTTATATCTATATCTTTCTGACATTTCAACATATTTAATATCAGCAAAACCATCTTCTAGGTATTCACCTTTTAGTATATACTTGTCATCTACAAATCTTATAAAGTGATGTTGGTCTAAATATTCATTACCTTGTTGTCTCTTATAATCTACTTCAAATAAAAATTCTAAGCCACGTACTTTACCTACGTTAGCACCATCTGACCACGATTGTTCTGTGCCATCGTAAAATGTACTAGCTCTGTTTTCATAACCAAATCTAGCTATTTTACGTATACCTAAAGCTAAGTTATAATCGTATGGTGTTTCCACTGTTACAGTTTCTAAACCGTTAGTTACAGAAAACACGTCTATATCTGATATAGAGTTACCGCCATTAGCTGCAGCATAAAACGTAGCAAATTTAAAATACTTTTTAAAATTCTGTGAGCAGCATTCTTTTGGCGCAGCGCAAGCAACCAGTGCTATACATATTATTATAATTAGTTTTTTCATATTAATTAGTTCTTCTTGTTTTTACTTTCATTTTACCTCTTTTACCTCTTTTACTTCTTTTAGGCTCTTTAACACCTAAGTTCCAAGTTGACCAACCCATAAACAAAGCTACTCTTTGCCAGTTTTCAACGTCTTGTCTAAATATATTAGCTACATTTGTTGCTTTACCGTAAAGTCTAGACAGTGGTATGTTTGTTGCTGCTTGAGTAAATGAAAAAGCTGCTTCCCAAGCTGGGTTTTTTAAGTTGTAATAAGGTAGTTCCTCTATAAGATCTTTGTTCCATTGTATTGCTCTCTCACCTTGTCTTATTTTTCTAAGCTTTATACCTATTGGTGGTGATAAGTTTGCTAGTTCCATAATCACAGCTGATTCATCTTTATTATAAGTTTTTTCTTGTTCTTTATAAAAAGCTATAATCATATTTTTTAAAGTAGAAACTACAGCACCTCCAACACCCATACCTCTTAGCGTACTGTCTATAGTTCCACTAAGAACTCTACCTTTTTTCTTGTCAAAAAACTCTTCATCATCTTCATCATCAAACATCATAGCAAACAAAGCTGTTTGTAAAGCATAAAATATTAAATTCTGCACAGCTCCATAGTAAATAATTCTAGAAACATTAGACTTAGCGTCTCCTCTACCGTTAACAAGATCTAGTATTGCTTTTTTCATTAACCTAGTGTACTGCATAGGTGTGTTTTGAAAAGCAAGTATTAATCTACCAAGAACAGATGCTTGTTGTTGAGAGATCATATCAGGTCTAGCAGACTGTTGAGTTTCTTCAGCTATAGCTTGAAAATCACTAAAAGCTTGATCTTTAGCTTGTTGTACTGTCATACCCTCTGCTAAATACTTATTGTATCTATTTCTATAAAAAGTAGCACCACCAGCGGCAATGGCAAAACTATCTGCAATTTGTGTAGGTAAAAAACCTTTTGACAATAGATAGTTTAATGCTGCTTTGTACTTAGCCATAGACCCACTTGCGTTAGCTACATATTGAGCAAGTTCATTAGCGTTTACATCCATACCTAAACCAGATCTTCTTTGTTTTAACATGTCAGAGTCAAATAGCATTTTAAAATCTTGCCAAAATTGTTTTTGATTTGCAAAAGCTTTAGAGGCTGCTAGTATATTATTATCTTCCCAGTTTATAAAGTTAACAGTAGACAGCGTTTGTAGTAATGCAGACCTAGCATTAAAGAACATGGTAGTACCAATAGCACCGTTTAACCAATTCATAAACCTGTTGACCAACCTGTTTTCAGTACCAAAGTTTCTGTTAGTGCCATTTTCTATTCTGTACAACATATCTTCCAAGGCTTCTCTAAAGTTTTTACCGTAAACAGCCTCTATTTTATTCATGTTTTCCTCAGAAAATATAATACCTGCGTTTTCTAAAAACTCTGCAAAAAATAATTTTCTATTAACACCTTGAGCAGCATCCATAAGGTCCGTTCTAATGTCTCCAACTAACCATTCATCACTAGGCTTGACATAACCATCTCTTTGCATAGATAACAAGCCTAACGTATCTGCAAATGCCTTAAGCTTTGGGTCTGAGTTTACTAAACGAACTAGTTTTATTTGATCTGTACCACTTAAACCAGGTATCATAAAATCAGACTTATCCCAAAGATAAACTCTTATTGCATCAGCGTAAGTATAATCTTCAAATCCTTTTATTCTTTTGTTTAACATAGCCTTTACCTCAGGCATTCTTTCCGATAAAGCTTTATAACTATTAGCTATGTTTTGCTTTGCCTCGTTTAACATTCTATAAGCTCTGTTTAACGGGTCAATTAATGTTTTCTTAAAAAACTCAAATTGTTTTTCACCTATTTTACCTTTACCTAAAAAACTATATAGCAAGCCAACAAAATCCTCTGCAGATGGCGGTATAAATATGTTAAATGGATTATCTTTTTCTTGTCCTCTTTTAGCAGCTTTAGCTTTTGAAAATCTTTTCTCAGCTTCTACTCCTTTATTTTCCTCTATTATTTTGTTAAACTCTCTATTGTAATCTGTACTCTTTTTAGCTATAGCTTGTTGTACTTTAGATTTTATATCTAACTGACTTAATACATTTTTAACAGCTTCAACATTAGGTAAAGCATCATCAACAAAGTACATATCATTATACCCTTCAGCAAATTTATCTAGCATCCACAAAGCTTTAGCCTCACCAGTGCTGTTGCCTAAGCCGGTTATATTTTCAATAGGTATAGTTATTCCTTCACTTTTTAAATAAGCATGTATTGCAGCTTGGCTTTCTGGTGCTCTTGCTGTTAATATAAACACGTTTTTAGAACCAAACTTTTTAATTTGGTTTTTAAGCTTTTCCATTAACGGCCCTGGTTTTCCATCAGTAACTTTATTAAAATCAGTAAAGTCCATTTTCCAACCTTCTTTCATTAACTGGTCACCAACCATAGGCCATTCATTAGAAGGTATACGTTTTGTTTCTTCACCTTCTTTTGTAGCTATAATGTAATTGTCACTAATAGCAACTGTTTCGTCAAAATCAAAAGCGCTCATACCTCTTGGACTTCTATTGTATTTTATAGAGTTAGCAGACTGAGTAACTTGACTTCTTTTTTTATCTTTTTCAACTTCAACCATTGGCTTTGGAAGTAAATCACCAGCAACGTCATGACCTAAACCAAACACTTGTCCTTCACGTTTGTTTAAAATATCATCTATAAGTCTAATAGGTTTTACAAATTTAGAACCTTTATTCATTTTGTTAAACATTCTAACCATAGAGCCGTACTCTGAACCAGACTCATACTCTTCTCCCATTAAAGTTTTTCTATTTGTTACATCTAATGTTTTGTCTGCGTTTTTAGTAATTATAGAAACGTTGTAGTCTATAAGCTCTTTTTCTATAAGGCTTTCCCAGTTATCGCGATTATCCTGATCTAAAGTAATGTCTATTATTTTTTGTAATAAATTAGATGCTGGTTTTTGATGCTCATATCTTATTTCGCTATTATCAACTTTATCACCTAACAAAAATTCTCCAGTTTCAGGATTTATTATACCGTCCATTATACCAACAACTTTACCAGCTCTTCTTAACGTGGTAGTAGGATTGCTCATTAATGTCATCATTTGAACAATGTAATCTTGTTTTGTTATTGTGCCGGCGTTAAGCTTTTCTGCTAAAAATATTAATTTATTAGTTAAAACTTTTCTAGCTAAATTAGTTTCTTTATCTCTAGTTTCTTGACTATAATTTCTAGCACTTTTACGTGTAACATTTTTAATAACGTTTATCATGTGTGTTATAACACCTTTACCATCTTGAGGTTCAAGTGTTATTTCAACATAGTCTTCTGTTTTACCATTTTTAAATATTTCTGAAGACCCTGGAGAGTTTTCTTCCATAGCATCAATAAAATCTTGATCCATGTCTTTGTAGATATACTTTCTAAAATCTGCTTTTGGACCTTCTTCAGAGTGAAATAGTTGAAACCTAGGTGTTCCACTTTCTTTATACTTAGGATTTTTTATATATTTATCTGTACCAGCTATATATATATACTGACCGTCACCTAGTTTGTAAGCTGTAACATGATTTTGCTCTTCAATAGCTATTTCTCTCAAAACCTCGTTTACTGAAATTTCGTTATCAGTGCCAATACTTTTACGCCACTTACTTATTATGTCTTGAACATAATCTGATGCTATAGCTCTACCTCGTGATATAGCTTTAATGTTAAATATTTCTCTTTGTGAAGGAGCGCTGCCATCTTTTTTCTTGATTTTAAACTTTTCAATAAGTCCAATAGCAAATTCTGCTCTTAAATATTCGTCAGCAAACTCTTCAAAAGGTATCATGCTTACACCTTGTGATTCAAAATTATTTTTAACAAACTGATATTGCTTTATAACGCCAGACTCTTTAAACATATCTTTAAGAAAAGCTTTAGCCTCGTCCTTTGTTACCAAACCTTTTTTAATAAAAACTTTACTTAATGCTGTTATCATTCTAGCTTGAGTTATTTCTGGGTCAAGCTCATCTAAGGCTATAGCAAGCTCAGGCATTAGTTTTGTAACATGATCTTGTTGTGGTTTTGAAAAATCTCTTACAAATACAATTGATTGTGCAGACGCTGCCAACCCGTCTTCTAAAGAATTTTTAAGTCTTTCATCTAAATCACCTGTAGCTTCTAATGATCTTCTTAAACTTTGATTTGTTATAGTTCTATCTAACAAAGATAACACGGCTGTTAGTTTTGCACTTGTGTTTCTATCAACTTTAAACTCAAAACCTTTTTTACCATCTTTAGTTACTCTAAATATTCCTAAATATTCGGCAAAATCTTTTTCACTTAAATTAGGTTTTTTATATTGAGGAAAGTTATTTTTTATTCGCTTAGAACCTTTATTATAACCAAATCTTAGTAACACATTTGGCATGTTAGTAGATTTAAAAGCTTTTGTATGACCTTCATTAAATATAGTAGAAAGAATAAGTTGTAGCCTTCTAGCTATAAATCTTTGTGCTGACCTAACTTCATTACTACCTGCTTTACCTTCTTTTTTTCTTAAATTAGCTAAAAACTTTGTACTTCTTGGATTTAGCTTTTCAACGTCAACACCAGACTCTCTAGCTATAGTTTTGTAAGTTAATCCTTCAACACTACTTAACTCCATAGTATTTAAGTCAAGATCAAGCATGTGTTTTTCTTTTAAACTTTGTTTTAACTGCTCTATAGTTTCTCCACTTTCAGTTTCTTCTTTTATAAGTTTTTTAAGTTGTTTTAACTCGTCTAAACCTTCTGCTATTTCTTTTTCTACTTCTTCTTGAACACCTATTTCTTTGGCTACGTTATATTTTGGCGCAACAAACCTTGGTGCGTTATCAAAATCAGCTGGCGTTGAAGTGTCTTCCATTTCACCAACATTTTCGTTTTCTATACTAACAGATCCTTCTATAGCACCTTTTTGCTCAGCTTTTAAAACATCACCATACCTAAGAGGTAACAACCTATTTAAATAAGCCCCAAAAGGTATTAAGGCTGGGTCATAACTTTGTGAAAGACTTATTAATTCTTTTGAAAAGCCCGATTGAAACTGTTCAAACCCAACTCTTTTACCTTCTTCTAATCCCATTACTTTAGGGTTTTTAGCTGCAAAGTCAGACAAAGCAGTAACCAAAGCCATGTTATTTAAAACTAAATCGTTTCTTAAGTCTTCATCATATTCAAAAGAACCATCATCAAGCTGTCTTCTTGTGTCTAAAAGCTCTTGTCTTATTCTAGCGTTTTCATCTACAATTTTTTGAGTGCTTTCTTTTAGCTTTATATCCTGCTGTAAGTCTTCTCTTTCGTAAACATTTTTTTGTCTTATACGACCACCTCTAGTAGATGCAGAAGCAAACCTCATTCCACCCCACTCAGCAAGACCTTTTCTCTTTTCTTCAGCTTCGGCTGCTTTTATAAACTCTTTATCTATATCAAACTTTAATCCGTTTTTAATAATACCACGCATACCTTTAGAAAAATCAGGCTTATTACCCAATAATTCTTTGTTGTAGTCTCTTATAAAGTTTAGCATACCTTTAGCTGGATCTGCAAATCTTCCACCAATAGAAAGTCTTTCCATACCCATGCTTCTAAATAGTCTTCTTATAAAATCACCCATTTTAGTTAAAACATTAGAATCAATTTTAACATCACCTTGAACTAAAGCTTCTGATAAAACAGTAAACATTTCGTCCCACTCCATGCTACCAACTTGCTCTTCATATGTTTTAAATTTACCACTAACATATCCAAACCTGTCTTGAAACTTGTATTTATTAGGGTTAAGCAAAAGCTCTTGTCTTAATAAAAAAGCTAATCCTTTAATTTTTTTAGGACTTTTCTTTATTGTTTCTTGAAGAACTAAATGAAAAACTTCGTGAACACCAACACCATAGTTATCACCTTTGCCTTTAGCAGAGTCTTTGTTTATTATAATAACAGGTTTTTTACCATAATCATCATATATAACTTGTGCATTACCACCGTCGTCTAAAGGTTTTATTTCAGGTTTACCTTCTTCTCTTCGTTTTTCATTAACTTCAGCAATTTCAGAGTTTCTTTCTTGTATTTGTTTAGAATATTCATCTTGACTTAGCTCTAAAAGATTAACTTTAATTCCAGCGCTTTCTAACAAACTAACACCTCTTGTTAAACTCATGGTGTAAAGATTCTTTTTCCACTCAGTAGGATTATCTTTAATAATCTGCTCGTCTATAGCTTTTATTTTTTCATTTATTTTGTTTAGCTCTGATAAGTTAGCAGACTTGTCTTTACCGAGTAATTCTTTTTTCTCCTTAATAAGATCATTTTTCTTAATTAAGTTGTCTATCATGTCGATTGTCGCATACTTAGGAGCAGCGTTTAAAGCTTGCATAACGTTTCTTACAGCGTCTTGAGCGCCTTGTTCTCTTTCTAAAGCTTCTTTATAAACTTTTGCTTTATTAGCGTAGTTTCTGTTTTTAGGATATTTTTTAGATTTTTTATCAAACTCTTCTAGCTTTTTTTGTATTTCTTGTATTTCAAGACTAGAACCTTGTAGTATAGCTTCTCCTTCTTTTGCTATAGCTCCGTACATAGCTTTTTTAACATTTCTAACTGTAGATACTGCTTGCGTGCCACCTAATGTACCTGTAAGTAAACTTGTGCCAACAAGAACCTCTCTTTGCGTGTTAATGTTAAAAACTTCTGGAGAGTAATCAGCTAAAAAGTTAGACTTAACAACATCGTTTAAAACAACGTCTAATTGCTCTTCAATATGCTCTTTAAAAAAGTTTGTGCTAAATTGCTTTGTAACTCTTGCATAAGCCTCTTTATTTAACCTACCTATAACAGCTTTACTACCTTCTTTTCTTATATCGTTTATTAACCCTCGCAACATGTTTTGTCCCAAAGCGTTTTTAAAGAAATTTGCATCAGGCATGACTAACTGACTAACTCCTGTAGCTAAAGTTGTTAGGTTGGCATAATACAAAGCATCTTCGCCGCTTAGTCCATTTGCTCTAGCATCAGCTAGGTTATCTAATATAAGCATTCTATGGTTTATACCTACCATCCTAGCACCTGTTATAACTTTTTCATTTGGCTTGTAAAACTTACTAATACCTTTAATAAGCTCGTTACCTAAGTTCATGTGATGACTGTGTCCTTTGGGAAAATGGCTATTTGCTTTTTTAGCATTGCTAATAATCTTGTTTTGTCTAGCCATAATGTTTTTTACACCTTCTCCAGCTTTTGCTATGTTCAGCGTGTAAGGTAAAAGCTCTCCTATTTGCTTAATAACCGTGTAAAAACTAACATCATATGCTTTTGAATCAAACAAGTCGCCTAAAAGACTACCTGTATTTACTTTTTCTCTAGTAAAAAGATTTTCTTTATTATTTCTAGGCATTACTCTAAAACCTGCTACATCACCTAAAAAGTCTAGATATTGATCTTTATAAGAATAACCTTCAAAAACATCGGTGTCAGCTCCTCTTTCTGGGTTTTTAGCATCCATTACCGCAGCAGCACCATAACCTATACCAGCTCCAACCCAAACCTGCCATTTGCTTAGCATTTTTGTTAAAGCTCTGTATCTGTAATACTCTTCTCCAAAAATACCACCTATTTCAAATGCAGCTCCAAAAGCGTTATCTGTAAGCTTAACCATTGATTGGTCCCAAGCCTCGCTTAAAACAGTCCCTTTAAAGTTAGGTGGTTGTCTGTCTAAAGGCAATGCCATATCCCATGCTAAAGACGTCCAAGCTTCTGCATAGCTTTTTTGGTACTTACCAACCTCTTCGTTAAGAAACTCTCTAGACTCTTTTAATATAGCACCGTCTTTGTTTAACTCAGTTCTTCTAAGATCTAAGTTTGCTATATTTCCATTTAACGCATTTAATTCTTTTATGTCTGTATTTGAAAAAGTAACATTTTTTCCATTTATTATTTTTGGTATAAATATTTTTCTACCTCTAGCGTCCCATCTATAACCACCATATTTACTGTTTATATTAAAAACTTGTTGATTAACATCGTCGTAACTTGTTCTAAGGTTTTCAATATTTTGAAAATGTTTTTCTTCGTCAACTTCTTGAATATCTACAGAGCTTTTTAACTTTAATCCAAGTTGTTTATGTAACTGTGCGTTAACACCTAAAACTTGTGTTTTTGCAGCACTAATTATACTTTCTTTATCACCGCCAATAACTTGATTAAGATCTTCTCCATTTGCTATTCTTTTCCATTTGTCTTTTGGAATTAAATTTAAAAGTTCAATTTTCATTTGTTGGTTAAACTTACCAAAATCTAAGGTTTCGCTGTTTATACCAGAAAACAATCTTTTAGTAAGATCTACACCTTTAATGTCTCCAGCGCTAAAGTTTATAACCTCCTCATACACCTTGTTGGCTATGTCAAGTTCGTATTTATTTTTTTGATATACAGGATCGTTTTCTAACAGTTGAGGAACAAAATTAGGGTCCATGCCTTTGTTATTAGACTCGTATAATTCTTTTCTTTGTCTGTTAAACTCAGTTTGGTTTAAATACGTGTCTCCTTGGTTGTAATTTTTTTTGTTATACTCTTCTTCTTTTTCTGTTGGAGTGTCTAAAAAACCTGTTATATTATTTGGATCGAAACTTTTCTTTTTAGTTTTTAATTCTTCTTCTTGTTTGTTCTCCCCTCTTTGCAATACAAAATCCTCACTTTCAAAATTATCTTTACCACCAATAACCTCTTTTCTTCTTGCCTTTTTAAGTAACTCAGAGTCATCATCATCAGGATCGTCTATAGCTATTTCTTCGTCAAAATAATTAAACAAATCTTTGTCTTCTACCTTTTTCTTTTTAGATGTTACAATTTCAATATCGTTAGTTGTAGAACTACCATCCGTTGATAGTATATTTTTTACCGCAGCTTTATCAAAGCCAACTTTATTTTTATTAGCTTGTTTTTTAACGTTGTCTTCTGCGTTTCCGCTTACGTTTATAGAGTTAAGTATGTCTGTGGTTTCGCCTGAGCTGCTAGTAACAGTTCCATCTGTTATATTTACTTTTGTTGTTTTAGGGTCAACACCTTTTATTATTTTAGCAGCATCACTTACTTCTGTTTCTGTTCTATCAAAAGTAACAGTGCCATCAGGGTTCATACCAAAACCACCAGATACTGTTTTGCCTTTTTTAATATCAGTACTACCCATGCCGCTTTGACTAGACATGTCAATATTAAGATCTTTGCTTTTTGAAAAATTTAATACATTTTCTAATATTTTTCTATCATTTTCGTTGGTACCTGTTTCCCAGCTAAAATCTCCAGTATAATTAGTTCCTTGATTAGTAAATTTAATGATGTCACCGTTAGGTATAGAGTCTTGGTATACTTGAGATGTATTAAAATCATTTTGAGTAAATTCACCCACAGCACCACCGTAAAAATACATGTTTCTATTTTTATGTCCTTCTGGTGGTCTACTAGCAGATGTCAAAAAAGAAGCCTCATCTCCAATTTTATTTATCTTTGATGCTTTGGTTGAGTCAACAGCTTCAAAATGATAATGAGGTTGTTTGCCAATTCTTTCATCTGCAATTCTAATGTTATGTTTTTTAAGAAGAGCAGCACCTTCTTCAGTAAGGTCTGGTCTTACAAAATCACCGTCTACTTTAGCGTTTGGGTCAAAATCTTTACCAAACAGATATTTTAACAGCCCATGGTCATCATCTTCTCTATTAAAACCTAAATCAAAAGCGTGACCGTAAGTGTGTGAACTTGCCTCTCTGTACATAGGGTGTCCTTTACCTCTAGCTGTAGAAGTAAGGGTGTAGCCCAAGTCTAGGCCATTAACGTCTTGTAAAAACGCTGCCATTTCTTGACTAACACTACCTCCAGAGTCTCCTCGTCTTTTGTTTGATGCCATGTATTATAATTTAATTATGATGTGATACGTTTCCAATAGTCGTTAAACTGTGCCTCGTCAACACTTTCGCTTAAACCATTGTTATTTTCCATAAACCAAGCTTTGTATTCAGCTTTTGTAGTAAACTTTTGATTTCTTTGTAAAGATAAATTCTTTAACGCATCTTCTTCTGAAAGACCTCCTTGATTTAACAATTCTCCAGCTGCTTTTTGCTTAGGCAACATATCTGTTTCAGATAAATTTTGAACAACTTCTTTGTTTTGACCTGATATAGTCTTCATCCAAGTACTGGCATCATCACCAAGAGTTGTTAGCTCGTTATAATCATCAAAACTTGACCCGCTTAGCTGTTCTTTTAAATCCTGCATTAAAGCGTTTTTATCTTTGTTTGTATCACTAAAAGGATAAGTTTCTTCAGCTCCATTAACTGTTACTATTAAATTACCATCGTCAGAAGCAAAATCAACATCACTATAGTTGTAGTTCTTTTTTAAATTTGCTAATAAATTACCCTCATCTTCGTCAAGAGCATTTTTCCAGTCAGTAAACTTGTTCCAGTCCGTAATACCGTCTTTTTTAATATCACCTGGCCCATCTCCAGTTTTTGTTAATATATCAGCTGAAATAGCACTGTCAAACTTCATGTTTTGTAAAACATTTTTCTTTTCTGTTGTAACTTCTTTATCTGTTGGGAATTTACCATCTAATTGACCCATCATACTAAAAGTACCATCTTCATTTGGCATGTTAAAGTACCTTCTGTTTTTAATCAACTCTTCTTTTTGTTTTTTATCGTAAGCCTCGCTAGTAACGTCACCCATAAACGTACTGTATTTTTCTTTTATAAACTCGTTTAGTTTACTTTGGTTTCTATAATCTTTAACACCATTACTGTCTAAGCCTTTTATATAGCCTGTTAATTCTTCTTTTGTTAATCCTCCCATTGGATCTTTTTCTCCGTTTGGAAGCGTAGCGTTAGGGTCAAACGTAACGTCTATAACTTTACCAGCTCCTGGTTCTCCTTCAGCATCAACTCCAACAGGTATACCATCTTTGTCTTTATCCCTTATTTCACCCTCGTTTAAAGGTCCTTGTTTTGCCTCGTTAACTCTTCTTTGTACAGTAATATAATTTGTTTCGCCATCAGTAGTATTTATATCTGAGTAATAACTTGATGGTAAATTACCACTAGTAAACTCCTTTAAAAAACTATTATCATTACCATCATCACTATGATCAGCCGCTATTAAATCTTGGGCTTGAAAATAATTCATTTTTTTAGGAAAGCTTTTTTTATACTTTTCTGCAAAATTACCAGGTAACATTTTATCTTCCCAGTTTGTTCTACCCCCATACTGTTCGTTCCAAACACCTAGTATAGATGTACTACCATCAGTCCATTGGTCCATAGATATAGGTAAGTTTGCTTGGTCAAAATAAGTATAACCGTTTTGACCACCCGTGTAACCCGGTGGGTTTTTTATTTTAACCATACTTTGACCGTTAACTTCTTCTGTTTCGTATCGATCGCCAGAAAACATAGTGCTAAAGTATTTGTCTGTGTCGTCAAAACCAGGACCATAGCTGTTACCATTGTCTTGTGATTGTTTTTGACCAGAAGCTATAAAGCCATTAGAGTTTATTTTTTTATTGTAGTAGTCTGCTATTTCATCTCTTTCAGCACCATCTTTTGCGTTTGCAAAAGCTTTTTTACCTTCTCTGTATAACTTTTTTTGTGCTATTCTACCAGCTCTAGTTAAGTCATTGTTGGAATTCATTGCATCAGCCGTTATTTTATTCCACTCTTTGTCTAAGCCAGCGGCAGCCTTTGCCATTGCAGCTTGGTTAGCTTGAAATGATTTATTTAAACCACCTAAAAAATTACCAATACCAGCTGAAACCCCTAACATAGGGTCCATTGTTTTTGCGGCTCTATCCGCCTGTATTAATCCTGTATCTGCTTTTCCGAATGCCATAATTATTGATTTTTCATTAGTCCGGCAGTAGCTATATTACCTATACCACCTATTAGTTGTTGTTGTGCCATCATTTGAGCTTGATTTGCCGCTGCTACCCTATTGGCATCCATACCTAATATAGTACCCTGCTTGCTTTGCTCCATTTGCATAGACATTAATTCACCTTTTGCTTTTGCCATATCTACATCCTGAGCTCCTTTAGCCATCATCATTTGATTTTTAGACTGCTCTTGAGCTGTCATCATGTCTATTTTAGCTTGATTTTGCATAGCCATCATATTATTTTTTGCTTCTTGTTGTCCTATAGAAGCAGAAGACTGTCTTGCAAACTTAGCGCTTGAATTAGCCATTGCTTGAGCTAAACTTGCAACTCCACTACCACCTGCAGCTCCTTGCATGTTAGCCATAATGTTTGCTTGGCTTTGCTGAAACTGATCACCCATAAACTCTGCTTGCTGTGTATTTACCTGCAAATCATTCATAGCGTTGTCCATACCAGCAAATTTACTTTCCATACCAGCATATCTATTTTTAACGTTGGCATAAGCGTTACTAGTGTCTAGCCCTTTGTAAACGTTTAGTTGCTTTTGATAAGCAGCTTTAGAATCTCGCATTTCTTTAGCTCTTTTGCCAGTCCAATCAATAGCTGACAAAGCTTGTACTGCGCCACCAATAGCCATTACAGCTGGTAAAATTGCTTGATTAACGTTTGGAGCTTGGTAAGTAAAAATGTCTAAAATTAAATCTATCATAATATATTGTATTGTTTATTTATAATTACACCTTATATGTATTATTTACTACTTAATGTTACTTCTGAGCCAACTGCAAATAACTCTGCTTTATCAGTAGAAGTGTTTTTCATTTCAACCTCAGCATAATAACCTGTTAACTTTGCATTAGACACGTCTGCCTTTTTAACAAAAAACACATAGTCGCTACTCGGGCTACCATCAGCTGGTATTTGCGGGTTGTTGTTAGGCACTATAGTTATAGTAACTGTTTTTCTATCTGCAGACAAACCCGTTACATCACCTATGTAGTGTATACTACCATCAGATGATTTCATAAAAGCAGAGTCATACGCGTCAGCGTTATGATTTGCTTGTAAAGAAACATTTACTGGGTTATCAAATGCTAAGCTTATTGTTGACATATTTTTTTATTTTAATATCCTAAATTAGAATTGTTAGCTGTGTCTAAACCTCTAACGGTACTACCTCTACCTGTGGAAACGAAGCTAGTTGCTGGTGCTTGGTTTGATTTTGTAACTCTAGCTTCTGTAGCCGATATATAAGCAGGAGAAGACTGAAGATCTGTTAAAGAAACAATACTTAATGTTTCTGGCGAATCAAAACCTATAAACGAATTAGCTGAGTTTTCAGTCAATGTAATTGTAAAAGTCAAATTAGCATTAGTATTATTTTTTGGAAAATTTATATATTCAGCATATATACCATTTTCATCAATAGTTTTGACGCTATTAGCAGCTACTAATACATGGCCAAACCCTATTAGCTCTGAAGACGCAACACTTTGACCTAAGTTTAAAGTCACAGTGTTTGGAGAAGAACCAGTGTTTCTACCAATAACCTTAACACCTTCTGTTATACCTGTTCCACCACCCATAGATAATATAGTCATACCTTTTTGTATACCGCTTGCGTTAGCTCCGCCATCAAGATTTAATGTAGTCTGGTTTGTAACGTTTGCCGCCTCGTGATTAAGGTTGACTATATTAGACACTACGCCAAGTTTAAACGTAACGCCTGGATCTCCATAAACTATTAACAATCTAGTTTCTGCTTTTTTATTTATATTTCTTTTGGAAGGAAAACTAATTCTAGTCAAGTCTTTTTTAAAAGATGCTTTTTTAACTGTTATGTTTTCTAAGTTTTGCCCAGGTGGTTTTGCTAAAAACTCATATCCAAAAATTTGATCATTAACTCCAGTTTCGTCCGTTATAGTTGTTGCTTTTACATTTATTCTATCAACTCCTACAGACTTTTTTAAAGGAACTTTATAAGTAATGTTGTACTCTCTTTTTATAAGCTCTGTTGTGTTTTCAAAAGTGTCAACACTTGTTACTTTGTAACTACTCATGCTATACACATCACTAAAATTTAAAGTAGGGTTTGGGCTTAATATACTACCAACAATTCTTTCTATTGTTATCTTAAAATTACTAGCCTCTCCAACTCTACCGCTTGTAGAAAAAGTATTGTCATTGCTAGTAAAAGTCAAAACAGTATTAGCATTTATAATCGTGCTGTTACTTAAAGTGACCTTTGATCTTCTAGCGCCATTATAAACTTCGCTAACAACACTAATTACTTTTAAACTACCTATAGATTGACCAACTCTTATCTGAGGGTTACTATTAGTCATATAATGAACAGTTCCAGTTACAGTTGCTAAAGCAGTTGCTGTTGTTGAAAGTGTTACACTACATCTATCTTTATATACTTTTAGTAATCCTGACATATTATATTTGTTCTTGGTAAGCTGATCCAGCTGTTATTGTTAGTGTTGTTTTTGTGTTTGCAGAAGGGAAAGGGTTGCTAACGTAAGTTATAGTAACTTTTATATATCCATCTGCATGTAAGGTAGCAGCCACTGTTCCTGCAAAATCACTTATAGCCACAGGTTCTGTTAATGAAAAAGTAAAATCTTCTGCAGCAAGTTTCCATGAAATACCTTTTGTTTTTTGAGGGTGTATATAAAAATCTACTGTTTTGCCAGTTACGTTTGACGCTGCTTTTTCGTTAAACTTAATAACTTTACTTGTTGCTGTTGAATCTGTAGAGTTGTTTATTATCCATTTTTTAGGCTCAAGATTACTAGCTATATCTACAGCCGTAACTGTATGTGTAAAACTTCTAACATTAGAGTTTAATGTTATTGTAGATGGTTTACCAACACCTTGAACGTTTAAGCCCTGTGTTTTTAATAAGTCAACATCATTGTTTATTTTAGCTCCTTTTATAAAATTAAAGTATTTACCTTCTTTTTCTATAAAAGCTGGAACACTACCGCTCTCTTTGTCTGTGGTTATTGTACTTGCCACCCAACCAGTATCACCTTCATAACTTATTGTTTTAAAATCTTTAACCGTATCTGGCTCACCGTTAAACACTAGTTTAATTGTAGATGGTTCAAAATTACTAGTGCTAGAAGTATCATATCTATATGATGCGTCGTAAAAAGTATTTCTAGTTAAATTCTCATTATGCATGTATATCTCACCTTCTTTAAAAGTAAAATACGAATTTAATAATGAAACTCCATCTTCTGGTAAGAAAGACTTAAAACTTACCCAACCATTTACTTTTTCTGTAAAACTTAATGTTTTACCGTTTAAAGTAACGTTATAGTTAGATTTTAAAGAGTCGTAAGAACCTAAAACGTTTGAGCTATTGTCTAAATTTTCTCTAAAAAATTTTGACATACCTTTTTCTGATATATTAGTTATACCATCACCAGAAAGTCTTATAACAGCACCTCTTTTTTTATCTGTATAATAACATCTATATCCATATGATGCAAAAGACTCTGGGTTTGTAGATATACCATACTCACCTACAAACGGTACAACTTGACCTAACACCTTGTTAGTTGCTGTTAGCTGAGGATTACCATCAGCATTAAATAAAGCGTCTTTGTTAGCTAAAACTTTTAATGTTTTGTTTTCGCAAAGAACAATTACGTTTGTATTTCTTGTAAATAGCTTTTGTATTGATCCGTAGTCAGGGTTTAAATCTTTAGTTATTTTTTCTCCTTGTATAAATTGATTTAAATTATTAAAACTAGATTTAGAGTTATATATACCAGAGTATATTAATCCGTTTTTCTTACGCTCTTCTTTGTAATCTGTGTTTAGTATAGTAGAAACTCTAGGTCCTTTATCTATAGTAACAGCGTTGTAATCATCAAACAACCTGTTAGATTCAACTCCATTACCAAAGCTAAAGCAGTTAAAGTAGTCTATGTTTTGAGTTGTAGAAGAGCTGTCGATTACGTTATGAACTGTATTGTCAATAGACTGAAAGTTTTGAGCAACAGTTAATTGAGCTCCTTGGCCTTTTACTAAAGAGCTTGTTAAAATAATATCGTCTTTATAAACAATATTTCCATTTAAGTCTTTTTTGAAAATAGTAATAGTTTCCCCAGCAGGAACTATGTGGTCTACATACTGAGGTTTTATTTGAAAAACATTGCCTTGAGACTGCGAGTGTTTTGTTACAACAGCGTCTAAGCTTAGAGGGTTTTCTCCATTTGCAGTTCTATAGCTAGTTTTAACACTCATACCATCTTTTATAATCATTTTAGTGGTTGGAGTTTCATAAAACAACTCTAAATCTATCTTGTCTTTTGGTAAAACTTCAAAAACTGCTGGCGTTTTACTACTTATAACTACTTCGCCAAAATCAATTTCACACGCAGAAAATACACTTGCATTGCTTTTTGCTACTTTTTCTTTGTTAAGTGTTTCCTCTGCAGATGTAAACGTTTTAGTATTTGAATAAGAGTCTGTGCTTAGCTCTAAGCTTGCTATAGAGGTTAAAGACTGGCTGTCGGTTTCTTCAATTGGGCTCCAAGCAATACCTTTGTCTAGCTGAACTTGAACGCCAACGGCAGGATCGTAGTATAACATGTTTTCATCGTCTGTTTTCAAACCTTGAGGTGCGTTATCTTCACCCCATCTAGTGTTTGCTACTTTAAAAGTTTCAGTTTGTTGTATTACGTAAACAGTATTTGTTGGATCATTTGTAAATCTAAAAGTTTGACCAGGTGTCGTAAGGTATTTGTAAAAGTTGTATAAGTTACCTAAACTACCTTTGTTAGCTGAAAAACCTGCTGTTCCAAAAAACTTAAATGTACAAAAAGTCTTACCAATTTGCCAACCATCTCCTACATAAGGAACTGCACCAACAATACCACCCTTTTGGTCTGCTGGATCTATAACTCTAAAACCAACACTTTGGTCAATACAAACAGATGGGTTTGCTGCTCCACCAGAATTAGAAGGCGTAGTGTAATCAATTTCTTTCATACTGTAGCCGTTTATAGACTTTAACAAACCATAAGCACTGCTATTTTGTATACCTCTTGTAACTCCACCAAATTTAAGTCTTGTGGCAGTTCCGTTTACTAATGCTGTTGCTGCATAGTCAACTACTTTATTTGGATGTGTTTCAGGGTTTAAACTAAGACCATTACCATTTTCAGTGCCAGAAACAAGCGCATATTTGTCCCCTTGAAAACCAAAAGCTCTTAAAGAAGGTATTAACTTGTTAATAACATCAAGACCTCCTAAATTTGTTGATATGTAAGGGTTAATGTTTATTGGTATTTGTAATATTTCTTTTATATAATCGCTAGAAGTTGGAAGGTTTGTGTCTTCAATAATAGCATCGCTGTTACCTTGATCTAAAAGCCAAGACTGAGCATAGTAAATAGGCGCTGAGTCTTTACTTTTAAAAGTATTTATTGAGCTTTGTGATTTATAAATAAATTCATTAAGCGTTCCGTCTCTTTTTGTTTTAATAAAAAATTTACCTTTAAACTCTTCGCCAAAGTCTTCTGTTGTTTGCTTGTAAAATTTAACTTGAATTTTTAAATTTTGAGGATTTGGTAAAACTGTAGTGATGTTGTTGTAAGACGATGTGGCTATATCTAGTAATTCTATTTTTGTGTTTTGAGGTGACTGTCCTAAAAAGCTTATGTCAGCTCCAAAAGGTTTTTTTGTTTTAAACAAATAAACATCAGCAGCATCTTTAAAAATTAACTCTTCTTCTGCAGTTACAGACACAGAATCATTTAAAGTAATAGTAGTACCATCTATTTTTGTGATTATAAGAACTTGCCCTTTTTTAGTTAAGACATTTTTCTTTTCGCTATCAACAAGCCTCATACCAACAGTAAGCAAAGAAGACGTGCCGGTTACAGCTGTTCCGCCCGATTTAGAAGTACCATTTGCGGCATCACCTATATTTATTGTTGATCCACTAGAGGTTATATTTGAAACTAAACAAACATTTCCTAACGCTGTTGCTCCAGAACCTTTAGGTGATGTCACCCCTTTAGTTACTATAGTTTTTTTATATATACTTGTTAATTCGTATTTTTCAGAAACAGTACCGTTTAAATTAGATTTAATGTCAATAAATCTATTTTCTAAATCATACCAAACACCTGTGTTAGTTATATAAGACTCTAACTCGTCTAAAAACTCTGCATCTTCTTTAAAATCAAATGAACTTATTGCAAAATTAACTTTACCTTGAACTGGATAGCTTGAAAACTGCTTATCGTATTTTGCATTTTTTCCTGGGTTACTATCTGTTGAATCAACTACACTACCAGCTGAAAATGTAACTTGATTACCAGTTTCGCCAACCTCCTCCATTTTAAATCTTATGTGTTTAGGTGGTTCTGCCTGTTTGTCTAAAACTTTATATTTTATTGTTGCACCAGCTGGAACATCTACAGCATTTTCAGTGTCATGTTCTTTTTTTATAACAATATAGTCGTTTTCGTTTATCTTGTTAATTTCAGAAGATGGAAAAGAAATCCATACATTTTGATCTTCAACGTCACTATAAAAACGATCCATAGCTAAATTATAATACTCGCTTGAAGAGTCTTTAATATAATACTTGTAATGTGTAGCCCAGTCTGGCGTTGGAGATGTTAAAGAGCACTGTATTCTGTTTGATGTTTTTGCTTTTGACTGATCTAGTTTTATAATACCAGTTTCATCTGTAAAAACAGGTGATTGTCTACCGTAACTATCTAAAAACACAACGCCAACTTGGTAATCTCTAATAGACTTTATAGATTTTAAAGCTTGTCCACCAGTGTCAAAACTGTTTAGTTGTACTTTAAACTCTGCAGGCGTGTTAAAATAATTATATTGTTGCAAGTAGTTACCATACATTAATCTATTTGCTGTAACTTCTTGTGACAACGCTTTTCTAGGTACGTTATCATAAGGTCTTAACATTTGATTCTCTGGAAGTAAAGATTTTATTTCTTCAGAAGTAATAACAATTGAATCTTTTAATTTTAACTCTTCAAAATCTTTATTTTCTATAGTTCTAACTATATAAACGTTTGTTGCATTTGATTTTTTATAAAGTATGTCTATAGATTTAACGTCTTCTGGCATAGAGTTTATACCAGACAACGATATTTTTCTAACATCGTTAATCATTGATTTGTTGTAACCGTCTTTAGGATCATATTTGTAGCCTTCATCTTGTTTTGGTAAAAAACAAACCTCAGTAAAAGGTGATATTGCAGAGTATTCATTATCTATATATTTATATCTATAAGAAAATCTTGCAAACTCTTTTTCATATATAGCGTCTGGCTGAAGTCTTTTTGAAGTAAACTTTAAACTTCCAAGATTTGATAATATACTGTTATCTATAGATAATATTTCAGCTTCAAAAACCTGTCTACCATTATCGTTAGTACCTATAACACCACAAATAGTAGTTGTGTTGCCACTTACTTTTTGAACACCAATATTGTTTATAGCGCCAGACCAGTCATTATCATTATAAAACATTAACTCTGTTAAGCTAAAAGCTCCTCTATCAATTGACTTTTGCTTCCAATAAACACTAAAAGTACCTGTAGAATCTGTTGGTAGTAGTATGTGGTTTGAGTGACCTTTATCTATGTCATCACCAGTGTATCTATTTTCCGTTGCTAATATTAAATTAAGCCTACCTTTACTTCCAGAAGAACCAGTGGTAGCTGTTGTAACTGTATATGTTAATTTATAAACTTCATCAGCAACTAATGGTTCAGATAAAACATTTCTAATGTAATCAGATTGAGTATTTGAAGAAGTTAAAGCACCTCCAGTTACAAAAAACCCAGCAGAAGAAGTACCAACATCTGTAGTCCCTGAGGTGCCGGTGTGCCATGTTGTTAAACTTGATAAATCACCGTTAGCAATTTTTTGATTACCAGTAACGCCAGTACCTATAGCATCTGCGTGAGATACAGATATAATATTGCTGTTAACTTTTTTAATTTTTTTAGTAAGCTTTAAACTTATGTCTACAAATTTATCGTCATCGAAGTCTATAGCAGAAACGTCATTAGCTTGTAAAGATATTATATCGTTAACCTCGTACGAAGTGTTTCCAAGAAATTTTATAGGCTGTATTCTTACAGGTCTAGCTTTAGTTAAACAAGTTATTTCGTTTATCTTTACACTACCAACGGTTGTACTTTTAGCAATAAGACATAACATACCATCGTTGCCAGTGACATTTTGTTTCCACTTTATGTTTATATTGTGAGTACCAACAGCATATCTTTCAGTTTCTATACCATTTATACCGCTATAATCAACGCTACCAACACCGGTGTTACTCTTTTTGCTTAAAAAACCTATAGTACCAGCTGTTGTTATTGTAATAGTGGCTTTCATTTGGTAAGTGTGGCCAGCTAATAAATCTGTAGCTTTAGTTATCTTAGGGTATCTTGATTCTGCACCACCAGTACCATCGTAAACATATGTTTTTGTACCAGCGTTGTAACTCCAGCCAGTTCCGTACTGAAGTTGACCGTTACCACTAGAAGCGTCAGATCCTGTTAGGCTTATATCAAAACCTGTACCATCACCTAGCACGCCACCATCTTTTAAAACATTTCCATCTAAATCAGTTTTTACACTAGATGATGTTCCTATAGGTTTTTTAATTATATTACCACTAGCGTCTGTGTATGCCCAGAAATAATCATTGTTGTAAGGTTCTGACCAGTGACCTATTCTAACTAAAGTTCCATTTGTTGGATCTGTAACTAAGCTAGTAGAATCTACAGTTATTGTATGATTTAACCAGTCTACAGTTTTAACAGTGTGAACTCTATCTGGCTCTGACCAAGAACCACCGTTTTCACTTATAGCAACTTTCATGCCAGGTTCAATAGCTCTCCATTTTTTATAAGCGGATCCAGTTGTAAAGCCTGTTGTATCAAAAGATATTATAACGTTTCCAGCATCGTCAGTGTAATTGTTACAAACTCTTTGTAAATAGTTTACATCTGTTATATTAAGTATACTAGCACCGCCAGATGTTGATGCGTACACGTTACTTGTTAATATATTTTGTGAATTTAAATCAGCTTCTGATATTGAAGAAGATTCTACGTAAGAAGTATTAGAAGAAGTGCGCGATATACCTTTTACATTACCTTCTCTTATAGAAGATTCTAATTTAACGTTTGGAGCGTTTAAAGGGTATTTTTTAATTACAGTTATTAATTCTTCGTAAACATCGTTAACATATGTTCCGTCAGAATTTTGATATTTTGTTGTTGTTGAGAAATTAGTAGAACCGTTTTTCATTCTACTAATATTTACTTTTTTAGGCTCTGAGTTATTATCTGTAAAAAACAAAAGCTCATCTATTACGTTTGCACCTGTAATTAAAAAATCATTGCTAAAATTTAAAAAAGCACTTGCATTTGTTTTATTAGTGTCTACTAATATAGGTGTAACCTCGCCAGTAAATGGATTATACTCTGCTATAGCATCTACGCTAGTACCACAAATAAACCAAATTATAGTTTCGTTTTCTTTGTCAACTACAGAACCTATACACTTAGCGCCAGAAATATTAACACTAGACTTTACAACATTTCCATATGCGTTTTGTGCAGAACCAGCATCGCTAGATTCTGAAAATGAAATATCTACGTTTAAAGCGTCTCTGTATTGTCCATTAGGTATTAGTCTCTCATCGAGATCTTTGTTCATTTTACCAGCATGGAACACATTTTTTAATTCCGGCATATGTTAGTGTTTTATTTGCTTAGACTTTCCTCTCATTATTTGTTGTAGCTCTTCAGACTTGTAGTTAGATAATCTTAACTTAGCTGTTCTCAAAGCCGCTCTTCTTTCTTTTTTATATCTTGCTACTAAATACTCAGGCGTATTCATTTTTGTTGCTAAAATAGCATGTGCTATACACTTGTACACAGCTTCTTCAGCAAACTTATGTACTATCATCTCACTATCAGTAC
>Ga0208793_1000474_pt1 | contig 27410 bp, 9 predicted proteins | sample 17_taG_FD_184092 | JGI IMG/M metagenome (GOLD analysis project Ga0208793, IMG submission 184092) | Marine viral communities from the Subarctic Pacific Ocean - 17_ETSP_OMZ_AT15314 metaG (SPAdes) (version 2) | ecosystem: Environmental > Aquatic > Marine > Oceanic | place: Pacific Ocean | collected... | reverse complement strand
GACCTAAAGTTTCAAGACCACCTTGGAGTTTAATCTTATACTCTCTTGCCTTGGTTAGGTTTTCTTCTAGTTCCGCAATTTGCTTTTCGGTTGTAGCAATTTGCTCTTCAAAATTTGTTTTGAGTTGTGCTGGATCCATGGTTATCACATGTAATTGTGTATAGAGTTATTTATCAAAGATAATTAACGTTAACTACAATTCTTCTTCTTGGAGATGTGCAAGTAACACCCGCATGATTGTAATGTGATGGGAAAATAACTAGTCTGTTTTTATTACCTTCCACTTTAGTTTCTACACCGTCATCATCTCTAATCATAGTGTATCCATTAGTGTCATTTACATAATAAATTGCTGTTTTTGTTTTATGTTCTTTGCCCCAAGATTCAATTACATCAGTGTGCCATCCTGTAAGAATATTTTTTTCCGTGCAAAATGTTAGATTAGCTTTGACCCGAACCATAACACTAGCATTTAATTTATAAAAAAGAGGTTCCAGACACCTGTAATCTGGAGACATAAATGTGGGATTCATATAAAACAAATGTGTCATTTGTTGATCATATTTTTTCTCACACTCTCTTTTCTCTTCGGCAACAATATTTTCATTCCAGTTCCAAAGAATGTCTTGTCCCATTAGATGACCTTCCATTGCAGCCATCTCCATTGGCGCTAAAGCATCATCAATAATTTCAATAGTCATTTATATAAAGGTTGCGATAAGAACAATTCTGTTTCCAGATGATGGTGGTTCGTTGTAATGTGATCCAGCAAAAACGATTGGCAGATCTTCTACTGGTTTTGATTTATGTATTTCATCCTCATCACATACTACAGTAGAACCATCCTCAAAAGAACTGAGGTATACTAATAAATTTTTGTGTGGGAATGGATGATCTTCGTGTTTTGGACTTCCAACTTTAGTGTTATATGTAAAGTTGACTGCCATGCGACAAAACGTTTCAAACTCAACTCTATTGTAATTTAAAATTTGTTCGGCAACATGCACAGATAACTCTGTATAGTTGCTACACTGTTTTGTAAATCTTGATCCTGGTCCTGGTCTCTGCAGTAAAGGATGACAAAACAATTCACAATCATTTTCTTCAGAATCAATGTTTGTAGTTTTACTATACAACCATGGAAAATCTGATGAGGTTACAATGTTTTTAAATTGTTTGTAATCTGCAGTAAAAGGATTACTTAGATTGTAAATCATTTAGATGGTTCACTTTCAATTGCTTTCTGTTTAATCATATCATATTGATCTGCAATTGTAAAAGAAAAAGCAACCGAAGTTCTTAATTCATCGGTATGAGAATTTGGGGGATCTCCCCAATGCATCCACTTAGATGGAATTAACACACCCCAATTAGATGCATAGTGGTAATATTGATGTTTTTTTAGTTCGGGATTTATAACATTGAATCCGCCACCAAGCCTAACGTCCCAAATTTTATTGGTGAATAAAATAAAAGTCCAAACATTATCTGCCCAAAAATCAACATGAGCTGCGCTATCTTGACCTGTTGTTTGTCCGTTACAATGAATTCTAACTAACTTAATACTTTCATCTGTAGATTTTTTTATCTTTTCTAATACAATCTCTCCAGCTTTATTGAAGATTGGATTATCTACCTGATACTGTGTCCAAAATCTCTTTGTTCCTTTAACAGATTTATTTGATAATCTCCAACCTTTTTTAAATAATTCTTCTCCAATTTCATCAAATAAAATTTTTGGCAAAACATCGCCAAATTCAATAGGTTCATTCATATTATTTCACGAGCATATAGGTATATCCGTTAATTCTGTTTTGAATTGCTGGGTTGTAGTAAGGTCCAAATCCAGAACCACCGCCAGATCCTGTCCAGTATTTGTGAAAAATTGGCATAATCATTGCATCTGTAAGTAGTCCCCCTGGAGATCCATTTGAGTTATTAAACCCTCCTCCAGTATTAAACCTAGAAAAACTAGTTCTCGTCCAGACATAAACGCAAGACTCATTATTACCAGAAAACGCATTCATCATTCTCTGAACATTATTATTTAAATCTTTAACCCAAGTAGTATGTCCATTACTAAGACCACTGGTACTATAAGAGTTCCATGAAGTATTGCTGTTTCCAGAACTATTACTATCAGAATCCGAATCAACACCAATCCATGGTGTTAATGGAGATAGTGTGTTAATTGATGACGCAATCGCTCTTACCTGATCATCAGCAAAATGACTACTTGTAGCATGATTGTAATAAAAATACGGAAACCATGCATACATGTTATTGCTATTATCAGATGGAGTAAATGCTCCACTAACTGCAGTTTCTAATTGACCAAAGTTTGCGTTATCTGTGAGTCCAAAAAGAGATCTGACATTTTGTGATCCTTGACCCAAACCAATATCCACATTCTGTGTATGTGATTGCTTCATGATGTCATTACCCGCCATATCATATGAGGCACCACCAAATACATATTTGGAGTTTCCTGTTCCACCAGGATAATTTTGTGGAGTAATTACATACCAAGGACCACCCGCAGTATCAAAGTCAACCAAAACTTTGAAAGGCATGATGTTACTTCCTTGACCTGCTGTAGTCCATAAAACTTGTTGACCACTATATGCTCCATCAACTTCACTTAAAGAATCAAATGCTGCAGAAGGATTACTTCCTTTTTTAGTTCCAGCAACTTGTTTCCATTGGGTGCTTGTATAATATTCTAAAGCTTTATCATCGCTATTAAATCTAAGATAACCAGTTTGTGGTGTCTGTGGTCTCTCTAATGTAGTTCCAACAGGAAGTTTCATGGCTCCAGTGTCGCCACCTATCGTTACGAAAAGATTGGATTGTACTGTGCTCATGACTTTTATTTAAATAAGAATACTACTTTATTATTTTTTCTACCAATATCTGAATTATAATAGGCACCAAAAGCAGCACCTCCTCCAGATCCAGTATAACCAAACCATTGCGCTGGCAGAATCATCTTACTATTTAACAAACCATATGGTTCAGCACCAACACCAGCTTCCTCAGCATCAACATAATTTCTAACTCTCTGGAATGTGTTTTCTGTCCATAGGTATGCTTGACCATTGTTTGATGGATCGGATGATCCAACACATGTCATTTGTGTATTTCCATCTACATCCCTAATATAAACAATATGTGTATACCCAGTTCCAGATTCTGCATAACGATCCCACGGTCTTTCCCAACCAATTTGTGTTGACTGATTACCATCAGAGTCATAATCAGAACCAACAAAAGGAGTTGCTGGACACAACTTACTAATAATATTTCTCAATGCATTTAATTGTATAGATGAAAAATTAGAATTAGTTGCGTGATTTAAATAATTAATTGATCTAACACTTGTAGTACCACCAGAAGATCCTGTCGTTACTTCTCCTGTTACCGTGATACCTTCACCTTGAGTGGCAGTAATAGAATGTCCATACAGAGAAGGAAAACTTTGTGCTCCATATCCGACATTTACATTTTCATTATATGCACCTTTGAAACCATCGTTGGTAGCACTATTGGTAACATGAACCATATCACTGCTCATACCACCACTAGTAATACCATCTGGAAATGAAAATGAAGCTTCATACCAAGGTCCACCAACAATATCAAAATTTACACTAATTTGAAATGGAGAAACTTGCCCACCAACAGTAGTCCACAAATTCTGAGTGCCAGTATAAAGACCTTCTACCTCGGACAAATATCCAAATGCAGAGGCAGAAGTAGATCCATCAGCACCTCCAGAACCAAAACTAGACCATGCACCACCTGCATACAACTCAATTCCTCCAGTGGTCTCATTGAAACGGAGACCAGCTTGAGGCAAATTACTTACTGGTTTTTCGTTTTCTTGACCTTTTGGAATTCCTATTGCACCAGTTGATGCTGATCCAGCACTATAAAAATTGTCTGCTTCTACTCTACTCATTTTTATTACCTACAGAGAAATATAGCACGGTTATTAATTTTGCCTACAGCACCACTAAAATAAGTTCCAAATGCACTGCCGCCACCTGATCCAGTGTATCCTTTAATTTCATTTGGGATAATTAAAGCATTAGTTCTTAACCCTTCTGGATTACCAACTGTTTGACTCCATGCCCAGTTAAATGGAATAGAATATCTAGAGTATTGGTTATGTGTCCAGAAACCACAGAAACCATTATTATCAGCATTTTCAAAACCATTACTGGTTCTTTGTGCTTGACCATTTTTATCTTTGATCCAGTTACAATGTCCATAACCTAGAGTTGTTTCATCATTGTCAACCGTCCAATCACCAACACTACCTGAAAGATTACCATCACTATCAGCTGTAAATGAATAGTGTGGTGTTAAATGCGATAATTGACTGACTGTATCACGCAAAGCATTTAATTGAGAACTGGTAAAATTAGAACCGGACGCATGATTGTAATAATTAATATCAACATATCCACTATTACCACCTCCACCATTGGTTTGGTTATATCCAGAGACTCCTGATCCACCAATTCCTGCCATATCTTCTCTATTTCTTTCAGCATTTGCCATCTGCCAACCATATTGATTGCCAGATCTAGAGAAGTGATGATGAACAAAGTCATCATGGATATTTTTTAAAGCACTTGAAGTGGTAGTATTATACGCCCATGACCATAATGTATTATTAGTTTCATTAAATCCGTATGTTGGGAAATTAAAACTTAAAACATACCAAGGACCACCATGATCAAAACAAATCGGCATTTGGAATGCTGATGTATTTCCACCAATAGTGGTCCACAAATTATATGTTCCATTGTCGTATAAACCAACAATATCTTCTAAATTTGCAAAAGCATTTGCTGACGAAGATCCATCTGCTCCAGCAGCTGCGCCAGAAGAAAGTTTATTCCAAGCACCAGAGTAATAAATTTCAATGGCACCAATATCAGTATTGTACCTTGCAAATCCTTCCTGAGCGGGGCTGGGTCTTTGTGCAGTTGTTCCTGTTGGAAAACCTAAAATACCAGTGGGCCCGCCCGTGGAAGTAAAGATATCAGCTTTTACAGCTCCCATGTGTATTCCTTAGGCGTCTCAATTATTTATAACACAACCCATACACCACCTGTTTGTACAGTTACCACGACATCACCAATAACTTCAATAGGTCCGGTTGACATGCATCTATCATTAGAACCAACTGTAAGATCTTCAGAAATTTGATTACTGTTTCTCTTGACAATTCCGTAGGTGTCAATATATTGTTTTTCTCCATTTGCTTCTAGAACAGAAGTATTTTGTCCACTAGTAAAAGTAGATCCTTCAATATTGACATTACCAGAAATTTGTAATGTATCTGTTGGATTAGCAACATTAATACCTACTTTAGATAGTCTGTAGATATCCGTTTGGTTGGTAGATTCTGTCCATCTAGAAGTAACAAACTCCTCATTGTTTTGGAAGAATTGACCGTTGAGGTTCATATCACCCTGAACATTCAGGATATAATCTCTGTTAATATTTGGAGATGCACTGGTGTCAGTACCAGAGAAAGTGTTAGTGTTAATACCAACTCTATTATTTTCACCTTGAATTGAAAGTGCTGGTGGTAATGCATTTGGAGTTGCGAGACTCTTCCAATCATCGTCTCCTACTGTTTGTGATGCATAGATTTCAAACAAATCAGCTCCACCGCCAATGTTGTTTCCTAAACGGAATCCTCTACCGCCACCTGCTCCAGTTCCACCACCTCTAAACTGTAAGTCTGCCTCTTGGTTTGCAGTTCCTTTAGCAATTCTTACACTGTTAAGTGCATGTGTAATATCACTGTAAATATTCTGCCATCTTACAGAATCACTACCTAAATCTTGGTCGCTATCAGCACCAGGAAGAATATTACCACCATTAGAAATTGTGAGTCGTGTTGCGGAAGTAGAAGTTGCTGTTCTGGTTCTAATAATAAGTTCACCAACACTGCTACCTGTTCTGTGTGTTGTAATACCCCACTGTGCAGCACCAGAAGCACCATGCTGTAGAATGATGCCAGATTCACCAGTATCTACTTGGTTAAATACACTTGATTGGTAAAGTGATCTTTGAGAAGATAATGCTGCTCCTGTAGCAAACTCATCATCACCAAGTTCTGTATAAACATTAAAGGTGAGATTATTAGCATTAGTTGTCTGACCTACGTTAACTAAATTATCGGTAGAATTAACGTAGAAAGTTCCACTATCAACAGTTAGATCTGCTCCTAGCGTAGCATTACCACCAACATTAAAAGTACCAGTTCCTTGGATATTGATATTGTTATTGCCAGTGATAGTCAAACCACCAGTCATTGTATCACCAGTTTTCAATACGTTGAGAGAAGCAGCACCAGTCAGTCCAGCAGTAATTGTATTGGCAGTAAAATTACCAGAGGTATCTCTCATCACAGCAGACTTAAGTGATGTTGTAGAAACTACATTAGCACTATTAAATGCAACATTACCTGCGTTCCAAATAATATTATTATTAACTGTCAGTTCATTTTCGTTGACAACCTTAAATTCAAGACTACCAGATCCTTCATTTGCATCACCACCAGTCGCAATAATAGCAGAGTTAAAAGTAGGATCTCCGTTGTTATCTACTGCTTGTGATTGAGATGAGTTGAAATATACATATGGACTTGTAGCAAACAAACCATCATATCTTCCAAGTCTTAAGAATCCATTACCAGAATTGTTTCCAAGTTCAGCAAACTGTGTTGTGTTGCTGTCAAAAATTTCATAATTTTCAAAGCGTCTTTCATCACCTGCAACACCAAGGAATACTGCATCCTCAAGATTACCACCAGATGCTAATCTACCAATAAGCATTGTATAACTATTAGCAGAATCATTAGCATCATTTAATTGAGGAGCAAGATCAATGAAGAAATCACCAATATCTTGCTTGTTAATGTTGTAAATATTAATCTGAGATCCTGGTGCAAAAACTCCACCTGGCGAAGCATCAAGAACTTGTCTTACTAGAATTCTGTAAGAGACATCTGATCCGGAGAAAGATTTAATTTCAATCTTATCTCTGAACTTAGTAGAACTTCTCCATGATGGAAGTCTTGTATCAAAAATTTCATTTTTCTGAATATTCCAACCATCTTGATACCAAGCACCCTGTTTGTTATCAAGTTTATCTGCATCTAGTCCAGAATCAATACCTTGGTTTCCAGAGTTCCAAATTTCATACCAAGATCCGAAAGATGTTACAGCATCACCAGAACCACGCAAATAAAGTCGATCATCATTAGCAAACGCAAGTTGTCTTACACCACCAAACGAAGTATCGATACCAGATCCACCATTACGGAGAGTCATTACCAAATGTTTGGCAGAGTTAGAAGTTCCAGTATCTACACTTGGGAATGCAGATAAAAGACCATTAGAACTATTAAATACAGTTTTAACTGATACACCTTCAACATTTTCACTTGGTGATAAATTGGACGCTGGATTACTAGTACCTGTTAGTAGTCTTAGAGTATTACCGGATCTGCCACCAATATTAATACCATAAGTATCATCTTTAAGTTTATCTGGTCCAATACTTCTATCACCAAAATTGTTGCCGTCTAAGTAGAAATCACCTTGAGCACCATCCAGCAAATCAGCGTCAAGTCCACTCTGATTACCTGTTTTAATTGTAATAGATCCATTACCTTCTTGACCAATATTAAACTGAGATTTTCTGAATCTGGCAACACCAATAGATCCAAATTCATCCGCAGAAATAGTTAGATCAGAAACTCTCTGAATATCAATAGCAACATTAGCAAACTGTTTATTAACCGTGCTAACTTTTGCAAGAAGAACTAGGTTAGATCCTCCACCAATAGTAGCTGGATTTGGAGTGACTTGGAAGTCGGAAGTATAACCACTACCAGAGTTTGTTACAGTAGCGTCAGTAATTTCACCACCAGAGATAATTAAATTAGCTCTAAGATCAACCCCTGATCCACCATCTAGACGAATATCAAAAAATTGTCCATTGGTATAACCACTACCAGGGTTAGCAATAACAACGCTATCAATAAAATTACCAGTTGTATTTGAAGAGTCAAACGTTAAAGGAGAACTACCTCTTTCAAATTCAATAACAGTTCCTGCTGCAATATCAGCAGTGACGGGATTGTTAATTGAAACTGTCGTAATTCCAGCAACAGTTGAAACACCGTTAATAGTTGTATTTGCTGGAATTCCTGCTATATTAGCGATAACTTCATGACCAATTAAAGCATTTTGATTGAACTCAAAAATAAAGGAACTTGAACCATCTGATGCTGTCGTGAATAGTCTTGCAAAGTATCTTGTTTCAGCACCTTTAATAGATTGTACAGCAGGAGCAAAATTCTGATCACCACGTAGGAATGTGAATGAGTTTGCAGCACCACCAGTTGCTAATCTATCTGTTTCGATAGTACCTGATTGAATATCAGAAGCAGCAATCTGGTTGGATGATAGTCCAACCCAATTATTAATATCATTAGAAGAAGTATTAACAACTCTAGTAATATTAATTGTATTTGCACTTGGTGAATCACTATCATCAAAAGTATCAGTATCAAGCATCTTGATATTGTTAACAATATCGCCATACAATCTGCTTTCAATAAATCCATCCGCAGTTGCTTGTGTGCCAGCTCCAGGAGGTGCTGTGATAGTAACTACTGGTTGTGTTGTATATCCGGAACCACCAACTAAACCAGCGTTTTCTTCGATTGTGATAGTAACAACTTCGCCGTTAGCAATGCTACATGTTGCAGTTGCGGGAACAGCACCAGCAACAGGATTGCCACCACTGATACTTACAGTAGGTGCAACTGTATATCCAGAACCACCGTTTGAGATGTTGATAGTGTGAAGTACACCCTCTCTATATTCTGTAGCTTGAATTCTACCGGTAGAAGGTGTGCCTGTATAAACATCGTTTATATTAAATACGAGGCTTGAATCTACTGCAAACGCTAAGAACAAACTATCGAGATCATTGTTTAAAATAAATGATTGTGATGTATCTTGCTGAATTGCAATATCACCTGCAAGTGCTCCATCAAGAGAAGTTCTTGCTGCTTGGTCTGGAACTGTAAAGACTTGGAAAGGTCTTAATGCTGGAATTTGGTCAATGGAAATCTTACCAGAGTCAGTAAGTTCTACTAGTGCTCTAGGAACAGCGTTCGTAGAATATGGTTTGTTGATATATGGACCAAGGTTGTTGGTAATATAATCCTTAACTGCTTTCTGAGTAGGTAGTTTAGAATCACTGGTATTGGCACCACCAAGAGTATTAGAGTTATCGAAACCAGTAACAACAACATCACCACCTTTCAATTTCAGGAATTCAACTTCCGAAATTGTAACAGTACCTGTGAAAGTAATATTACCAGTTCTGTTTTCAATTCTTGCAAATGTTCCAACCTTAAAATCACCTAATTCGTCAGTACCTGAGACATATACACGACCATAGTTTTCGGATACTTGTTCATTTGCCTCAACTTTAGTTCCACCGTTCTCTGGTAGTGCGAGGTAATTATTACCAGAACCAGCAAATTCCCAGGTATGAGAAGAAGAGTTAACAATAGATGGTCTGTGTAATCTTATAGTTGCGTTTGTTGCTCCTGCAGGCGTCAGTGCTTGCTGTAGTCCAGTTAAACCAGAGATAGTAGCTCCATCAGACTCTCTAATTAAAGAAAGACCATTTCCTATACCATCATCAATAGTAAGTGTTGCAGCAAATGGTGGACCAACAGTAACTTCAGATACAGCATCAATAAAGAATTCTTTATCTGGATCTGCGTTTCTATACCCATCAAGTTTAACAATGTAATGTTCTAGTGGTTCTCTTCCAATATCTCCAATACGAAGAGTTGTTCTACCAGTTGGAGTCTGTGAAACAGTGTTTATAATTCCTGCATCAAACTCATATGCGTCTTTACGGAAACCTGTTCCTCTTAGAGCAAAGGTGCCGAAGTTTGTAGCAGAGTTTGTGATAGAAGCATAACCACCAGTCTCAGAAAGAACACCATCTTGACAGAAGATAACAAAGACGGAAACTAACTGGGTATAACCATCGTTGATAACTTTATATCCTGTGCCACCAAAGGAAACAATCGTGAATGCCGCAGCAACCATCGACTTACCCTGATTTGGGAACGATGCTGTTCCGTCTGGTTCTAGACCAGCGAAAGGACAGTTTGGTTGCTTAACTTTATCTCCATCAATTAGAGCACCACCACCACCTCTGAAAGAAATAATAGAAGCATTCTGTGTATATGGAGATGCTTCAATAATTGGTAGATCATCAAATCTACCACGAATTGCCATTCTCTGATTATTAAAATCATAGATAAAACTATCTGGATAATTGATGATACTAGCAAAATCAAATAAAGTTCCGAAAGTTTGAGTGATAGCACCTGGAGCAGTTCCATTTATAGCATCGGATGCATACTCTAAAATACTATCGAAAGTTGCTAATGATGTTGTGATAGCAGAAGCAATAGCAGCACAAGATGGGTTTGCACTGTCTTCCAGAATACTCCAATCCTCAAACTTAGGAATAGGTGATGTAGTAGCAAATGGAGCATAGATAATTTTAGTTCCATTTGATAAAGCACTTACGAACGCATGTACATCTGTGTTAGTTCCAGCAACTCCAACATTAGCAGTAATTGTAGTATTTCCGCCAGAAGATGAAACATCTGTAAGCGCGAAACTTTTTCCAAAATTTAAATCAGTTCTATAGGGACTTGCATCATTACCACCACCATCATGAGAACAACTGTATGTAATTGCACCTTCAGCAAAAGCAACCCTATCCTGAAGGGATGGTATAATAGCAAGATTAGGGAAAGTTACTGTAAGTATTCCAGTAGTTGGAGCATATGTAGATCCTGTTGGTGTTGTTGGTACAACATCACCATCAGACCAATTACGCATTGCCGCAATAGCAAGATCTTTTACTTTCTGGAATGCATATCTAGTTTCTTCTAATTGTGCTTCTGGAATTCCAGAAAGAACAGTTCCGCTAAAATATGATTCTGCAGCAGAAACAACACCATGGTTTCCTCCCAATACTAAGTCTCTTACAAGACCTTCAACTACAAGTCTAATATCTCTACGACATTTTCTTTGGCGAATGTTTGAAAGACCTAGAGTTGGATATGCTACCTCAGTATCAATAAGTGCTTGGTCTGCAATTAGATCAGCATTCTTAGCAATTAGATAAGCAGCATCCAGATATGTTCCAGATGCATCATTTGTAATAACATCTGCCCAAAGATATGCTAGTGTATCAATAGCAGATCTTACATCATCACAAGCAGGATCACCTGCAGTTGCTGAAATTATAGTATCGTCAATATATCTGGGTAATGTAGAATGCTTTACTGTGTAAACGGGATCATTAATTGTTCTATCCTTAATCCTCCAATTACACATTGCATAAATTGCCAATTCTCTGGCATATTCAATGGCACGCACATTCTGTATAATTTCATCTTCAATGTATGTAATTTTACCACCAACAACGTACTTACTGGCAGCTTCAAGAATATTATGGTTAGATCCAAATTCAAGATCTCGAACAAGAGCATTTAAAAAATGAATAACATCTTGTCTGCACTGCTCATCACCGTTAGACCCAGTATTTGCGTTTGTTGGGGAACTATATGCAGGATAAATTTTTTGTCCAGCAGCACAAGAAATTAAGATATCTGCTAATTGAACAGTGTCATCTTCTGACAGTGCAGATATAGCAGCTGCAGTAGTAGTAATTGTAGCAACACCAGTTACAGTTGTGTCATATACAAAATCACTAATATTGTAAGAATTGCCATTGAATGTTATAGTACCACCACTAACGTATGTGTTTGGATGATCAAGTGTTCCTAAGAAAATATCAAATGTATTATTAACCGCATCTAAGTTATATACAGAATAATATTCCGATTTAAATTGATCATTAATAATACCAACTACTTCATCAGCAATAAATTCTCTATTATTTCTAATTAACTGACAAGCATCTTGATATCTTCTTTCTACAGGAGTTGCAAGAGGAAATTTGTTTGGTGAGTTAAGTAATGATAAAGTAACACTTTTTGTGTATGATTTTACTGTAGCAAATTCACCTGGATTAAAGTTAGCAACTGTAAATGCGGGAAATTTCTTAGGAATTACAAATCTTCTAGAACGACCATCAGCGTCTTCTAAAACTTTATAAATTCTTTGCTTGCCATTCAAGAAAGATAAATTAGGATTTGAAGTAGGTAAATTCTCAAGAATAATTTCTTGACCTTCTTTTAGTTCATGTGTATTAGTTCTACCAACTAGTGCGCTGGTGTAGAATACAATACCACCAAGATCTTCTGAACTACCAAATTGAGATTCTTGGAATCCTCCTGTTGTAATACTTGGATCTCCCTGTAAAGAAAAATCAATTCTGGAGATAGGAAGAGTTGAGGTAATATCTTCATCATAAGATACAACTTCACCTTCAGCTCTAATTGATTTTAAACTTACAGTATCAATTGTGTTGACAACTGGAGTTGCCGAATTAATTGTAATCGTTTCTACTTGAGATGTATCCCAGTCAGAAGAACCTAGAAGAGGAACAAATTGAACATCCCAATATGTTGGGGCATTAGTATCATCAATACTTGTTACTTGATAATATCCTTGAGTAAAACTAGAGTCATCGGTATCATCTAGATATACATATGCACTTACTGGAATAGTCGAAGTTGGATCTGTTGTAAATCTAAGAATATTTTCGCCAGCAGTTTGACTGATTGTTAAAGATAAAGATCCACCAGTACTTGCTGACGTCACATAATTATACTGATCTCCTTGAATTGGAGAACCTGCTTGTATTTGTACATCTATACTACCACTAGTAAATGCATCATTGCCAGTAGTGCTATTAAAAACAACATCAAAAACATTTGATCTAGCACCAGTGTTTAAACCAACAACTTGAACTCCTGATTGTAATAGTGATAGTCCTGTATTATTTTGAAACTCAATACGAAATCTTTCTGGTCCAAAAATTTGATGACCAATTGGAAACTCTACGCCAAAATCTCCATTTACTTCATTATCAAGAAGAATTCTTTGCTTGTCGTCAAAGACCATAGCAAAATCCCAAGTTCCAACTGGGTCGCCATTGGCATCAATTTTATCTCTATATGTTACTCCAGTAACATAGTTTTTATCACCAAATTTAAAAATATGTTTTCCGATATTACTTGGTCTGATAATTACCAAACGGAGATTATCACCAACAACAGAGCAATCGGGTGGTAGTGAGATTGGATTATCTTCTACATAATCACCACCAGAAACAATAAGGGTCTCTTTGACACCAGGGGTAGACCATGCAATCTGTGCTGCTTTTTTAATAGTACGTACTGGGTTTACCGCAGAACGACCATCATTCAAATCAGAACCAATTTGTGCCGAAACATAAACACGACCACCAACGTCATTAGTTGCTAGATTGAGGACGTATTCTGTAGTAGCAATCTTGTCTGATCTATCACCTAGGATAGGAGTAATAGAACGCGGGAACTCTCCAGATTCTCCAGTTTCTAAAAATTTAAAACTATTTGGATCAGATACTCTAAAACCAATATGTTTAAAGTTAACATCACCATTTAATACAATACCATCTTTATGTGTAGGTGGAAGTGTTCCAGTAGTACCGGTATTAATTGCTTGGTATATATTTCCCTGTGAGTATCTGTAAGAATTTTCAGATACAATAATATTAGAAGCCCATGGCGTTCCAGTGCCATTCATATATGTTTTGAGGTTTGGTGCCCTCATATTCAAATCTGGAGTAACAAAATTCTCAATATCTAAGTTGAGAATTCTTGCAGTATCAGAAATGATAGATGTTGAAGTTCTGATAGCTCCATTAATATCAAGTTCAAAATCAACGGTGTCTCTAACTGCAGTCGCTGCAGCACCAGCTCCATTACCACCATTAAAGACAACGTTTGGAACAGATGTATATCCATTACCAGGATCATTGACAGCAATTGATACGACTTCTCCTGCAAAAACAAATGCTGAAGCAAGAGCTTGAGTTCCACCAGATGGAGGTGGATCAATAACAACAGTGGGTGCTAATGTATATCCAGAACCACCAGAAGTAATATCAATATTGTTAACTCTTTGTCCAGTTCTATTAATACCAATACGAGGCAATCCACTCTGAGCATCTAGCTCTAAACGCATTACTTCTCGTTCATTAGCTCCTGCGCCAACTCTGATAGTAGTCTCATTATCACCGATAAGTTTGGGGTTTACACCCTTAATTTTTTCTTTGTCGGAATTAATATGAAAACTCATGGTGTTCCCGTGCTCTTGACTTTTTTCCTATAATATATTTAGCATTAAGCCCAAGCAATACTAATAACTTCTGTTGATACTGCCCATTTAATTGTTTGTATAGTTCCAGATCTTACTGTGGAATAACTGAAACGATTAGTCGCTGTAAAAGATTCAATACTCCAAGTTTCACTAACGGGAACATCATGTTTAATAATAGTTAGCATATTCGATAGTTCTGAAACTGCTCCTACATCACTGCAATAAACAGCACTTTCAATTTTTCCTGTGTAAACAACACCCGTTGGATTTACTCCAATAAAATGTCCAGTAATAAAATTCATAGTATTACTATCAATAGTAATAGATGTGCCAACATCATCTAACTGTAGAGTAGCAGTATTCAATCCTCGCAAAATATAATTTGTGGTTTTACTATCTGTATGAAACGAATTTTTCATTTCAATTGAGTTAAACTCTTTTGCATTATGTTTGTCATCAACGTGAATTAATTCTGCTACAGAAAATCCACCAAGGGAGTCAAATTTTCGTAAGTTTGATGCCATTTTACTTAAGTTCCTGAATTAGTATGGTGAAGTTAATAATGTCAGCAATAGTGTGATCATCTGTTAATGTAACTGTAATTCTTGGTTCTGTTGAAGAAGTAAAATCAAATGCTGATGTAAATTGATCGGAAGAAGTATTTAAAGAAGCATATTCGCTAAAGAAAATATCAGTGCCATTATCTATAACAGAATACTCTACCATAGATCTTTTTCCCGAATCTGATTTAGAAACAACTGTCACTTTGCAACCTTTTGAAGTTGTACTATCATAAAGAACCGCAGAAGATGATTCCAATCCGCCTTTGTCTAATGTAAAAGTAGCAGAACTAATTTTATAATCTGCTAACTCAAATTCTTTTAATTCTCCGTCAAAAATTTTAACTCCATTAAAAGAACCAGACCCAAATGTAGTATTAAAGAAGATGTCACCTTGATCATCTAATCTAAGAACAGGATCTGTATTTAATCCCGAAGAAAGACCGATATCAAGATATTGTTTTGTGGTGCTAATAAATGTTCTAGTTGAATCGCTATTATCTATAGTGGTAGCATTGCTATTTAATGTAAGAGTTTGTGTATCAAGAGCAAGATTTGTTCCTCCACTAGTTGTAATAGTGTCGATACTTGTAAAATCTAAAACAGTTTCTGTTAATTGAATAGTATTAACATTGTTGTTATAAAAATATAAAATATTTTCATTTGCTGCAGGAGCAGTTTCTGGAATGATGTATGTATTACCATCAACATCTCTTACTCCACCAAGAGAAGACCAGTTAGCACCACTATATCCTTCAAATTGAAGAATATCAGTATTAAATCTAATAGATCCAGCATTAGCTGCAGCGATAGATCTTTCATTATTATTACCAGAGGGAATTCTGAAATGAGTTACAGAATCAACAATAACTTGTTTTCCTGCATTTGGTTTGATAATTAAGTCCTGAACTTGTGTCGAAATAGTGTTATCATCTAACTTGAGTTCTTGTCCAATAATTAAAGGACAATCTTTATTTGGACCAATTCTCAATTCTGAAATTTCTTCAAAAGTTAGTGGATCGACAGCACTAGAATACCAACTAAATTGTGCAGTACCATTATTTAAATCTCCTGATACGTGAGTTGGTTCACTTCCTGAAGAAGCAGTCGTTCCTGCTCCGGTTATTTTATAAAGATTATTTTTATATTTGATGTAGTCATCAATAGCAACTGGTGTATTAGAAGTCCACTCATTGAAAGTTGGCAAACCTAACTTACCAGAAGAAATTTTCTTAACACTTCTGAAATCTAAGAAGGAAGGAGTTAATTTAATTGTGTTTGTTGCATCGTTAAAGAAATATAGTGTATTATCATTTGCACCTACAGTTTCTTCTGCTACAATATAAGTATTACCATCTAAGTCTCTAACACCGCCAAGAGAAGACCATGATGTGGATGATGCACTATATCCTTCATACTGTGCAGTTTCGGTGTTAAATCTAATATATCCATCTAAACTTGTTGCTGGTCTGTCGGCAGTATTACCAGAAGGAATTTTAAATGCTGTTGTTCCATTAACTTTAGCAATTTTTCCCGTTGCTGGAGTCATTTCAATGTCTTGACCAGCTGCACTACTAATAACAGAATTTGTAATTAATAGTTTATCATTTATGTTTAAAGAATCTGTAGTTTTTAATTCCCCAGTTGTTGCTAAATCTCCTGTAGTTTTATCAATTGCAAAATTAGATCCAATGCTAACACTAGCATTAATATCAAAACTTGATGTGTTAACATTAATATTAGAACTAGAAGTTATACTTGGTGTTGAAATTGAATTTGAAACTGTAAGAGTTTGTACAGTACCAGTTCCAGATACTGTTAATCCAGAAAAATTTGCTGCAGATCCTGTAAATGCAATTGCTTCAATTGTTCCAGTATCAATATTGTTGCTAATAATATCTTGTGTATTAACTTCGTTGGATGTTAGTAAGAATCCGCTACCAAATACTTTTGGATTATTTTGGTTAATAGTAATTGTAGATTCGTCATTGTCTTTGCCGCCCATATCTGGGTGGTTTGCACAATAATAATACAGACTTGGAGTATTTTCATTAACAGTAATTTCTAATCCACTTCCTGTTAGTTGAACACCATCTTCATACGTATTTCCGGTAAAATCTAAAGTTGCTGTTCCACTTACGGATGGTATGTCAGATAATTGAATAGTTGTAGCATCAATAACAGATGCAACAGTAGTATTTCCTTCTAAAGAACCTGTGCCTCCTGCAGTAGACACAGACATTCCTGCCAAAATACCGGTAGTTGATATTACTGTAATTTGGTTAGAAGAATCACTAAGTGTAGTAGAAACACCTGTAATTATACTTGGTGAATAAGAACCATCTCTAAATTTTGATAATAAAAATGCATGTGAAGATAACTGGGTTGTGTCAAAAATATATTTACTGCCAACATACAATGTTATATCTGGAGTAATTACTGCTCCACTGCCAGTATCAATAAAAAATCTTTTTGTGTCTGTAGATGTATCTACAGTATTTCCACCAGAAATAGAATCTCCATTTGTAGTTGAAATGACATCAACTAGCATTGAATCAATATTTCCACCACTAGCATAAATCTGTCGTATGATAGTATCTGTAGCGCCTTCACCTGTTGTAATGGTGATAGTATTTCCAACAGTATATGCTGAAGATGAAACTGTTCCTTGTAAAATAATTTCTGTTAGATTAGATGCAGTTACGGTATATGTAATTGGTTGTGAAAGAAGAGTATTACTAACACTCAGTTGATCTCCAACATCATAACCAATACCACCATTAGTAACGGTAAATGTATCTACTACTCCAATATCCGCAACTGTGTAAGACCATGCAGTTGTCCCTATACCAAAAGGTGGTGTAAATGATAACGTTATTGGACCAGCTTGCGTAGCATCTTCACTAGTTGTAATTGTATTAAATTCTTCATTTATAGAATCTACTACAGAAGATACTGGAATAGATCCTGTTCCAGAAGTTACAGTAATAGTAGAATTTACTACAAGACCAGCGACACTACTAACTACAATTTCATTAAGAGCGCCAATAGAAGCAAATAATAAAGATGCTGCACCAGGACTATTTGGTATTGTAGATAAAGTAATTTCAGTTGCACTGTCAACAGATTGAACTGTGGTTTGTTCTGCTAAATTTCCAACAGAACCATCTTCAGTATTAACTGACATTCCAGGGAGGATACCCGTTGTTGATGCAACAGTAATTGTTGCAGATACATCACTTAATGTTGTTGATACTCCAGCAACTTGTCCATTTGTATTACCAGTCACTCCAGTAATATTGCCAGGTAAATTTAGTACATCACCTTCTTGATAACCAGATCCTTGATCTTCAAATACAAAATTTTGAATTGTTCCTGGTGTTGTTGATATCGTATATTGAAATCCAGATCCAGTTCCACCAACATCACTTGCATTGACAGTTAATACATCACCATTAATATAATTTTGACCATCTAAAACAATTTCACATTGCCCAATTTCTCCTTCTCCTACATCAATATTTGCTGTTGCATTACTACCATTACCACCTTGCAATGGGACATCTGTATAATTTCCATCAGTATATCCAGATCCGGTATTACTAATCTGTCCATCAATCCCATCAACAGAGAAACTTGCAGTAGCACCAGATCCATTACCCCCAACTATAGTAATAGTGTTAAATGATCCTGCATTGTAATTAAGTCCATTATTAGTAATGGTTCCATTAAAAGAAATAACATCGACACTAATGATTGCACCAGCACCCGATCCACCCTGAAGTGCGATATCAGTATATGTTCCGAAATCATAACCAGATCCCGAATTGGTTTTTACTAAACCGTCTGTAGTTAACTCTTTTTTAGTAAAAGTAAAATTTTTATAAATTTGAACTAATGATGTTTCAAAATCAATAATGTTTTTATTATTTGAAACAACTCCTATTCTCCCAATATCAGATTTATAAAAACCTAAATCTGCAGCAGAAGTAAAAGATAATGAAGGAATAGATTTCGTCCCATCACCAAGTTTTAAAATACCCGTAGATAGATCACTACCACCTTCAGAAATACTAAAAATTTGAGAACCAATTTCGTTAATTTTTAACCTTTGCTTTTCAAAAGTATCAGTTCTAGCGACATTAATTGCTGGCATTTTTTATTAACTCTCTAAGTAGGGATTTGATTTCAGAGACTTCATCCTTCAAGATATTTATGTCGTCCAACGCGGAATTCAGTTGTCGTTGCTTGCGTCTTGCTTGGATAGCAGAATCGCTGTGATTCAAGATGGCACCTGTGGTCTCATCTCTGACGAGACCATCATGCCCTTCAACTTTGATATATGACATACGCGGAAATTAGAAAGCAGCAACTGCACGAATATCTTGAATTTTAGGAACATATGCAGGATCATTTCCTTTCATAACAATCTTGACAGCAAATGATGAGAACTCGGGAAGATCTGCTACGCTGTAAGTAATATCCTGATATGATTCTTGCTTTTCAATTATACTCGAAATGTTATTTTCGGGAGTAGCAATTTCTAGAGAATCGGGTTGACCGGTGCCATTAAAGTATTCCCAATCAATATCCTCAAAATTTTCATTACTTGATGCTTTTTTGAATTTGTATAAAACTTCAATATCAGAAAGATCTCTGGTATTTAAAGTTAAATGTATATCAATTGCAGTAGCTGGATTTGAGATAGAAACTTCTTTTGTAATATACTTAGCAATAGAAGAACTATTTTTGGAAGTAAGTTCAGAAACAAATTCAGAACCACTACTATATGTCATAGTGCCAACTTCCAAGAAGAAGGCTTCATCAGCAGGTTGGTTTGGATAGGATACGATATCCCCTACACGGAAAATATCAGAAACTTGATCAACTAACTGTGCTTTCCTACTATATGAATCACTATCTTGAATTCTTCCATTAAAATCTCCGGCAATAGGTTGAGTGTCGGTTCTTAATGTCAATTCTTGTGTTCTGTCATTCCAAATTACTGCTTTACCAGTAATAACATTATCATAAGTTTCTGTTGGCGTAGATGGATTTCTTGCTGTAATTGTAGAAGCATCAGGAATTTCCTGGAAATTTTGAATTGGATTTGTATCAACAATTGCTAATGGAACTTCTTCTCCGTTTACAGTTTCAACCAGAGTTGGTTGATTACCTAAAGTAATTCTTTCTCCTTTCTGGAAGAATTGAGAAGTCTTAAGTTTTACGTAAACTGTAGACCCATCAACTTTTGCAATCTTACCGACTGCTTTAGAGCTATATCCTTCAATTGCTTGATCATTTTGAACTGTAACGCCAGTGATGTTAGAAACAGTAAATGAATAGATTGGGAAGAATTCAATGACTTGATCTCTTCTACCATAACGATCTTCCTGACCTGTTGCTTTTTCAATTCTATTAGTAGATGTTTTAACACTACTTGTAGAAAGATCTACAACAGGAGATAGATGAGATACAGTAGAAGATAGTTGTAGTTTGTATGACAGAGAATTAGTTAAGTCATTTAATGTTTCGTTGATATTTGAAGCAATGAATTTTTGATTGGTAAAATAATGTGGTTCATTCAAGAAAGTCTTTTCGTAATCAGATTGATCATATGAATCATAATTAATTTTAGAACCATCTACTGGAATAACATTTGTAGTTTTTACCATAGATTCTATCTTAGTTCCAGTAAAAGATAGATATTGCATCTGTGGATATAAAGTTTCGTATTTTCTATTATAAGAAGAATAAACTTTATCTCCACCACCTATAATATTTCCAGAAGCAGAAATAGATGATGTGATGTCATACGTATCAACTCCACTATTAGAAATTTGGAATAATGTATTGTTTAAAACATCAGATGTTATACCACCGGTTTCTAGTGCTGTTCTATAGAACACGTAGGAATTTCCAAGAGTTTCAAAACCATGATCTCTATGATTGACACGTACAATATTGTTATTGTTTCTAAACAACAACGAAGTTGCATTTGTGTTTGCTGTAGCACTGGTTTGGAATGGATTCTTCTGTAGAAGTTCATATCCCAAATCTTCATTTGTAAGAATTAACTCTGCAGTTCTTGTAATATCAAACTCCGCTCTATACATTTTAAATTTGATATCTTCATAATTATCTTCTGTCCAATTCTCAGTATTCTGAGATCTATAAACAGAACCAAGTGAAGGTTGTGTAGTAATAACTGTGCTTGTAGCAATATCTGTTTCACCTAGTCTTGACACCCATAGTTCATAATCAGTTGAATCTGTTTCAACAGCAAGAGCATATTCAGTATCATTCTGTAGATATACAGGATAATCAAAAGCAAAATGTGTTGGTATTGTAGAGTCTGTAATCTCTTCAGAATCGATTGCTACGCCCATTCTAACTGCTGGGGTGTCAATCTCTATCTCTGTCTCAATAACACACCCTCCAGCGCCATTTCCAACGCCTCTGACGACTACTGATGGTGGTTCTGTATATCCAAAACCAGGTAGAGAAATTTCTGTGTTGTAAATTTTACCACCAGAGACTTCTACTCGTGCAGTTGCAACCGATCCACCAGAAAGTTGTGGACTTTCAATTGTGATAATTGCGCTATCATAATTCAATCCAGGATTCAAAATTTTAACAGCAGAAACTTTTCCACTATCTTTAGCAATAGTTAATACAGAATTTGTTCCTTGTGTATTATTTGATAAAATTACTGATGGTATAATTAGATTTTCATTTTGATTGAATGAACGACCATTGTGGTTATCTAAAACCATGGTGTAAACTTGTTCATTTGTTAATAGATACCTTCCGGAAGATGAAGGCACCAGGTCAACACCATTTTTGTCAATAATTTTGGCAAGAGGACCACTTGCAGCAGAAGTTGAACCAGTAATTGATTCTCCTTGGGTAATATTGACATTACCATTAGTAAAAATTTTAAGGAAAGTAAATGGGGATATAACTTTTTCTGTGCCGGGAATAATATTTTTTCCTGGTTTGTCAGAATCAACATTTGTCAAATATACTTTGACTGGAATTTTATTACTCTTTTTATTAAAGTACAGATCAATACCAGTTGTAAATACTCCACCCTCGTAGTTCTCAACTTTGAAAGTTTGTGCTAATGGATTAGGACGAACTGGATTGTCAGTATTGCTATCTACAAATTGCACACCTTCATTTGCTTTAAAGAAAGATGGTTTTGTTGAAACAATTGTTCCTGGATTTTCTGGTAGAATACCAGTTGCATAATACTTAACTTCTGCGTAGGTGTCTACAGTAGATTTGTCTTCATCTGTAGAACTAGATGTAAATCTAAATGTTTTGATACCCGCTGCAATTTTTACTTCTTCTCCTGAAGAATCATATGATATAGTATCTACGTCTCCAGTCCAAGTTGTATTTTCTTCTGGCGGAAGACCAGCAGGAATAATAATTATACCACTAGCATTTCCATCATTATCTGTAGTTACTGGTCCATTAAAAGCAGATGGTGAATTACCAGCAATTCCAGTAAATCTAAGATCTGGATTTACCCAACGACTAATATTTCTACCTTCTAGGAATACAGAAATAGTTGTATTTGGTTTTAGTCTTTTAACAACAAACTTAACTGGAATACTTCTAGCAAAAAATTGTAGAGCAGAAGATACAGCATTTCCTCTTACAGTTTTAGTTTGAACTCCTTTTGCAACATCATTATTTTTTGGACTGATGTTTGAAGAGCTAGCAGTAGATGCTAGTTTTACTTTTGATTGAGCATCCTGACTATTAACATTGCCAAGAGAATTAATTGAAGAGAATGATGGTGATGAACCAACCCAGTTAATTACAAAAGAATTATACAAACTAGAAAAACTTTCTTTCACATTTTCTTTGGATAAGAAAATTTTGTATAGATCAGTATTAGTATCTACAATTAATGGTTCTTCTGTAGTATCATACCATTGATCGATGCTTGGGGAGAGAACAGAATCTCCAACATATTGAAGAACAACAAATGGATTTGGATTCAGAGTCTTTGATGCAAAACTATTGCCAATAAATTCTAAACTAGAATATGGTAAAGTAACTACATTTCCAGATTTTTTATATCCAGCAACAACTCTTTGATCTTCTCTAGTGTTTACCTCTTTAAGTATGAAGGAATCTTCTTTTGATTGTGGACGCAAAACTGCTTGCTGAGAATCAATAGAACATTGATAATCTAAAGATGTCAAATTACCAGTTCTGTGAGATTCAAAATTATCTACTAAGAAACCAGATTTAAATCTGTCAAATCCAATTTCATCTTTAACTTGCATGTTGAGAGCTTGTTGCTCAAGAACACTGAGAGTAGTATAATACTCAAGTCTCTCAATACGCTTCTCCAATTTACCAATATCGCGCATTGTATAACGGCGATTATCAACTGGAGTAATTCTTACATCTTTGCTATTTTGTGTAAATGCAGGAATGTATGCATAGAAAAGAGGAATTGCATCATCGACAAGATCTGGTTTAGATGGATTGAGTGAGGAATTTCCTTCCTTGACAATAAATTTGCCATTCTTATTAAGAAATACACCATCAATTCTATCTAGATATTGAATCTGACTGAACGATAAAGTATATTCTAAATTAGAATCAGATGCAGGACTTGATGCAACAATAGCACCAGAACCAGCAAATGGACCAACCGTTCTTGATAAAGACGCTGTATCTTGGAAACCAGCAATAGTTGCAGTGGTATCTACTTTAGGTCTAAAATCTAAAATATTTTTGAGATTGACAATACCATAAACAGATGAATTAAATGATGGAATTTCGTCTTCTGTTACACCAGCTTCATGAATATAACTATCAACTGTGCAGAAATCTCCAGCAGAATGCTCGAAGTAATCGAAAGCAATGAGGAGTTGTCCAGTAGTTTGTTCATAACCTGGTTTTAGAACTAATCTAGAAACATCGTAAACAGTGTCTCTTTGACCATTGTCAAATGTAAATCTGTCTGTGACATCCGAACCAGAAATTAAATTTCCAGCAGAGTCTGCTTGGGGTGGTTGAGTAGCACTACCTTCATAAACATATTTGAGTTTGTAAGCATCAGAATAAGAAAGTGTTTCAACCACTTCGTTATCGTAATTAACACCTCTGAATGGAATTACTCTATCACCACTAGAAGTAATTACAATTCTCCTATTTTCTATAGAAGTTTTTAGTCTTGGTTTTGCATTTTCTACTTCTAATGTAGCAGTCAATTTTAACTTCGGATAAGTTCCATTTGATGGAATTGTTCCAAAGTATGTTGTTGGTAATTGTAAACTAATGCTTCCTGCAATAAGTCCACTACTAGTATCAGTAGACGAACTAATTTCTACTGCATCTTTATCGATATAAACAATATCTCCAGTATGCACAGCGGGAGAATCACCGGGATCTAGAACAGTGATAATGTAATTTTCTTCAGTGAAAGCAGCAAATCTTTGTGTGCCAAATGGTAATTGTGCAGCAAAGGTAATGATGCCACCACCAGTAGATGCAGTAGTTACAAAATCTCTACGGAAGAAATACTTAATTTTAGTCTCTTCTGGTGTTGCAGCAATCTGTTTAATTTGATTGCTTCCAGTTGGATAAATTAGAGTTCCTTGATTTGCATTTCCAACTCTAGGACGCAAACGTACAATACTGGTATTAGCAACATCACCAGGAAGCATTGTATCCAAATAGATTCTAGTCTTAAATGCTCCTTGCTTTATTGTTGCAAATTGAATAGTAGAACGTACTAAATTATTATCTGCATCAGAGAACTGAATAATATCTCCTTGCTGCAATACATTGCTAGCATCTGCATTGAAACTGGTGGATTCAATAAAATTATATCCTTTAGATCCAAAGAAAGTGAAATCAGTAATAGATTTAATTTCTGCAAATTCTGCATCATCAACTACAACATCTGCAGTAAATACGTTTTCTCCAGCAGATCCATACTTAGCAGAAACTGATTTTATATTTTGGGGAGTATATGTTGTTACTGCATTTCTAGTTAAAACTGCTAAAATAACTGCACCTTGAGCAGGTGTTGCAGAACCATCGGGTTGTTTTACAGTTATTGCGGGTGGTTGTGCATACTCTGTAGATAAAGCAGACTTGTTTTTAATTTCTGCTCTGTAGAAAGCACCACTGTTTAATCTTGCTAGATCGACAACAGAGTTATCATATTCAACTCCATTAACTACAATATTTGAATTATCTGCATATCCTAAACCAGGATTTGTTACAATAAAATGAGATACTGTATTATCTTTTGCAATTTTAACTACATTCCCAGATTCATCTTTGATAGATTCTCCTGATTGGAATCTTCCAGATAAAGTTTTTAAGAACATAAGTTTTCCGGTGGAATATACACCAGAAGGACTACCTTCAACAACTCCATACGCTCCAGATTTTAAACCAAATACATATTTGCCAATTTCAAATGATCCTGTTGTAGGGACAGTATCTAATAAAATTTTGGTGAAAAATTCTGGATCGAAGTAAGATAATCCAAATGTAGCATTATAAGTTGTAGATCCATCAGATTGACGACCTTGTGATAGAATAATGTCAGAGTCATTATTAAATCCAGATCCTTTTTTCTTGAGAGCAAAATTGTTTGGTTTTGCTCTACCAATAATAGGTGTAATTGTCTCACTATAATCTACGATAAAACCTAGTTCATTTGCATCAGAAGAGGCATCTGCACTAGCGGTAAAAATTTTCCTTTGGTAATTTGAGTCTCCTAAATCATACTCAACAAATAATAAATCTAGATCATCTTTCTTGCCAAGAATTGTTAATTCTAAAAACTTGACAGAATCATTTGCATTGATTAATGGTTTGTTTACTTTTGCAAAAGCAATTCCTTTTACTGATGAAACGGAAGTTGCAACACCAGAATCATTTCTAGTTTTAATAAAATAAACTTCATCAAGTAAAGTATCAAAGTTTGCATCTGTAATACTTGAAAGAGGTTGAGTGGTATTAGTTACTTCAACAATAATAGTTTTTACAGCATCATCAGAACTAAAAACTTTTCCTCTTCTATTTGTGGTTTGTCTGTGATCGGTAGGAAGTTCTGAATCTCCTAATCCTACAGACCCGTCAATAAATGTGGAATATAAGTTAACATATGGATATGCAGTAAGATCTGCTCCTTCTTTATTGAGAGGAACGCTACCATATACATTAGTAATATTTAAAGTTGGGAGAGACTTAGTTTTTAATCTAATATTATCGCTAGTAAGACTTGCCCTTGCTTTATTAATTTCTAGATACTTAGTCTCTTTATTGACAATTTCATAACCTTTGATATATGCTTTACCTGCGCTGACACTGGCTAGCATTTTTCTCGATGCTTCTACCTCAGTTAATCCATTGTAAAGTCCAAACGCATCTTCTTTATAAAGTCCATTATTTTTATTTTTTTGTGCATATTCTCTGACATCAATGTCAAAGTTATCAACAACATAATCTCCACTCTCATCAAACGTTCTACGTGCAAGAGTTTGTTCGATTAAACTATAATTAGTTGGAGATACTTTTCTCTGTACCGCACCTCTTAATGTAGTAAGCAGTTGAATAAAGTTTTTGTCTGTAGTTTGATTTAACTCAAACTTAACCAATTTCAATGAAATTTTTAATCTGTGTGCTCCTGGAGCAGTGTAATTAGAAGACCCGATAGAATTATCATAAAGACTAGCATCTTCTTCTGGGGTGATAATTTCTTCTAGAATTTTAAATCCTACTTTTGAAGAAGGACTATCATAGTAATCATCAATTACTAGAATTTCTTTATTGCATCTTACAAAATATCCATTTACAAAATATATACCTTCTTCTACTTCTACAGCAGAAGCAAATCCCATTGCTGGACTTTCAATCGAAGTTACGTCCCCGGTATCTGGATTTGTAAGTTGAATACTAGTAGGAAGTACACTACCGTCAGTTCCAACAACTAATAATGGAGTATTGATACCATCAACAACTTCTAAAGTTTCTCCTTGACGAAACTTTGATTCGTTGTTAGAATTACCACTATTCAAATAATTTACATAAACAGTGTCAGCAGTAGTTTCTGTTGCTAACTTTGTTTCTAGAACAGTAGAAATCACTCCAGAATTTAATCCGCGTAATTGTCTACCAATTAGTTGACTGATATCGTATTTTTTGTATACAATATCACCATCTTCTTCGACAGCAACTTCTGATACAGAAGATAGTTTTACGTAATCTAGTTTGGTGTTAAGTCCAACCTCGCCAGGGACAACTAAGTCTCCTTGCTTAAAAGCATACTTACCAAAACTTTCAACCTGATTCTGTAGAATAGATTGTATTTGTGTTAATTCTCTAGTCTGGATAGAATACCCAGGACGGAAAAGAATCTTATAGAAATTCTTGCTCGCGTCGAAGT
>Ga0208793_1000470_pt1 | contig 27461 bp, 41 predicted proteins | sample 17_taG_FD_184092 | JGI IMG/M metagenome (GOLD analysis project Ga0208793, IMG submission 184092) | Marine viral communities from the Subarctic Pacific Ocean - 17_ETSP_OMZ_AT15314 metaG (SPAdes) (version 2) | ecosystem: Environmental > Aquatic > Marine > Oceanic | place: Pacific Ocean | collected... | reverse complement strand
CCTTTGGTGCAAGGAAAATCAATGGCTTCAAAGCTTGATAGTGATTTGATTCCAAATGATATAAAGTATAACAATCCTATAACCGTACAAAAGGCTGTAAACGCATTAGAAAAAGCTGATAAAGCTTTAAATAATGCTCGAAAATTAAATGCTCCTGTTAAAAAAATTAGGGTATTTGACTTTGATGATACACTTGCAAAGTCAAAAAGCATGGTTATAGTTAACATGCCTGATGGAACTAGTAAAAAAATAAATGCAACCCAATTTGCTCAGCAAGCTGCTAATTTAGAATCAGAAGGCGCAGAGTTTGATTTTACAGAATTCAGCAAAGTTGTTGAAGGTAAGAAAGGACCTTTGTTTGAAGTTGCCCAAAAAATAGCAGACGCAAGAGGAACAGAAGATGTGTTTATACTTACAGCAAGACCTCAAAATGCAGATGGTCCTATAAGAGCTTTTATGAAAGCAAATGGTATTGACATTCCTTTAAAAAATATAACAGGGTTAAGCGATGGGACAGCCGAAGCAAAAGCCGGGTGGATTATGGGTAAAGCCGCGGAAGGTTATAATGATTTTTATTTTGCAGATGATGCAATTAAAAATGTAACAGCTGTTAAAAATGTGCTTAGCCAAATAGATGTTAAGTCTAAAGTTCAATTAGCAAAAGAAAGTAAGCTTGAAACTTTTAATACTATCGTAAACGATATGATTGAAGATTCTTCAGGGATTGAAACTTACAAGCAATACTCCGCAGCAAGAGCTAAAACAGTTGGAGCTAACAAAGGTAAGTTTAATTTCTTTATTCCAGCATCGGCTGAAGATTTTACGGGATTATTATATAAAATGCTAGGCAAAGGCAAAAGAGGGGATGCTCAAATGGCATTTCTTAAAACAAATTTACTTGATCCTTATGATAAGGCTGAATCAGCTGTAACACAAGCTAAAATAGCAGCAGCTAATGATTTCAAGGCACTAAAGCAAAACTTAAAAACTTTACCTAAAAGCTTAAGTAAGCCAACTGGAATAGGCGGATTTACATTTTCACATGCAGTTCGTGTTGCCGTATGGTCTAAGCAAGGCATGGCTATTCCTGGGCTATCTAAAAAAGATATAAAAGAACTAAATGATTTTGTAAACAACAATACAGAGCTTAGTGTTTTCACAAATGAATTAATGAAAATTCAAAAAGGCAAACCTTATCCTAAGCCTGGAACTAACTGGCTAGGCGGTAATATAACCAGCGATATTATAAATGATATCAATAAAGTAAACAGAGCAGAGTATCAACAAGAGTGGAGAGAAAATGTGGATATCATATTTTCAGAAGATAATATGAATAAGATGGAAGCCGCATATGGAACTAGATGGCGTGAAGCTATGCAAGATTCTTTGCGTAGAATGAAATCTGGCAGCAACAGACCTCCAGGAGGCAACAGAGTCACTGATGGGTTATTGGATTGGTTAAACAATTCTGTAGGTGCTGTAATGTTCTTGAACACAAGATCTGCATTGCTTCAAACTATATCATCGGTAAACTTTATAAACTGGGGTGATAATAATATTGTTAAAGCTGGTTTAGCATTTGCAAATCAAAAACAATTCTGGAGTGACTTTATGACACTTATGAATTCTGATTATTTAGTTGAACGTAGAAATGGGCTTAAGATAAATGTAAGTGAATCTGAAATAGCAGATGCTGTAAGAGATTCTAAAAACAAAGTAAAGTCTGCTATAGCGTTTTTATTAAGCAAAGGTTTTGTTATGACTAGATTTGCAGATAGTTTTGCTATTGCAACAGGTGGATCTACATTCTACAGAAATAGAGTAAAAGCTTTAGTCGCTAAAGGCATGGATCAAAAAGCTGCGGAAAAGCAAGCATTTGACGATTTCAGACAAATAGCAGAAGAAAGCCAACAATCTAGTAATCCAAACAGAATTAGCGCACAGCAAGCATCAGGTGCTGGTCGTGTGATATTAGCATGGGCAAACACACCTATGCAATATGCCCGTATTCAAAAAAGAGCTGCTCAAGATCTTATAAACGGTAGAGGCGATTGGAAAACAAACGTATCTAAAATTGTTTATTACGGTGCTATACAAAATTTAATATTCAATGCATTACAACAAGCTGTGTTTGCATTAGGTTTTGGAGAAGATGATGAAGAAGAAATGGATGCTAAGAAAAGTGAAAAGATTTCAAGAATAGCAAACGGTATGATTGATTCACAACTTAAAGGATTAGGTATTGCCGGTGCTGCAGTGGTTGCATTAAAGAGTGCTTTAATGGAATTAGGTAAGCAGCATGCAAGCGATAGACCTAAATATGAAGAAGCTGTATTTGATTTATTAGGATTTTCACCACCTCTTGGTTCTAAGATACAAAAAATAAATAGTGGCTTTAGAAGCTTTAGCTGGAACATGAAAGACATAAAGAATATAGGATTTAGCTTAGACAATCCATCTTATTTAGCAGGCGCTCAAATAGTAACTGGGCTTACTAATATACCTCTTGATAGAGTTATAAAAAAGCTAAATAGTATGCGTGGTATTGTAAGTGAACAATCTTCCCTTTGGCAAAAAGTTGCATTAGGATTAGGTTGGTCAACATGGGACGTAGGTCTTGGTTACTATGGTGGATTTGACGCCGCAAAAGTATTAACTCCTGAAGAGCAGGCGATCGAAGATGTTAATACAATGAAGAAAGAAACCAAAACTCAAGAGCAAATTGATATGCTTTTAAATTTAGGGCTTACTAAAAAAGAAATAAAAGCTTTAGGCAAAGAGCAGGCAAGAGTTGAAAAAATAATAGAACTTCAAAAAACAGAAACTAAACCTGAAGTAAAACCTGAAGTTAAGGTTGAAGATGTTAAAGAAGAGCCTAAACCTGAAGTTAAGCAAGAAACAAAGCCTAGAAAAGAAACGGCAGAAAGAAGGCTTAGAAGACAATTTGATTCTATTAAAGGTGAGAATAAACCAGAACAAGTAAAAACTTTATTAGATTATGGTTTAAGTAAAAAACAAATAAGAGAATTAAGATACGAAAAAAATCGAGTAGAAAAAATATTAGAACTTATGTATAAAAATAAGAAAAAATAACCAATGAGCATATCAGACATGAAATTATACGCAATTAATGCAGGAGCATTAAGTATAACCACTTTTACGCAAATAGAAGATGGATTAAAAATTTTTTTACTCTTAGTAACTATAGGGTATACTTTAACAAAATGGATTAAACTTAAACAAGAAAAGTAATGGAGAACAATTCACCTCTTTTCATAAAGGAACAAGCTTATGAAAAGTCTAATCGCAAGATGCGATCTAAGTACAAAAAAGAAACAGGTAAATCTTTAGGATCAAGACAGACATCCGGAACAGGTAAACGAAGAGTATCATTTGCATGTAGATTTGCAGGTATGGCTGGCGCTATGAAAGATGCTAAAGGAGAGCCAACAAGAAAAGCTATGGCTTTAAAAAAATGGGGATTTGGTAGTGTAGAAGCTGCTAGAAACTTTTGTAATAAAAACAAATCTAAAAAATAATATGGAATCAGCACTTTATAAAAAATACATAGGATCTCCTTGCAAAAAAAATGGAATAGATCCAAAAATAAAAACAGAAAAATTACCAGAAGTTAATTTAGGAACAATAAAAAACAAAAGAGTTAACTGGAGCGATAACCCAATACCTGAAGGAGATAAGGTAAAGCATCCTAAATACAAACAAGCTATGGACGCTATAAATACTTATAGCAATATGAAAGATTCTAAAAAAGCAACAGAATATTTTAGAAAAAACATAGAGGGACCTGCTATTAAATACAATAACAAAACTTATTCGCTTCAAGCATTAATATCAGATTAATTATGGGATACAAATTACCACATCAAACACCTTTAGAAAAAAAGGACGCTTGCTATACAAAGGTAAAAAGCAGATATAAAAAATGGCCATCGGCATATGCCAGCGGCGCTTTGGTTAAATGCAGAAAAGTAGGTGCTGCTAACTGGGGTAACAAATCAAAAAAATAAATTATGGGTTTTAGTATTTCGCCATTTTATAATCACAAACCAGGTCATGTGGATCCTAAGAAAGTTAGAGAATCTAGAGGAGGTAACACTATTTACGTAACCGGGAAACAAGGTAATTATAGTTTTCATGATAAGCCTCAGTATGATGATCATTTACCTTCTAGCCACTTAATGGCTGACGATAATAAAAAAGGAGCATGGCCTTCTATTTATAGAGATAGCTTAGGAAATTGGTCAAATCAAAATAGAGAACAAGCTATTAAAAGAAATGAGCTTTATAGTTTTAATACTAATGAAGACATGGTTAACTTTGCTAGAGTTGGTAATTGGAAAAAATCGCCTGTTAAAAACTTAAATCGATGGTTCAAAGAAGAATGGAAAACCCCTAGCGGTGAAAAAGATTATAGCAAAGGAGAAAATACTTTTAGACCTACTAAAAAAGTATCAAAAGACACGCCTAAAACCTGGAGCGAGGTTACGCCTGCTTCTAAAGCTAAAGCGCAAAAAGAAAAAAATACAAAAGGAAGAGTAACTAAATATTAATTAAATGAGAGCAATATCAAAAATAATAGTACATTGCTCTGCAACACAAGAAGGCAGAGATTTGGATGCAGCTGAAATAAATCGGTGGCATTTAAAAAGAGGATGGAATGGTATAGGTTACCATTATGTAGTTTTGCTAGACGGTACAATAGAATATGGCCGTAGTATATACAAGCAAGGAGCTCACGTTAAGGGCGAAAATGAAGGTTCTATAGGAATTTGTTACATTGGAGGCGTTGAATCAGAACGTGGTTCTAATGGCAAATGGATTGCTAAGGATACTAGAACACCAGAACAAAAAGAAAGCTTGTTACTGTTGCTTAAAACGCTAAAAAAGATGCATACAAGCGCTACAATACATGGCCATAATGAGTTCGCAGCGAAAAGCTGTCCGTGCTTTGATGCTAATAAAGAATATTGTAATATATAAAAAAGGAACACGATAAAATAGGCGTACCATACCTAAAAGTTCCTGTAACCAGAAAGGGCCCTCATATCGAGAGCCCTTTTTTGATTTTAACCATCACAAGCTAAACAATCTTCACTCATTGCTTGCTGTGCTATATCGCCCCGTAAGACGCTTTCTGTTCTTGTATAGTATAAAGTCTTAACTCCTTTTTTCCAAGCCTCAAAATGTACCTTATTAAGCCATTTAGGTGTAGCTACACTTGGGAAAGCTAAATTCAAACTAACCGACTGATCTACATATTGCTGTCTCAGTCCAGCTTGATTAACTAATTCTAGTTGATTGATTTCCTTAAACGTTTTAAAGACTTCTTTTGCGGGGATTTCGTGTCCCACAACAATATCATCAAGTTCAGCAATATTTTGGACAGAGCCACCATCAGCCAATATCTTATTCCATATTTCATTTGTATTTATTTTATGTTTCCTAAGTAATTTAACAAGCGTAGGATTTTTACGTATAAACGTTCCTTTAGCTGATTGCTCAGTAAACACATTAGCTGCCCAGGGTTCTATTCCCGCTGAGACATTGCCGCTGAGCTTACTATTGCTAACGGTAGGAGCAACAGCACGAAGATGAGTATTGCGCATACCAGTTCCAGCGCACCATAAAGGTTCACCATAAGTCTCCGCAAGAACCATACTAGCTCTTTCACTTTCGATTTTAATTTGAGAAAATATTCTCCTAGTTTCAAACTGAGATAATAAACCTTCAAAAGGTATTCCCTTCTCCTGGAGATACGTGTGCCATCCCAAGACACCCAGCCCAAGTGCTCGTCCTTTCTGAGCACTACGAATGGCATTTTCAAAACCTCTAAGTCCTTTTGCTCTTTGAATAAATTCCTCCATAACCCCATCAAGAAACCATATGGAGTCGTATATAAGGTTAGTGTTTTTCCATTCATCATATTTTGCTAAGTTTAATGATGATAAACAACAGACAAAACTGTGGTTTTCATCGGTGTGTAATGCAATTTCCGAACATATGTTTGTCATATGTACTTTTAATCCGTTTTCTTTGTATGCTTTTGGATTCTTTTTATTAACGTTTCCTTTAAACATGATATACGGTTCTCCAGTTGCTTTTCGCTTTCTAAGCAATTTGCTCCACTTATTTCTAGCTTCTGCATCTCCTTGTTCAAGCTTTCGCATAAACTTATCACCAATGATTGCGCACTGATGTAGATTAAGTGATTGTCTGTTGACATCTCCTTTTGGCTCTCGAATATCAAGCCATTCTTCAAAATCCTCGTGCTCAATGTTAATATTAACGGAAGCAGCACCTCTTCTGACTGATCCTTGGTTTGTTGCAAGTATTGTGCTGTCGTATATCTTGCAAAAGGGCACGACTCCGTCTGATGTTCCATTACCTGTAATTCTAGCGCCGGCGGGTCTTATTTGATTTATACCGATACCAACTCCACCGCCGTGCTTAGCGAGTAGCATCATCTCTAGATTCTTTTGTCCTATATCTTGTATACTATCAGCCACGTCAATCCCAAAGCAGCTAATAGGCAAACCGCGATCAGTACCTGTGTTAGATAGTACTGGCGAAGCGAGACAAAGCCACCCGTTCCATATGTACTCAAAAAACTTCTCAGCCATTTCAGGCTTATAAAGTCTACGAGCAACCGTCTTAGCGACTCTTTGGTATGCTTCACGAGGACTTTCTCCGTCAAATAAATATCCCCCGGATATAGTCTTCTTGTATACGTCTGTATTACCCCACGCAGGGTAATCTTCTCCTTTTTTCCAATTTTCATTCCACATGTTTTATGCTATAAAGTGTTTAATCCAAGCTATTAAACCATTAAGATTTAAAGCTACTAAGTTCCATTGTTTTCTTGAGGCTGTTTGTATCATGACACAAATAAAACCTAGGATATAAAGCCTAGGTTCTAATGTCCATTGTGCTGCAATCAAAAAGCCTGCACCCATATATCCTGCTCTAGTCGCTAGTCGCTTCCAAGGACTTAGCCTCTTCTGCCTTACTAGATTCTTCAGCAACTTTTGTCTTAAGTTTGTCAATTGCATTTTCATAATCTGGCATTTGTTTTACTGTTTCTAATGTACCCACAGCTAAGTCTTTTAAATAAGCATTCTCATCTAATAATTGTTGTACAACTTTTATAAGCGCTTGCTGTCTTTTTTCTAATAAATCTGTTTTACTTTGTTTTTTTCCTTTCATTATTATTTTTTTTAACAAAATCTCTCATACCGTTCCAGTTAAGATCTTTGTATATTTCTTCTTCAGTTATATCTATACTACCAAATATCTTCGAAGTCCTCGCCCTCGCCAGCCTTTGAGTAATCAGTCGGCCTAGTCGCGAAAAAATCAGTATGAGTGACCCCGCCGGTAAGATGATAGAACCAATCAAGATTGCTCGCTGCTTTACTGTCATACGCGAAATACGATCCAAGGTCAACATAACCGAGTTCAACAAGTTTTTCATTTGCTCTCTTTTTTATAAATTGTTTTAAATCATTAGCTGATATACCTTCAATATCCCCGGCTTCAAACATTTTGTCAATATAGCTACTTTCAAGCTTTACCATTGTTTCAGCAGCTTTAATTATATCTTCTCGACATAAATGCAGTAATTGATCGTTTTCATTGCACATATCGCGATATAGCTTACAGCCCATCTTACTATGCAATGATTCATCTCTTACTGACCATTTCATTTGTTGCCCGATACCCTTGAGTAAATTTCGAAGCTGAAAACTATAAAGCACTGCAAAAGCAGAATACAAACTGACTCCTTCAGCGAAGGCTGAAAATACAGCCAAGCTTTTCGCAATGCCCAAAGAATCGCTGCCGTTATAAGCAACCAAATTATCAAATCTTGCAGACGTCGCTGGTTCGTGTAAAAACGCTTCATAATCTTCTAGTTTTAAAGTTTCATTTAAGTAGCTATACGCTACGGCATGCACAGTTTCCTGTGAGCCGAACATCATAGCCATTTGTCTTATTTCGTGTTTAGGAAACCACGATACGACGTTCTGGGTCCAATAGTCTGATACCGCGCATTCCGTTTGCGCGAATCCAAGAAGTATGTTCCCGACAAGGTGTTTTTCTTTTTCGTTAAGTCTTTCATTCCAATCTTTTATATCGCTCTGCATTGAGATTTCAGTGTGTAACCAAAATGCTTGAGCTTGTTTTAACCAACCTTCTGTGTAATATTCAGGGTATTCAAACGGTTTGTACGCTATGCGCTCATCGAATAATCCCATTATTTATATATGCATAAAGCCAAATCAACAAACGGTATATATAATACATGTGTTGTATGTTCTGGTTCCTCATAAGTTCTAACGCCTAATAGCATGCCGGGATAAAACCCGACTTCAATAGTCCAAGATACTTTATTTTGTTCTTTCATATTATTCCATATTTTTTTTGTAATTCAACTATATCTCTATATTTAACTTTGCCTCGCATTTCCCAACTCCATTTAACAAACTTATCAATTTGGCGCTCGGCGTATTTTTGTCTTGCTATCCTTTTTGCTTCGAAAGGATTATGCTTACGGTCTCGTCGCATTCTTTTTGATTTTGTGGTTTGTATAATGTATAGCCGGGGAATTGTCTCACAATTAGCTGTTTAAATAACTTCCAGCGCATAGGAAACGATTCGTTTGCTCTACCTTTAGTTTCAATTATAAAATCTTCACCGATAAAATCAGGAGTATATTTTATAGGCAGGATACGTTTACATCCTCTATTCTTATAATCACCCTTACCATTAGCTTGTCTTTCATATACTTCGTTTTCAAAATGAAAACCATTAAGTAATACAAAAGTTTCGCCTTCGTATTTAGATCTTATTTTAGCTTTTCTCAAAGCCATATACATATAGCGCTCAAGACCTGATGCAAAGTTGATACCATCATAAGTAACTTTCTTTGATACAACAGGTCCCCGCTTTTTACTTTTTCGTTTATAAGCTTGCCTCTTCATCTTGTAGATTTTCTGTGTAAACTTCTTTAGCTTTTTGCAAATATAGCACTGCATCCATAAGTTCTTCTTGTAAATGATTAAGCCATTGAAACATTTCAGCTGGATCTTTGTCAAGTGTTACGCCGTACTTTGCGAAGCCTACATCAGATCTTGATACGAATTTGTTTACAACACGCTTAACTACTGGGTCTCTAAATTCTATTTCTTGTTTACTCATAGCGTTTGTTTTACAAATGTTCCATTAACCATTTTGCCTTTACGGTTAGCTATTTCGTTGTAAGCTGCATCAATACAATTTTCAATTTGCATACCTTCAAGCGCTGCTAAATTTGTAAGAACTACAACCATATCACCTATAGCATCTTTAACTTCATATGTATCTTTCTTAAGCAATGCTTGAGCAAGTTCGCCAGCTTCTTCCATAAGTTTAACATATTGTGTATGTGAGTTGCCTGATTTGTATATACCTCTTACAGTAGCCCAATCTCTAATAAGACTGAATCTATTTGAAACTTCTGCAACATTATCCTTAGGATTAAAGAATGCTTCGTAAAAAGCTTTGTTGTATATATAGCATCGTTTGTCATTATACATAGAGCTCTTAGCATTGGCTTCTATCCAGTTAACATACTCAGCTTTAATTTCAAAATTACCGTGAGACGTTTCCCAGCTTAAGCCTATATTGTCCATTAAACGGCCTTTAAGCTTATTTAACGGACAAGGAAATGTTGTAGTCTGCTCTGTAGCGTTAATTTTCATTTGATTAGATTTTTTATTTAACTTGTTATATTTTGTCCTATCAACTTTATAGCCATAAGACTTTTGAAGCTCTATTTCACGGTCTGATATATAATCTATATCGTTTGACTGTTCAAGAACTTCATACTCATTCTCCTTATAGCCTTGTATAAGGGTGACCCGGGTATTAAGATCACGTGTAACGCCAATCTTTTTACCAGGTATGTGGTATAAATAATACATAATTTTAGTTTATTTGCCAACACTTAATTCTGCTTTAATTGCAGGATAAGGATTGTAGTTCATTAATTTAATTTGATTTAACTCAGGTATAAAAACTTTGTTTTCTAGCTTACCTAATTCAGAGTACATATAAATACCTTCGTGTACATATAACTCAGGCAATGCTCTCTTTGGTCTATCTAAGTATATTAAAGCTTGTTCTAAATGATTGTTATACAAGTGACAATCACCAAGCTGCCCTATTAGCTGCCCAGGCTTCATATTAGAGCCTTTAGCTAATAACTCGAGTAATAAGCCATACATTGCAATATCGTACGGCAGACCAAGAAAAACGTCTGCTGATCTTTGTTGCCACATAAGATCTAACTTCCCGTTGTTTATATAAACTTGAAAGCCGTAATGACACGGTGGTAATACCATATCATTCATTTCAGCTGGATTCCATGCGCTAACCATTAAACGTCTAGAATTTGGATTACACTTAATATTGTGTAAAAGTTGCTGAAGCTGGTCTACACCTCCGAAATCACGCCATTGCTTACCATATACAGGACCTAGTGTTTCATCTGTTCTGCCTGAGCGTTCATAATCTGGTCGCCAATACTTAACACCATTATCCTCTAAGTATTTAAGGTCTGTCCTGCCTTGTAAGATCCATAGCAGCTCTGTTTTTGCAGCTTTGAAACTAACTCGCTTTCTTGTAAGCAGAGGGAAGCCCATTGACATATCATGTTTAATCGTTGCTCCGAAGATAGATGTCGTCCCTGTTCCTGTTCGATCTTCTTTATCCAGTCCTTCGAAAAGGATTGTTTCCATAAGCTTTTTATATTCATTTTCTATGCTTGTCATAATAAAATTTACAATATTCAAATATTTTTTCCCATATTTCTGTTTTGCCGTACGTTTCAGGGCTTGTATGTGTTTTGCCTTTGTTTTTAATATCCACATACCAAGCGGTTGGCGATTTAGCTTTAGGCGATATAGCTATGTTATTTCTAACACACCATCTATATGCTTCCCATAGCTTAGGATTCATTGGTGTTGTACCCATATTTACCTGGCCTTTCTTGGCCTTAAATCCGCTACCCATTTATTCCCACGGCATTTTTTCACCCGACACATTAACTTCCTCGTGTGGTATAAAACAACCTGACTTTGGCTCCCATTTAAAATGAGCTTCTGCGCCGTTTTCACCTAAGTTTTGAAACTTAACTTTAAGAACCTTAGCTTTAACAGTCTTAGCTTCATAATCTCTGTGAACTAGTAAGCCATGGTAACTAGCATCATACCATTCGCCGCCGCCTTTAATGTTATACATTGATGGCTCTTCAATTTTACCGTCTTGTGTTTTATACATTTTAGTAGGGTGAGCTACTATAAATACTAGTACGTCATACTTCTTAGCAAAGATTTCAATCTTAGTTAAGTATTCCATTGTATAACGGTTAACGTCTTCTGTTTTACAATCAACGTCTCTAACCTTGTTATACGGATCTATAACTAAACATTTAATTCCTTTACGCTTAACAAGCTCTGCACCTTTCCTAAGTACCGATTCAAGAGTATAACGTTCCATATCAATATGAAAGTAGTTAGTATTACAATGATCAGCTACTTGATTCCAGCGATCACTACCAATATCATCTCTTGTTGGCATACCTTGCCAAGTCTTACGCATTAGCTTGTGGGCGTGCAAATATGTTGGTACATTTTCAGGTGAAGCAAACGCCGTTTTCCAGCCGTAGTTTTGATTATAGCCAACAACCATTTGGTCGACAAAATCACTTTTACCGGAAGACGGAATACCAGTGACAGTAATGAATTGACCAGTGTAAGTTGAAAATATATCATCAAAATTTTGTAAGCCAACTTGAAATCCTGGTTTAAAACCATTACGTACAAAGTCCGTAACTTCGTCTTCAATATCCCTGAACGTTGTAACATTCTCCAGCGGTACTGGTCTTGCTCCTGATATACGCTCTGATAGTTTGTCTTTTCCATGTTTCTGTAAGTATTCATTCGCATCTTTACAATCATCAAACGACGCTAAGTAACACACTTCAGATCCTAGCCTACGAATAAGCTCTGATTGTAATGCTTGACCTGCTTCGTCTGAATCAACAGCTAGTATAATCTTTTCTTTGTCTTCGAAATAGTCTATACAAGCATCTAAGTATTCAAGGTTATTGCTATTTAAAGTAGCACCGTTTGGTACTGATATTGCGTTTGTGATACCAGCTTCGTGTAACGCTAACACGTCCATTTCGCCTTCAACTATAACACAATACTCATAACCTATTATACTGTTTATATTATAGAATACTTTTTCAGCACCCTTATATAATTTAAAGTTCTTTCTTCCGTCGCGATACTTAACATTAATAAGTTGATCGCCCATAAAATAATTGAACTTTATAACGTTCTCGGTTTTACCGGTCTGCGGCATATACTCAGGACCCTCACTGATTCTAAGTTCAGTAAGAGTCTTCTGAGATATTCCCCTAGTCTTAAACCATTCAACTACTTTGCTAGCTGGAGGATTATGCTTGACTTCCTCAGGTCTCACATATACCTTTTCACTAGCACCTTTACGTTGATACGTATGCAGTTGAAATGATGTATTACAATTGTGACAAGTACCGAGACCCCGTTCCCAATCGTATGAAGCACACTTTAACTTTTGCTTCTTGGGTTGTCTATCAGAAGAACACAAAGGACAAGTCCCTTGTTTCTTACCTTCTTCAAGCTTATATTGATTGAACTCATCAATCAAGAATCCATTGATCTCTGTTGTCTGCATTAATTTAATTTAATTAAAATGGTAAATCATCATCCTGGGGTTGTGTAACTGCTGCTTGTTGAGGTTGACCCTCTCTCGGTGCAGCTGCTACATTATCACCGTTTGTCCATACGACTTTTACATTTCCCAAATAAACTTTTGGTACTTTAGCATCTCGCTCTTCTTTTGTTTGCTCAACAACAACTGGACCTTGTTGTCCGTAAGTATCAACTTCATCGTTAATTGTAATAGTGATAGGAAGATACTTTCCTTTCTTACCCACGTAGATTTTATCTTTAGGGATTTCATTTAAGTTAATACTTGCTTTAATAATACTTGCCATAATTATAGGGTTTTGTTAATAAAATGATTTTCCGGTTTAAAGTCCGGATTCTTAAAAAATAAATTGTAAGCTTCGCTTGCTTCTTGTACTTTGTCTTCACCGAATGATAAAAACTTATCAGAGCAGTCATATATACCAATTTGATGCGTGTTCTTGTCAATAACCATAAAGATCATTTCATAACCAAACAACTTTTGATATATGTAAGCTTGACTGTTATAATTGTACTTTGAAGCTGAGTACTTGAATTTTGAAATATCGGCTGTAGTTTTTAAATCAATAATTAGTTTTTCATCATGATTTATAATATCAGCTTTACCTTTCCATTGATTTCCAAATATCTCTGCAATGCCAGGTACTTCATATTCTACATTTTCACCACGGATTAAACTTTTACATATGCTGTTTGACATCATTTTGTCTACAAGCAATTCAGTTTGATCTACTTCGTGTTGTAATAAACATAGCTCTCCATTAGAGATCTCTTTGTACGCTTTTGTATTCCTCGTTGTAGCTTCTACAATCTTAAAGCTTTTAAGTTTGTGAGGCTCAAGAATGGCTGTGTGAAAGTAACCACCAACTAAAAATGCTGGTATTGGTTTCATTGGTTTGCCAAGCGCTAAAGGATTTGTTAATAGTGTTGAAATGTCTGAGTTGCTTAGAAATTGCTTTCCAAACTTACCGTAGTAATCTGCATCGTTTTTCAACCTATCTAACTCTTCTTTTCTTTTCATTATAAAGTATTTAGTACACCAGCTGGAACGTCATATTTCTTTTTAATAGCGTCCACAGTGCCTCCTGATTTGATAAAAGCTTTAGCTTTTGTTAATGCCGCTCCTTCTAATTTAGGCTTCGCGGTATTGCCTCTTCCGTGATTGTTCGTTGCATCACTGTCTGCTGTGTCGTCAATTAAAAACAGGTTGCCTAACGCATATTTTTTTGCATAAGACGACGCTGAACCAAATTGTTGAGGTACATTCATACCCTTCTGATTTAAGTCAACGCCAACGATTGATGTAGCAGTTATTGCATGCTCACCGTCACTTACTGTAGCTGTAGATTCCATTATAGGTAATCCTGCAACTTCACTTAGTGTTTCGTTGATTGTTACTGAGACTCCTAACTCTAAGAGAAAGGGTTTTGTAGCTTCTAGGATGTCTTCGGCTGACCGGAAGTTATACTTGCCGAAGGAGTTAAATCTACTCTTCTTCGATTTAAACTTTGTCTGAATTGTTGCTAACTTTTCGTTTATGGTCATAATAATATAATTACATATTTAGTTATTGATTTACTGTCTAATCTATAATATATCAAGTACTTGCGACTGATCCACATTATCAATTAGTTTTTGTACCGCTTGCTTTTTTAGCTCCGATACTCTTACATAAGAGCTCACACCTTGTATATTTAAGATGTTTGCAATTTCTTTAGCTGAATGCTTGTCGCAGTCTAAACCGTACGACAATCTCAGCACTTCGTATTCATTACCTGATAGATGTTTTTCCATCAAACCTTTCAAGTATACATTCATTAATTGTATGTTGTAAGGCTCTGATTTATCTGGCACTTGATACAATAAATTTTCATCATCATCATTTGTTACTTGCGCATCAATACTTAAAAACACACTGTTAAAAAACATAGCAACCATTTTCTTATCATTTGGATTGTTACGTATTTCATTTAGTTTGTGTTCTGGTATTCTTATATCGCCGCGCATCATATCAATTCTACGTCTAATGTTGCCTTTGATTCTTTTGCTAAGAAAAGATTTTAATGTCTTTTCAACATCATCAGATTCTTTTAGCATTTCCCAATCAAGCTTATCTACGGCTCTAATTAAGCCTTCATTACCGATTTGTAATAAATCGTTAATACTTAATACACCAGAGGCTTGCTGCGTTGTAGAGAACTTCCGTGCTAGGTTTTCTACAAGTGGCATAAACTTAATAATAAGTTCATCTCTGGTGTAATTAGCATAAGCATTATCTTCAGGCATAGAAGCTTTTAAATCTTCTTTATACCTTACGTAGTTCGATACATTATACTTCTTCATCTTTGTCTATTTTTTCAAAGGCATTTAACATTTGTTCGTTGTCGGCATAATATATATTTTTTATACTAGCCATCCATTCGTTAAAATCTAGTTTCATATCTCTTTGTTTAAAAGTTCTTTTTCTTTTTTAAGTTCCATACTCATGTTTCTGTGTATAGTACGCGGAGAACAACCTAATATCCTAGATAGACCCATAATAGTTATTGGCCTGTTTTCATCATGTAATTCCAACATACACTGGTATATGTCAGATTCTGTAACAGACTTTGATCGACCAACCATAGTACCAACTATTTTAAATTTTTCTTCAGTTGTTAAACCGCTGAATTCTTTAAATATAATTTTACGCAATTTGTTTGGTGGTGGCTTTTCTAAATCCATCATGCTAACATCATAGATTATAGAATTGACCACAGCATTGCTAGGTGTAAATGTAATAAAGCCTGTTCGCTTGTTACATATGTACTTAGCTAAGCTTTCGAACTCATCTGGGTCCATCTGTGGATTTAAGTACCATAGCACATACATGTGCCATTTAAGTGACTTAAACGTTGTTATTTTAGCTTTACTTCGAAACAATTCGTAGCATTCGTGTGTACCATTTTCGTAGTAATCACCCCAATCAAAAACCTCAGTTGGCTGATCATTTAAGGGTGATCTACGATAAATAATACGTCTCTTGACTAAATAATCAAGGTTTCTGGTGTGTGACATAAGCTTGTTATTATTATATTATAATAGCTAGTGTCGCTATTTGTTATTAATCCTGTTATAATGACAGTCAAGAAGTTGATGTACAACCTCTTCACTTATCATGTTATCATTATATAGTTTCCATATTAGTTTACTCATAGTTTCTAAGTGTTTTAAACAATGGGTGTCTGTAGCTGCCAGCATTTGTACGTTGAAAGTAAGTAAATGTAGCACGCTTACCCATGTAATCGTGAATGTTATTTAGTATATTTTTTCTAGCTGCAAAATCATAGCCTTTACCGATAGGGCAACCGAATTTGTTACCGTCATCATCTTGCATTAAGAATTTGCCGATAAGACCTTCAAACTTGCCTTTGCCAGCTTCATAGCCAACAATGGTAGCTTCGGTGTCGCTGAAATCTTTAAACTTTTGTAAGTTGTAAGAACGTTTTTGTTCATAAGGTTTGTTAAGACGCAAGATAGAGCCTTCGTAGCCTTGAGCTAGATGTACTTTGTGTAGCATTTCAGCTTCATCATAACTTTCAACAAGTGTGTTTTTAACAAGTGTCATAGACGTCACAATAGGTAATTGTAATCTAAGCATATTGTATCTGAATTCATAAGTAAAATTAGGTTCAGTAACAACGTCGTATACGTGAAACTGTACAAGATCAGATGCTTCAGAGCGATCCTGTTCAGTCGGTTTCTGTTTTCTGACTAATGATATAATCTTTTCGAAATCTTGCTTTAAATCGTGATTATAGAGCTCGCCGTCGAGAACAATAGTAGGAAACTTTTTAAAGAAATCCTGTAAATCATTTTGTAAGTGTTCAACATTTAAGAATTGTTTACCCGTACGTGAATAAGCACCATCTTTAGTAAAAAGACAGCGGACACCGTCGAGCTTAGGTTGCACAAAGACTTTTTTAGTCCAGTCAATAGGTTTTGTATTAACTTTCTGTGCTAGCATTGGTTTAATCATAAATTGTATTTGTTTTTTAAGTGTTTAATTTTGTTAGCAACTATTCTTGCTGCTTCGTAGTCTTCTTTTTTTTCGAGTTGTTTTAGCCTGTTTTTAAGTTTGATTATTTCGTCAGCGATAATCTCATCTTCAGTTATTGTACCGAATTCTAAGTTTTCGTTGTCAGCAACCATATCTTGTATTTCAGCTTTAAACTCTTCGTCGTAAGCTTTTTGGCGGTTAATAATTTTACTAACCACCAAATCAGCTAGCTTATTCATCTCACTTTCAGTCATTTACGCTCTTTTAAATTTGTAAGTTGACAACACGTGTTTGTTGATGAATTTACCCTTAGAAGCGGAAGTTCTTAAGCCTTCAAATACAAAGTTTGGAACTTTTGTGTAATCGTAAGCATCGCCGTTCTTAAAGGTTAGTCGCAATCTGTAGCTATCATACTCGTATTCTGCAGTGTCAATTGCAGTTGAGTTTACTTCTACGGATTGCATTGGTAAAATTAATCTGTTCATAGTTATTAAATTTAAAGTTAGTTGCGCTGGCCGGATTCGAACCGACGACCTTTGGATTATGAGCCCAACGAGCTGGCCACTGCTCTACAGCGCTGTTTATACATATATTATCCGATTACAGCCGTATTTTGCTTGTAACCTTCGTCTTCAAGCTCATCAATTGCTTGTTCTTCAAACTTTTCAGCAAGATATAAGTACAATTCTCTGATAGCGTCGTCAATGAAGTCTTGCTGTAAGTCATCAACATATATTTCACCGCCATCTTGAATAGCATCTTGTAGTCTTTCACTGAGTTCGCTGTCGTAGTAGTGTATATCTTCGCTAACACATATATTGGTAGTATCGTAGCAAGCTACAAAAACACTGTAGCCATCGGCTGTAGATTCTTCGTATATGTAATAATCACAATTTTGTTGCCACTGATCTGTTAGCTCAGCATCATAATGTTTTAGTATTAATTCTCTTACGTAGTCTTCGTCGTGAGAATTTGTTTCGCCGAAGCCATAGCTTATCATTTTTTCTTCGATAAGTTCATCTGTTATTAGTTTTTTACTCATTTTTATTGTTTTTCTATTAATTCTGCTATATAATTCCATACTTTTAGCTCTGTTTTGTAGCCTTCAAGTACTTGTTCAGCTTCTTCGTAAGTGATTCCGCCGTAAGTTCCGTCGATTAAGCTTCTTTTGTAGTCATCAATGTCTAGTTTTAGCATTGTAACTTTCGCAAAAGCTTTGTTGCTTGCTCTGTTCTTAACATCTGCAAGCGTCCATTCACACATTACCATTAATCCCAGGTTTTAAATGCGTCGCCGAGGAAATCGATTTCGCAAGATGTCATAATGTCATAAGCATCGCCGTAAGGTACAGCCGTGAAATAGTATTCATCGCTTAGCATTCTAATTAAGGCTGCATGAGAGTGTGGTCTGCCTTCGTAGCTTTTAGCTACACTTAGTTTAAATTCTGGTTTCATTCGTTCGTAAAGTGTTTTTTTCATAGTTTTTTTTATTTGTTACATTAATATTATCCGTTAGTTGTCGTATTCTGCTTGTAATTTAATATCGTGGTTAACACTTTCAGCTATTTCGTAAAAATTAACTTCAGATATAAAAGCTCTTGCATAATCTTCCATAAGACCCATGCTTCCGCTGTGATCAAATACAAAATGTTCTACTAAATCTTCAATGTATTCTTTTGTTACATTTTCTTCAAATTCTTGGTCGGCAATTAATTCAGAATTAATTCTCCAAGTGGCATAGTTTGTCCAGCCATTACATTTTTTATCATTCATATTATTATTTTTAGTGGAGGTGGACAGAATCGAACTGTCTTCCGTGATAGTTCCATATAGGCTTTCTATCGCGTCAATACCAGGTCACCCCCTTTAGTAGCTAGCAATTCAGTTATGTGTCTCGCGGAGTTCATAACGATCCCTCACCCGTCCGACCTAATTAACTTACTCGTCTAGCTACTTGCGTCGCCAAGCTCTGTGCACGGATGCACTTACTTCTTGGCTGACAATTTGTATTGTATTTCCGGTTTTATGTTCGATAATAGGAACATATGAATAGGTTTGGGTTGTGCTACATGGCATACAAGTTTTATAGCCTAGTTCAATTCGTACAGGATGTACTTTTTTTCCGCATTTACAATACATAGTTTATTTATTTTATTAGTTACATTTATATTATCCGATTGCTTTCGTATTATGTTTGTAAATACATTTTTTCGATTGCAAGCTTCATTACTTGGGAATGAATATGGTTGTATTCATCGCCGTCTAGATTATAGTCTGACAATTGCCAGTCAATTGAATCATACATTAATTCTTTTGTGACGTCCGCAATACCTTGTGCGATCTCGTCTAGTTGTTTCATTTTACTCATAGTTATAGTTTAAAGTGTTTCAGTAAAAGCTCTCCATCGAGCAGTGTAAGCATATGATTTGCCCTTGGCAAAAGTACTTTTTTGACGTGTAACCACCGCATTGTACTCAATATCTGTCAGTCCGCTACACTTCTCATGGGAGTGGGCACGCCTATGCTCGCGACCACGTTTTTGTTGCTGTTGTTTTGCATAAGCACACAATTCTTTCATATTAGTTGGATTAGACATAAGACCAGATTGAAGGATTATGTTCAACATAAGTTAAACCTTTGTAGTTAAAGAATTCAGTTATACCATCTTGTTCTTTGTCTTCGTCGTAGATGAAAGCAAATCTTTTAGGTAAGTCACCAACAGCATAACCTTTATAAGTCTTGTTGTCAAGCTTAATAGTTGATGAGTTAATTTTTTTGAATGTTTGCATAGTATTATTTTTTATTAGTTACATTATTATTATCCAGTTACAATCGTATTTCGTTTGTAAAGTCCGAAGGCTTTGCTTCGTCCCAATCAATCTCAGCATCTGGAGGGAACTGTTTCAATAAGTGTTCACATTGATAGTCGCCGCCGTCAGTTACTTGAGTATTGATGAGGTATCTTCTACCATTTATTATAAGTATTTCCATTAATATACTTTATTTAAGTCCATACTTTTAGCTAGATTCTGTCTGAATTGCCATTCTTGTTTTCTGTAGTTGTAGTCAGTACACCATTTGCGCCAAGATTTACTTGTAGCTTTAGGACCGTACTTAGCTTCGAACTCGTCAATTTGTTTTAGCTTAGCCTGTATTTGTTCGGCTGGGTAGTCTGTGAATTTTTCAGTCATATTATTTAATTTAGTAGACATCGTGAGAATCGAACTCACATCAACCGTTATGTCTTGTCTATCCAGTTTGTGTATCAATCTGGTTCGGATAGTCACCATTTGTTTTTAAAGGTTTGTAGACTTGTAGTATTCAATTCTTTGTAGTACATCGCTTCTAGTTATTTCGCCTTCGAGTTGTAGTAATATGTAGTGAGACATATCGATTTGTTTGCCGTTTTGACAAGTTAGTATATATTGCATAGTTATTTATTTTTAGTTACATTTATATTATCCGTGGTTAGTCGTGTTTGGTTTGTATTACCAAGTAGTTTCACTTAGTCCTTCGATTTCAATACTTTTAACAAACTTCTTTAGTTGCGTAAATTTTAGTAGTAATGTGTGTGTGAATTTTCTCATAATAGTTTTTGTTTATAGGTGTATAATTGTTTATTGGTTTAATTTATAGTTAAAGTATTGCGTCATGTCAATGCGTCAGTGACTTATTGTCATACGACATTGTGTCATTACTCGGTAGTATCTTCGTTGAATTTGTTAGACATGATTTAATTAATTATTGATTACGTATATATTATCCGCTCAATATCGTATTACGTTTGTAGAAAAAAGCGTAAACGTTTATAACGCGATCGATTAACTAAAACGCCGATATATATTCGATTAATTCGCTAAAAAGGGGTGGGGATGGCTAAAAATATTGAATTTTCCTGAAAAAAACTTAAAATTTTAACAAAATACAATACAACTGCCAGTAATATGTAACGATTTTTTATTTCCACAGTGTGACACTAGGTACTTAAGTTATAATAATAATAGGCTAACGTCGCATTAGAGGCTTATATAGTAAATTTGCTCTTATATATGTAAGTATATATAGATATGGAGACACAAGCATTTATGGGCACCGGGGAATTAATCCCTAGATTGATGGCGCAAGTAGGCAATGCTAGTTTCGGTGTAGCCTTAGCTAAGAAAAACGGCTTTCTCAATCCAGATGGCAGTATGACAGCTTTGGGCATGCAAAGAAATAATATGACAGCCAGCCAAAGAGCTATAGACAGAGCAGGTGGCAAAGGCTTGTATAATCGATATACTAACAGAGTAACACAATACTAATATACGATATGGGAAAATTAATTATAAAGATAGGGGAAAAGGTTTTAGCGTTCGAAAACTACCTAAAAAAGAAATGGAATGCGTTCGTCAGCTTATTAATGTTTAAATCTACTAAATAATGGCAAATGCAATAAGCTACCCGTTAGGCGTACCAAAAAAGGGTGATTACCTATTAGGAACATCGGTACCTAATGCAGACGAAGACGACAAAAGCCCAGTAACTAGGAATTTCGACATAGCATCTGTATCTTCTTTGGTACAACAGGGCTACGTAGAAAAAACAGTATCGATATCTAACTCGCAGTGGCTAGGTTTAGCAGGTACCAGCGTAGAAATAATCCCCGCGCCTGGAGCAGGTAAGGTAATACAGGTAATATTAGCGCATATCAAATGGGTTCATTCGGGAGCTAACTTCCAGTTCAACCAATCTTTAACTTTAGGCAACGGTACTAGTGGAGCTGTAGGTCAAGCAACCCAAGCAACAATGCCAAGTGCTAATTATACAGACATTGATTCCGATTCAACCTACATATTCACAATATCGGGAGCAGCTTCATCTAGTAATGGCGCAATTAATTTTGGTTGTGTAAGTGGAGCTACTATAACAGGCGGCGGCACCCTTTCAATTACAGTGCGTTACCAAATAATATAAAACTCTATGGCTAGAATAAGTTCATATCCTTTTGATACAAATGTAACAGACAATGACGCTTGGATTGGAACCAACGCAGCTAATCGCCAAACGAAACAATTCACTGCTTCGGCCGTGGCAAACTACCTCAACCTTAATGCTAAGGTTAATATTGGAGGGCAAATGTCATTTAAATGGTCAGATACACAAAATGGCGGTTTAGGCACTATATCTAAAACAGGTAGTGGCGGAACCGGCTCTGGATTCAATACACTAACTGAAATAAGATTTTCAAGAAACGAATTAAACGGACAGCGTGTTGTGGAATTCCTAGAATATTTAGTTGGAACAGATATATTAATAGGTCAAGGTAATGAGATAAGTCAATTTGGTCACTACAAGCTGAACTCTTACATTGTTGACCCTAATTCTTCAAGCTACTACATAGCAGGCATAACATACCTAGGTGGTCACGGCGTTATAGCTGAAGAAGGCACACAATACACAGTAATAGATTTTAATATAGCGTCAGGAGATGTTAATTTAAAACAAAATTTTAATTTATCCAACCAATGGGTAATTAATAATTCAACAGGCAAAAGAGAACCCTCTGTAACTTTGATAAACACAAGTGGAGACAAGATATACGGTTCTATCGAATATACAAATGCAACAACAATAACAGTTGACTTTAACGGCAATGTAGCTGGGTCATCAATTTTAAACTAAACTAACGAAAAACTATGGCAATTAATTATTATGCTAATATTGGGCTTCAAGGGTCTAATATTGAAATGAACAAAAATCAGCTGAAGTTGCCAGTAATGGATAACGCGGCTACACCACCTGCTTCGCCAGTAGAAGGACAAATGTACTTTGATACAACAGCGGGCGACAAAACAATGTACTTTTACAATGGAACTGCTTGGATAGAAATGGACGGGACTGGTTCTGGTGTAACCAGCGTAAATACAACAGATGGCACATTTATAGACTTAACACCTAATTCTGCAACAACAGGTGCAGTTACAGTTACGGCAGACCTTTCTGCAACTGGAACACCGGGCGCTACTAAGTTTTTAAGAGGAGATAACTCATGGGCAGTCCCTGCAGGAGCGTACGATAAATGGCAGTATACAGTAAACGGTGGTACTGCTATTGATATGGTTGACGGAGAGGTACTTAATTTCATTTCAAGCACAGGCATTGGATTAGCTGGAGCGGCTGCAACTCCAAATACGCTTACTATATCAAATACAGGTGTAACAAGCATAGTAGCTGGTACCAACGTAACAATCAGCGGCGCAACGGGAGCTGTAACAATAAATTCCACAGATCAGTACGAAGGAACGGTAAAAAGTGTTTCCGCTGGCTCTGGCTTGGTAAAAAGCGGAACAGCAGTTGACCCAATAATAAGCGTTGACTATACGGCGAATGGCTTAGTTAACGACGCCCCTACAGCAAGTCCTCAAAGCGCGGAGGGTGACGACTATATGCTTATAGGAGATGACAGTGCCGGAGGAGAGACTGCTAAAATTCAGTTAGTAGATGTTCCAGTAAACCTATGGGGCACTGCTAATGGGTCGTTAGCTATGGGTAATAATAAATTAACAGGGCTTTCAAACGGTACAGCGTCTTCAGACAGTGTCAACTTAGGGCAAGTGCAAGGATTAGTTGCAGGCATAGGTCTATTCAAAGGAGGCTACAATGCAAACACAGGTTTAACAACAGATCTAGGCGCCGGCAACGGTTCTTTAGATGGAGCATCAAACATTGCTTTAGATCTTGGAGATTTCTTTGTTGTGACTACTGATGGTACAGCTTTTTATGCTGAAACGTTAGAGGTTGGTGATATGATTTATGCCAACCAAGCAATTTCTGCCAATAGCAATCCTGCTCAAACGGTTTATACAGTAGTAAAACAAGATGCAAACATTGCTGGAGCAGGTACTACAGATGGTAATACAGAGAAAGGTGTAGCTGGATTTAATTCAGTTCACTTTACAGTATCGGCTACTGGTTGGGTACAATCTAAAATATATGCAGGAACAACAACGGTAGGTTTAGTACCAACAGGAGGTACAAACACTAAGTTTTTACGCGGTGATGGTACTTGGGTAGTTCCTACAGACACAAACACACAAAGAGGTGCAGGTGTAGGTTTAAGTCTTAATGGTAACGATATAGAAGCAAACGTTGATGGAGTAAATTCTGTTGCGGCTAACGCTTCAAGCTCTACTGCCGGTAGAACATATAAAGTTCAAGTTGATTCAAGTGACGAGCTTGTAGTTAACGTGCCTTGGTCAGATACTAATACAAATCTAGTAACAAGTGTTTCTGCTTCTACAGTTGACAACTTAAAGGGTATATCAATAACGCCTACCACGGGAGCTGTTGTTGTTGGATTAGACGTAGCTGGACTTACTCAAAAAACGGAAGCTCAAATAAATTATGATGACAGTTATGTAGTTGTTAATGATGATAGCGCTGATATAAATGTTAAAATGTCCCTTGAAGACTTTACCCAGTTAAATACTTTTGTGTCTGGGACAATAACTTCTTATGGAGCAATAACACACGGTTTAGGTAGCTATGATGTGATGGTTCAGATTTATGATGAAACTACAAAAGATACAATACATATGGAAGTTGAAAGAAACTCCACATCTCAGATTACACTTTCAGGTACTGGTACTTTCCCTTCAGGAGGAGTTATAGTGCTAGTGAATAGAATGAGATAATAGAATTTAATTTAATTTAATTAACAAACAAATTAGACGTACATGGCTATAATATATTATGCAAATCAAGATGTAAAAGGTTCAATAACCACTGGAGGAGCAATAACTTCTGGTGGTGTTGTATCTGCACCAGGCGGCAACTCTACTCAGTGGAATACATCATATGATAATATGATTACTGGGTTAGCTGTAACTGGTACTACAACTAAAACCTTGACAGCTACTCAGCAAGATGGAGGAACTATTACAGCTTCTTGGGCAGACGATTCGGGAAGCAATAACTATTTAACTGGATTAAGCTTTAATACTGGTAACGGTATATTAACAGCAACAAGACAAGGTTTAAGTAGTGTAACAGTTGATCTTGACGGCAGATATGCGTTAAGTTCTGTTGTTTCAGGTGTTACTTCCGTAGCAACTACAAACGGTATTACAGGTGGCACAATAACATCAACAGGAACTATTCAATTAGATAGCACAGTAGTAAGAACTACAGGTGCGCAAAGTATTGGTGATGTAAAAACATTTACAAGTAGATCTGATTTTTCTAATGCAGACGGACTAAGAACTAATCAAGTAAGAACTTATGGCGGCCAACAACTTGTACTTAATGCAGGTGAGTCATCATCATATGCAACAGGGCAAACAGCTGAAATCGTATATATAAATGCTGAGACAGGTTTAGAAATTAACTCTTCTCCTGATAACTGGAGTAGTGGATGGGCAGGAAGAAGTAATGCATATATCAATAGAGCTGATGCTACATCATACTTGCCTGGGGTATTAACTGTAAAAACAGGTATTACTCTTACAGGTACTGGTAGGATTCAAGGTGTAGATACTGTTTCATCTGGAACTGACGCTGCTAATAAAACATATGTAGATAATGCGGTGGCTGGTGTACCTTCACCTGGTAACGGGACGTTTACTGTAACTGGAAGTAGCGGATTATCAGGATCCGGTTCAATGACAGCGAATCAATCAGGTAATTCAAGTGCTACATTAACAAATACAGACAAGGGGTCATCACAAGCTATATATAAGAATTTTACAGCAAGTTCAGGTGGTACTGCTACAGCTAATAGTAATAATGACACGTTAACTATTGCAGCTGGTACTAATATTACTACTGTTAGATCAGGTGATACAATAACTATTAATGCTACAAATGACGGTCAAGGGGTAACAAGTGTAAACTTCAAAACTGATGGCACCGCATTAAATGTAGCTTCAAATACAATTACAGGATCCGGTACAATGACCGGTATATGGCAAGGTACTTCTTCTGAATATGTAAACGGGCTAGGCGATAGGGTTGCTTTCCCAAACATACCTCAAGGTGACATAACAGCGGTAAACGCAGGAAGCGGTTTATCAGGTGGTGGTACATCAGGATCAGTTACATTAACGAATTCAGATAAAGGATCATCTCAAAATATATTTAAGAACATAGCTGTATCAGGACAATCAACAGTGGTTGCTGACAGTAACAATGATACGCTTACTCTTGTTGCGGCAGGAGGTATGACTATAACAACTAATGCATCTGCGGATACAATTACATTTAATCCAAATGATGACAACAGTAATTACTATACTACAACCGCTTCGTTTAATACAGGAAACGGTATTATTAGTTTTTCTGGAGCTGGTGGCCAACCTAATTATTCTGTAGATATAGACGGAAGATTTCTACCGCTAGCAGGTGGAACAATGGGTGGGAGTATTGATATGAGTAATTTCAATGTTACTAATGTTAACAACATAAGTATTAATGATCCTGGAGCTAATGAAGGCATTTCGTGGAATGGAGGTAATTTATGGAAAATATACGAATCACCAAACAATCAAACTAACGCAGCAGGTAATTTACAGTTTGTTCAAAATGCAACCCGTAGGTTTACAATTGATACTAGCGGTAACGTACAAATTGTTTCTGGGGACTTAACAGTAGGTGGAGGCGATATAATTCTAAGTGGCACTGGTAGAATTAATGGAGTAGATACAGTAAGCGCTAATACAGATGCAGCTAACAAACTATATGTAGACAACGCTATAGCAGGTGTGCCTCAAGGTGACATAACTGCAGTTATTGCAGGCACAGGTTTAACAGGTGGCGGTACATCTGGTTCAGTTACATTAAATGTAGCTGGAGGAACATACACTCCTTATAATGATATAAGGTCTCTAGGGGTAGAAGCATTTACAAATGGTGCAAATCCAAATATTACCACAGCTCAGGTCATGGCTGAAATAGAATCAGACGGAGGTTTTGATTCATATAGCTCAGTATTTAAAACTTCTTGGAGTTATGCTGGTAATTATAATTTAACAGATGCTGGCGATTTTACAGAAACAGCAGGTTCTTCGTGGATAACTTGGACTGATAACTCTTCAGATAGTGTAAGGGGAAATATTACTGCATTAGCAATTGCTCCTAACACAGGCGGTTCAGCAGGAGGGGTATTTATATATAATGATCAAGGCCCCACTTACGCACCAGGCTGGAGACAAGTATGGACAAGTACAACAGACGGCGCAGGATCTGGACTTGACGCGGATAAGCTGGACGGACAGCAGGGGTCTTATTATTTGAATTATGCCAATTTTACAGGTACACCATCAATACCGTCAGTTGGCAATGGAACTTTAACAGTGCAAGGAACAGGTGTATTAGGCGGTTCGGGAACTTTTACAGCTAATCAATCTGGTAATTCAACAATATCGGTAACGCATGATAACTCAGGAGTTACCGCGGCAACTTATACAGCAGCAACAATTGCAGTAAATGCAACAGGACACATAACGTCTGCTTCAAGTAACACTATACCTACAAATAATAATCAATTAACAAACGGCGCAAATTATATAACAGCTGCCTCTTTACCGTCAGTTGGTAACGGCCAGATTGATGGTAGAACCTCAGGTCTTGGAT
>Ga0208793_1000468_pt1 | contig 27488 bp, 28 predicted proteins | sample 17_taG_FD_184092 | JGI IMG/M metagenome (GOLD analysis project Ga0208793, IMG submission 184092) | Marine viral communities from the Subarctic Pacific Ocean - 17_ETSP_OMZ_AT15314 metaG (SPAdes) (version 2) | ecosystem: Environmental > Aquatic > Marine > Oceanic | place: Pacific Ocean | collected... | reverse complement strand
ATACATGGATCCCCGGTCCCGTGATCGTAAAACGTAAGCTTGTATGGGGGCTGGTCAAACAAAACGAGTTTGTGTATAAGGGTGCTACAGCGTATGTACGGTTGCAACATTTCACCTCTATATATCTAACAAAAAATTTTTTACAATATTTTTTTATGACATTAGGTAGTTATATATAATAGTAAGAAGCTATCGTCACTTTTAATAACACAGAAAACAGCGTAATCATACAAAGTATGACACAAAAACTATCTCCTGCAGCCAGAAGAGCTAAGGCCGCTAGGGACAAAGCTTATGCAATGACACCCGATAGGAGAGCTAAAAAAGCACATGCTCAAAGACAGCGCAGATCTGACCCGTCCGGAGCTAAAAACAAGGATTGGGACCACAAAGATAAAAGGTGGGAATCCCCTAATAGAAACCGTGGTAATGACGGAGAAGGCACAAAGAAAGAATCAGGAAAAAATTACACAATATAGCTAACGCAACAAAAAAATAACCAAATGGCAAGAATAATAACTTACGAAGATGATCCTAATATCTCGGACCTGGATAGACTGATAGGTTCGGATGGAAACGATTACAATATAACAAAGAATTTTACGCTTCTAGGGATTGCAGAGTATGTTATTGACGTATTTGTTAACCCAGATGCAACCGATTTTCACATTCCAGTCTTTAATAGTAATGGAACTAGGATAACGGATTCAATAATGCACCAAGATAGCTCTCCTTCAAATGGGGTGCCAGGTACAATAATCACTGTAGATGGCAATTTTAGCGTTGTTGGCAACACAGTACTTGGAACAACCGTAGATAATACTACTATTGTACCTTCTACACTAAGGATAAGAGGTAAAGTATCAGATAAAAGTGATAATTTTGGCGTTGCTAATCAAATATTGATGTCTGATGAGAACGGTTATGTACAATGGGGCCCAGAGTGCGGGCAAGGTTTTGTCTTAGGGCAAGGAACATTGCATTATTTGCCGTTATGGACACCAGATAGCGGAACAATTGGTGATTCTTTAGTTTACCAGAACGGTGACAATGATACGCCAGCCACAGAAATATATTTTAAAGGCGGTTTAGCCAGTGAGGGCTCAAAAGTTGCTAATATTACAGATATTGCGCTTGGTAATAAAAATTTCGCCGGTGGCGAAGGCTCTGCTGCATTTAACTTTAGGTCTATTGCATTAGGTAATGACGCATTTGCTTCTGGACATAGGGGTGTATCAGGAGGTCACGGCTCTTTTACTGCTGGTTATAATGTCGGTGCAGGTAATGATGGATTTGGCTTATGGAATGCGGATTATACTGACGCTACAGTATTAGAATTAACGCTAATCAGCGGAAATATAAACCAAGGGGATTACTTAATTGCAAATACCGGAGACGATCCTTCTGCTAAAATAGAAATATTAAGCGTGCAATACCCCACGAACACCGTGCCGTATGAAATAACCATTGCTACTCCAATATCGGTTAACCTAGACCAAGCTTTTGCAATTGAAACAGCAAATCCTGATAGAGGTGACCAGCAAGCTACAGTCGCTATTGGATTTCAATCCGCGTCTAAAGGATTTGGAGCAGCGGCTATTGGATATGATGCTGTAGCAGATGCAGCTGGGGCACTAGCATTAGGTAAAGATGCTTTAGCAGACCAGACAAATCAAGTTGCTATTGGATCCGGAAACGTAAAACTAGACGGAACGACTCAGGATGATACGCAAGATAAAGTACTCGTTATTGATGCGAATACAAGCATCGTCAGATACAGAAGCGCGCTTACGATCTCGCCTGAATTAGGATGGGACACCGTAGATTATTCAACCGGCAACCAAAACTGGATTGTGGATAAGTACAATGGGTACATGGAAATACCATTTGGCGTTATACCTCCTGCAAAAAGAGAAATAAGACCCAATGGTTTAACAACTGGAGAAGAAGGTTACTTCGTGTTTGTAGCAAATTCAGCAGATATTCCGGCAGACTTTTTGGATTTTACTTCTATAAATTCTGGTAATATAAACAGAGTAAGAACTACATGGTCCGGCAGTGGCACAAGAACATATATACCCAATAACCAAAACAACGGAAAGTGGATTACAGGAACGGCTGTTAAGTTTCACTACATAGTAAGAGAAGAGGCTGGTGTAACTACAATATGGTGGGACGCTTGCTGTGAGATTCAAGCATTAAACGATTGCCCAGTTATAACAAGCCCGTCTGTGTCTCATACAATAAATGAAGACCAAGCGTTTTCAGGGGGTTTACCCGCAACCGACGGGGACGGCCCATTAGCTTTAGCTTGGAGTATAGTTGATCAGCCTGATAACGGCAGTGTTTCTTTAAACACCGCTACGGGAGATTATACTTATACACCTAACAGTAATTATTTTGGTAGCGATTCTTTTACATGGCAAGTGTTTGATGGAGGGTGTTATTCGGCGGTTGGAACCGTAAACTTTACAATAGATGAAATTATAGAATATCCCGCGTTTAAAATATCTAATGGACTAGGTAATAACTGTGGTGCAGATGATGTTGCTCCTTTATATACTGGAACAGCAGGCGGGTCATATGTTTGGGAAGGACACTATTGTGATCCTGACCACGCAGCTTCAGATGTGACTATTACTACTTTTTATGACGTAGGAGGTACATGGACGCCTGGCTTACCAGCAAATTGGACTTTTGCCAAAGACGACGTAAATGGCGTAGCAGTAGATTATAGGTTTACACTAGAATCATCAAACGTTGCCTCCGGCTTAACAAGGATCAAGTTAGAAATAGAAGATGTTCAAGGAAACGAAGGGACTCCATACATATTAGAGATTGGAGCTGCGTTTGATACGTTAACAAAAACAGAAATATTATTAGACTATTCCGGCGCATTGCCGGCAAATTCAAATGTAAACGGCAATTGGATATATCCTGGCGTTACATACGATAATATATGGGATGGCAAAAAAATGGAAAATCTAATTACCGATACATATGATGGCTATACCCCAAATCAAGCAGCGACAGCGAATAACGTAACCCCTAGCGGCGGTACTCTTGCAGCGCTATACCCAAGTGCAACATTTACAATTACTAAAATGCAAAGCGCCGTAGCTTTAGAATTTTATTACTCTTGTTCTCTTGATAGTGGAGCGCTATCACCTACGTCTAATAATATAGACCCAGGATTAACGATAGAATTTAACGCAGCTACTCTCGATGCCGCGTTTGGGTTACCACCCAACACAAGCACTGGCTCACTTATATGGGAACTAGAGGTAGAAGATATATTAAGAGCTCCTCTAGCGACAGGTGATATTAGCAATATATCATCGAATCTAGCTCCACAGGGCCACAACTGTAACGATGGCGGTTTTGCACTTATAGCTTGGGGTTACGACACTGCTGGTACATACCACTCCTTCTTGCTGAGAAGATTTGATATTGCAAACTCCGGCGGTGTTCCTTACCAACACCAGGGAGCAGTGGGCAGTCAATTCTTTTCCAAAAGGACATGGACTCCTCCATATGCTTACATATCAACACCAGCGCCAGTTACAGGGCAATGTACTACACCTGCAGCTACCTCAACCTGGTGGCAAAGAAGTGGTAGCGGATGGCAGCTTGATGATACTGATGTAGATGAAACTAACGCAGGAGCAATATGGGACAAACAAAATAATCTTGCTAATTTACCAAATCAATCAGGTACAGGGCAAAATAATTATTCCTATATTCCCGCAGATCAATATAATTGGTACAGCGCCGCCAATAACTCAACAGCTGGTTTATATAGAATGGACTCGGCAACAGCGGCTACTGTAGCCTCAACTATAACAAGTGGAAAAATAAACTTTATGGTTGTTGGGCTTGGGTTTGCTAATGGCCAGCAGTCAAACGGAACCCCTGCTACCTGTGACCCAACAAAAGAGTACCAGGCCTGGTTGCATGGTGATGCGTGCCAAATGAGAATATTTACAGAAAATGCAGGGGGAACAAACCAAATAGAAGTTAAAGATGGAGCAAACAGCTTCCTTGCTGGAGATGGTAAGTATGTTGAAATAGATGTATATGCAACTCCTGGCTCAAACGCAACAGTATTTTCATTCTAATATATGGCAAGAATAAGCACCTATGCACTAGATGCAAAGCCTGAAATCAATGATAAGGTTATAGGTACAGACAACGGAATCGGGGAAGCTCAGAGAACAAAGAATTATTCTTTAAGAGAGGTAATGGCTTTGTTTAACGAGCGGAACCTTGTTGCTGTTGCTGACCAAGTTATTTTTAAATTTCAGGATGACATAACAGAAGGTAGAGAGCCAGGTACAATTAGCTTAGAAAATGGCGGTGGTAATGCGGATCCGATATCAGACATGTTTGATTTAATAGTTAGCACTAAGAATAGCGGCGACATATTGATAGCAGATTATATAAAGACATTTTTAAGCAAAGATTTAATTATAGCTGAAATGGGTAATATAAATAACTTTGCAACATGCAAGCTAGTTGACTTAGACAGTAACTTTGCTCCTGGTTTTTATAAGTTTTCTTTTTTTATGAATGAAAGTAATGGCTTTATAAATAAAGAAAAACATTATATTATAGGAGAGTTTAGCGGGCAAGGCGATAAATTTTTTGAATACCCCCAGTCAAATGCAAGCGCCTTTTGGGAAATAGAACACAACTTAAACAAAAAACCTTCAGTTACAGTTTCGACCGCGTTCTCAGACGAGGAAGTGGTGGGTAAAGTAACTTACATAGATAATAACAATTTAACAATAACTTTTAACGCCGCGTTTTCCGGCAAAGCATACTTAAACTAACAAAAATGGCAGATATTAAATACTTAGTCGGATTAGATGTAGATGGTAACATTAATCTTAACACAAAAGAATTACAATTCGCTTCTATACACCCATTAGCGGCAAATCCTACATCCCCAACTCCATCGATTGGTCAAACCTATTGGAACACCGCTAATGACGAATTAAGAGTATACAATGGCACCACATGGATTTCTGTTGGAGCGGATACAAATTACGACCAGTGGCAAATTACAGATGGAAGTCAAACAGATGATGTTACTTCTAATCAAATTGTTAAATTTGCGGCAAATGCCACGGCTGGTACAGCTGGCGCGGCCTTAACTGGAACTGGAACAAATGCAGATCCATATTTAATTACTTATACTTTTCCAAACGATAATACAGAATATACAGCTGACGTAGGGCTAACGTTGGCTGGTACTCAGTTTAGCGTTAATGTAGCAGATAGCCAAACGACTCAGGCTCCGGAAAATATATCAACTTCAGCGAACAGATTGTATCAAGTTGAAACCGATGATGAAGACATGCTTGTTGTAAACGTGCCATGGACAGATACAAATGTTGTTACATACGATCTAAGCTCAGCAGCCAATGCTACAGATGGTGTTGATATTAAATTAACAGGCTCTGATTCTTCTACAGACACTATAAATATTATAGGTACAGCTAATGAGGTAGAAATTGCTCAAACAGCTACTAATAATAAAGTGCAGATTGGTTTGCCAGACGATGTGACGATAGCCGGTGAACTAACAGTTTCAGGCACAGGCCAACATAGCTTCGGTGGCCAAGTTACAATACCAACTACACCTACCGCTGGAACAGATGCGGCTTCTAAAGCATATGTTGATGCTCAAGTAGTAGGAGGTTTAGTTTACCAAGGCGGGTACGATGCTTCCACTAATACGCCCGCTTTAGATATATCCTTATCAATAGGGTCTTCTGGTAATGGCGGCGGCCCAACTTCTGGTATATTTAATGCAACGACTACTACGGGTACAGGTTCAGGAATGACTATATACGTAGAGCTAAACCAGAGTGGTAATATAACTACAGCTAGAGTTGTTGATGGGGGAGATGGTTTGTATACTACAGGAAGTACAGTAAGCGTAGCGAGCGCTATTTCCGGCCACTCAGGAAGTTTCTTTTCAGTTACAAAAATTCCCGTTTCAGGTATTGAAAAAGGTTGGACATATACAGTTACGGCTGATGGGTATTTTTACAACGAGCAAGTTAGAATTGGCGATGTACTAATAGCTGAACAAGACGATGCTATAGCCCAAGAGGATTGGACAACTGTACAAAACAATATCGACCTCGCTAGTTTAACTCAGGTGGGTATTGGTAACGTAAACGTTAATCCTTCCGCTGCTGTAGATGGTATAAGCTTATATTATTCTGCCGGTACTGCTTACGTTGGGCTAGACATTACTAATCTTACCGGTCAGACATCCGCAGCAAGTTCAGATGAAATTGCTTTTTACGATGTTAGCGCTTCAACGAATTCTAGGATCAGTGTATCAAACTTAGCTCAATCAATTTTATCAGAGCAAAATGATTCAAAGTCATTACTAATAGGAAACAGTAGTTTAACTACTATTCCGATTACAGCTGCTACTCACGGTTTAGGTAGTGATTCAAGTAAATTTTTAATACAATTAATAGAAGCTAGTACAGGGGCAACTGTACATGCTGATGTAATAAGAAAAGCAGCGGGGGCTATAGATGTTGTATTCAACTCAGCACCTGCAACAAACGCTATAAGAGTTCTTATTCACAAAACAAAATAAAATGAAATAAACTTATGTCTGTAAAACATTTATCAGATATTTTCGTTGATGGTAAAGTTGGTGTAAACAATCCGTCACCTAATGAAAAATTAGAGGTCGACGGAACAATACGCGCTAATAATTATAGTGCGAGTTTAATATTAAATTCAACCAACACAACAGGAGGCCAAACTACGGTATATGCAACAAAGCAAAATGGTGGGCTAAGCCCAGCTCAGGGATATATACAATGGAACTGGGGGCAGTATTTTGAGTATTCTAGATGGGAAGTTCGCGATCCAAATAATCTGAGTAATTATTCTAGTATAAACTTACCGTATGGCAGCTCTGCAGGAGACTTTGAAATTGATTTATCTACAAACACAGCATTAGTAATAGGCAGAACTACGCTAGATGTGGGTATTAATAACAATATATATCATTTAGGCGACACAGATACTAAATTTGGCTTTGTAGCAAATGACAATTTTGCCATAACAACTAATGGTACCGAAAGAGTAAGGGTAACGTCGGGCGGATCTGTCGGTATAGCTACAAATAATCCGAACGCTAAACTAGATGTTGAAGGCAATGCGGTCATAGGATCGACACTAAATACAGCAACTGGGCAATGGGCGGTCGCGATTGGCAACGATAACACATCATCCGGATTGGACTCGTTAGCCACAGGAGAATTAACTACCGCTTCTGGTAGACAATCGTTTTCTGGCGGGTTTGACACTACCGCTTCGGGGAGCGCTTCTTTTGCGGTAGGCGGCGGCACGATAGCCTCTGGCGAAAATGCTTTTGCTGCGTGCGGAACAACTTTAGCCTCGGGTATATCATCGGCTGCATTTGGCGCTTTTTCAGACGCGACGGGCACAAACTCATTTGCGATAGGTGGAAATACAACAGCAAGTGGTGAATCATCTTTTTCGCTAGGCGTTTCAACAAACGCGAGGGGCTTAGCCTCTATAGCCAGCGGACAAAGCTGTAACACTGGGTTAAGCGCTAATGGCTCTTTTGCTGGTGGTACCGTATCAAACGCTAATGGGCAATTTAGTATAGCTTATGGCGACGTAGCAACCGCTTCAGGTAGAGTATCGCAAGCTTTAGGATATATAGTAAATGCAACAGGGCAATATAGCTTTGCGCAAGGATTTAACAACACAGCTAGCTCTACAGCATCAGCGGTATTTGGACAACAAAACACGGTTAGCGGCCAACAAAGTATAGCTTCAGGCTTTTTAAATACTGAACGTAATCCAACATCAGCAACATTTGGCGCTTTCAATGGGCAAACAGGCCATTCCGCAACCAATAGTCAGTTTATGTTTGGGCGATACTTAAATGTACCAAGGAATTCTACTGGAAGCCCATCCCAAGGATGTGTAGTTGTGGGAGAGCACAATGCCTATTCAAATAGACCAAACGTAAAATTTGCAGTAGGTACAGGTGTAGGTGTTGGAGCTGAGGCTGATTCATTTACTGTATTAAAAGACGGTAATGTTCTAATGGAACAAATAGTAAATAAAAATTATTCAAGCGACTCTGCGGCCGCTGCAGGCGGCGTGCCAATTGGCGGGATATATCATAATTCTGGAGATTTAAAAATAAGAAGAACATAAAATGGCAAATACATATACTTTAAAAATAATAAAATTAGACGTAAAGCTTTCAGAAGAAGAATTACAAAATATAGTTTATCAAGCTCAGTTTAGATACATAGCTGAATCTGAAGACTTAAAATACTCAGCAGCAATTTCAAGCTCGTGCCCAATACAAAATCCAGATCCAGAAAATTTTATACCATTTGAAGATTTAACAGAGCAGATGGTAAGTGATTGGATATCAAATATAGTAGATTTTGGGCAATATCAGCAAACACTTGATGAACAAATAACAAAAAAACAATATCCAACTGTAGAATCTAAGAGCGTTCCTTGGTAAAAAACACCAGAAATACGTAATACATATAATATACCTGCTCGGTTTAGAGCAAACCAATAATAATTAAAACCAAAACCAATGACATTATTTTATTCGACTAGCACGTGGAGTAGTCAACCGCAAATATCCGAAAAAACCAAAACCCTATGGGAGCAAGCTTCTCAAAAGGCAAATTGGAGAATTGTTCAATTACCAAATGGATACTATCAAACAGAGTTTAAACAAGACGAAGACTGGGCTGATGTAACGCGAAGAGAAACAATAGAAGGCGCAGAGCAGGCTATTGATGCTTCAGTTGAACATTATTCTAAAAAATTAGAATTTGTAAACGGACCAAAAATTGTTAAAACTTTTGAATAAAAATATAAGAGGGGGCATGCTACGGTGTACTATCAACAAGTAGGAACCGCGTGGACGATTTACTGCCCTCTCCCTTACACGCTACTCGCGAAGAGTTAATTAAATTAAATTAAATTAAATTAAATGGAATACAATAATCCGAGCGAAATAGTAAAAACGCTCACATTCGGCAGTGATGCTAAAAAACAAATTGTCCAGGGTGTTGAAAAATTATCAAATGCCGTAAAGAGCACATTAGGAGCTTCAGGTAAATGCGTAATATATGAAGACGCCCTTGGTAGACCGGTGATTACAAAAGATGGTGTAACCGTTGCAGAAAGCGTAGTCTTATTACATCCGGTTGAAAACATAGGGGCGACCTTAATAAAGGAAGCCGCTAGCAATACCGTAAAAGAAGCTGGAGACGGAACAACGACATCGACTGTGTTAGCGCATTCATTGTTAAAAATTGCAAACAAAAAATTAGATGAAGAAGAAGTTAGAGAACTTAAAGCAGGCATTATTAGTGGTGCTAACAAAGTTAAAATATATCTTGACAAGTCCAGTACTCAAGTTGAAGGCGAAATGCTTAAAAACGTTGCTATTATTAGCTGTAATAACGACGAAGAACTTGGAACCAAAATTGGACAAGCTTACGAAAAAGTTGGGAAAAATGGCGTCGTATTAATGGAAGAGTCTGATACAAATGAGACTTATGTTGAGTTTGTTGATGGCGCACAATTTGATAGCGGATTAAAATCACCTCATTTAGCTACAGACGTAAACAAAGGGGTAGCTGTATTAGAAAACCCGTATGTGCTTATAGTATCTTCACCAATACCAAATATTAGGAGGGTGCAGAATATATTGGAGCATGTTATAAAACAAAAAAGAAGCTTACTAATTGTAGCAGACGTAGAGCAGCAGCCATACGCAACACTTTTAGCAAACAAAGTTAAGGGTAATATAAAAGTTAATATAGTAGATCCTCCGGGCTTTGGCCCTACTAAGCAGCAAACAATTGAGGACTTAGCTTTACTCACTAACGCAGTAATAATAAACGAAGAGTTAGGGGATGATTTAGATCTTATAGATCCTAATGTATTAGGCAACGCGTTTAAAGCTGTTACGGACGATAAAAACACTGTTCTGCAGGTTGGGGAAGCTAGTGAGGAAATTGCTTTACGTATAATTGACGTAGAAAAACAAATAGAAGAAGAATCTAACCCATTCTTTAAGAAAAAGCTAGAACAAAGATTGTCTATGCTAACTGGCCAGGTTGGAATAGTATACGTTGGCGCAGACTCCAAAGTTGAGCTTAAAGAAAAAAAGGACCGTGTTGAAGACGCAATACACGCGACAAAAGCAGCTTATAAAGAAGGAATTGTTGCCGGAGGAGGTGTTGCTTTATTAAATGCTTCTAAATTAATTAAACCCAAAAACAAGGGTGAAGAGGTATTGCTTGAGGCTATTAAAGAGCCTTACCATATTATATTAGAAAATGCTGGCATCAACATTGTTTATCCTCAAATTAAAAATAGGGGCATAGATGTTAAAACAGGCAAAGATGTTAATATGATAAAAGCAGGGATTATAGACCCAGTGTTAGTTACTAAGTCTGCATTAAAAAATGCTGTAAGTGTGGTAACAACTATAATATCTGCGGATTGTGTAATAAGTAATAAAAGACTAGCATAATGAAAGCAATAAACCATTTTGTAATAGTCGACAAGATAAAAGAGGCACCGAAAAAAGTAGGAGGTCTTGAATTGACGGAGAAGCAGAATAAAGACGTAAGATATATAAAAGGTAAAGTGCTTAGCGTAGGCGACCAAGTAAAAGAATTAGTTTCTGAAGGTGATATTGTAAGATATGACAAACACGCTGGACACGGAATTGAATGGCAAGAAAATTTGTATTACGTTATAAAGATTACTGATGTAGTGCTTGTGGAATGATTTTAACACCCTTGGACTTACAGCAAATGAATTTACTTAAGTATTACAGGCTCATAAGAAAGTGGGCTTGTAAAACTTATAATCTAAAAGATGCTGATTTAGAATTGCTTATTTACTTAGATTGCAAAAAGCGATTTACACGTAATAATTTTATTGAAGGAGCGTACACCTATAGCTGGGATAAAAACCGATGGGAACGTCTCCGCAGAGAAGGTTGGATAGATGTATGGCGTGAGCGCAACAGAACCACAATGAAGTATGCAATATATAAGACATCGTTTAAATGCCAAACTTTAATTAAAAGAATATATAGAATAATGTTGGCTGAAGAAGATTTGCCAACATCTGAAAGAAGTAAATTTTATAAAAATAAAACATATACAGACAAAGTTTTTAATAAAGCTATAGACGATATGATTAAAGATAAAGAAAGATAATATGGGACCAAAAGGAATCGGACCTCAAAAATTAGGGGCACCAAACTCACCAAATAAAATTTTAGGAGCTATAGCAGGGGCTATTGCAAAACCATTAATTGGTAAAGCAATTGGAGGTCTTGCCGCTGGTCTTATAAACAGAAAAAAGCAGTAATGGCATTTAAGCTAAAGTCTAAAGGGGAAATATTTGGCATCAACGAAGAACTATCTGAGTTTGGTAGACCGGTGTTTGAAAAATCTTTAGACAATGGAGTTATAGCTGAAGCGAATAGAGACGGCACTACTTTTATAAACAAAAATGTTTCTGCTCAACAAAAGAAAGAAGCGGTAGATCACGAAAACGTACACCACGATCAAATGCTCCAGAATAGATTGCAATATAGTAATGAAGAGGTGATTTGGAAAAAAGATACTAGATCCCCTGCTAGAAAATATGAAAGAGTTGGGGGAGCGCTTTTTAGCGCAGGCCAAAAGCTACAAGAAGGACACGCTTCATTCGAATGGGAAGACGAAGCATATAAAAACGATTAAAATGAAAGCAACACCTATAACGCAAAAATGCAAAAGTTCACCGATGAAGATGAACATGGCTTTAATTGAAGGCAACGCTCAAACCCTAGATAAATTTGAAGATTCTATAGGGGGTATGGTTAGCGGAGCGCTTAACGAAGATAAAAAGACACAGCAAGTAGCCCCAGAAAAAGCGGCAACACCAGAGCCACCAAAAGTAGACTACACTAAAAAATTTAAAGAAATGGGGGAGGATCTATCTAAAAAAGATTTTAATATAGAGGTACCCGACATGTCAACAGCAATAAAAAACCTAAAAGGATTTTAAAAACTAACAAAATGAATAAACCAATCACATCGAGAGTGCAGCACGCTACTGATAAAGGCATGGTTCGCCAACCGCTTTTAAACATGGGCTCCCCTGTAAAACAAAAAGTACAGCTTGAAAACAAAGCTAAAGAAACTATAGAGCAAACGGATTCTTACCAAGGCGGTAAACTAGGCGTTCAAACATCAAGAACTATAGCTAAGCCGGATAAACTTGTAAAGGGTAAAGAAAAAACAAGAGTTAAAACAGGCGCAGATGTGGGAGTTTCTCAAGCCGAGGTGGATGCTTACAACATGAAAAAATATGGTACAAAAACTCCAACCAAAGACGGGCTCACTAATAATACCGTAGGAACTGGAAAGTTCGAAGATGATACTTATACTCCAGGCACTACAACTAAAACTACAGATTTTAATTCATATAAAGTAGGTGTTAAAGGGGATGCCAAACGACCATGGCAAAGACGCTGGGACAAAAGAGCTATTAAGATTGGCGGAAGAGAAACTAGACGGGCTGGAGATAAAATTGATAAGACAAAAAGAAAGATCAGCGAATACGCTAAATATGACACGGACAAAGACGGTAAATTTAGCGCAGCGGAAAAGAAAGCTATGGGTAAAGGCGGATTTTTAGGTTTAGGTAAATCACAAAAGAAGTTTGAAAAACTCGGGCGAAGGCTTGCTGAAAACCAAGCGGAATATGAAGGGTTTAAAGGTAGCAGAGATGCCGCTATTGCTCAGGCTAAACAATCAGTTGGCAAAGGAGGCAAAATTGATTTAGGAGAAAGAGATGCGCGTTTAAGCGATGCGGGTGGATTTGATAAACAAAGAGAAGCTTTATCAAACTCTTCAAGCTCTAAAATGAAAAGTAGCCCTTATAAAATGATGCCTAAAAGCCCAGCTATGAAAGCTTTAATTGGTAATCAGAAAAATTTACCAGATGCTTTAAAACAAAAAATCTTAAATTCAAAAGGATAATATTATGGCTTATATTCAAAACTCCCCGTTTAAAAAAAGCGGGGCTTGGGCCAGAAAAGAAGGCCAATCAGAAACTGGAGGGCTCAACCAAAAAGGCGTTGATGCTTATAGAAGAGAAAACCCGGGATCTAAATTAAAAACAGCGGTAACAACTAAACCTTCTAAATTAAAACCAGGTAGCAAAGCCGCTAAGCGTAGAAAATCATTTTGTGCTAGAATGAGTGGTGTAAAAGGTCCAATGAAAAAACCAAACGGTAAACCAACAAGAAAGGCTTTAGCGTTAAGAAAATGGAATTGCTAATGGAACTGAAAGGATTAGGGGATACTATAGAAAAATTTACAAAAGCAACCGGAATAAAAAAGCTGGCTGATAAAATCCCCGGCGGGTGCGGTTGCAATAAAAGAAAAGAGAAGTTAAATAAAATGTTTCCATACAAATGAAAAAAATTTGGGAATGGCTTACGGGATCAGTAATAAAGGAAGTAGGGCAGGTTTTAGATAATCTTACTACAACAAAAGAGGAAAAACTAGAAGCCCAAAGGCTAATTACAGAAATCCTTGAAAAAGCCGACAAGGAAGCACAAGAGCAAGTTACTAGAAGATGGGAATCGGATATGAACTCAGACTCCTTCCTTTCAAAGAACATAAGGCCAATGGTGCTTATATATTTAACGGTTATATTTACCGCATTGTGTTTTTTTGATGGTAACATTGGGGAGTTTGCAATAACTGAAGAATATATACCAATTTTTCAATCTTTATTAATAACAGTATACGGGGCGTATTTTGTTGGGCGTACCTGGGAAAAAGCAAAAAAATCCAGCAATAACAAAAATTAAATTAAATAAAATGAGTAAAGTAAAGGATTTAGTATCAAAAGTAGAAAACGGAGAACTCTCTGATTTGCAAGAACTTGTAAAAGCAATTAATCAGTATCAATTACAAATAGGTGGCCTAGAGGCACAAAAGCATGATTTATTGCATCAGTTAGTAGGTATTAAGAAAAGCTTAAATGAACTTCAACAAAAGCTTGAAGATAAATACGGAAACGTTTCTATAGATATTCAAAGCGGAGAAATCAAAGAAAATGAATCTCCTAAGGAAGATTAGTATAGGAAAAGACTATAAAAATGACGCCATGCACTACTCTGTTGGACAGGAAGTGTATGGTGGTCATACTATAGTTAACATTATAGAGGAAGAACAAAAGTACTCTATCTATATACAAAAGGGAAATGACGTTATACCTTGGAAAGATTTTAATAAAAATATGGCAATAGCCATAGAATATAATATAGATTATTAATGCACGGTGTTTTTGATTTTGTTATAAAGCCAGTTAACGAAAGATATAACAACTCTAAAACAATTGACAACACAGAACTAATATTAAATACCGATTTACAGGATCATAATTTTGTTTCAAGAATAGGTATTGTAATGGGCTTGCCTATAAATAACCAAACAGGTATATGTTTAGGCGATGAAGTTATTGTGCATCATAACGTTTTTAGAAGATACAGAGATATTAGAGGTGTTGAAAAAAATAGCAGAAGCTATTATAAGGACGACTTATATTTTGTGAATGAGATGCAGATATACGCTTATAAGCATATAATTAAGTGGATACCATTATCGGGATATAATTTTGTTGCTCCTATAAAAGAAGACAAAATGTTTTCTATTGATTTTGAAAAACCTTTAAAAGGCATATTAAAATATAAAGATCCAGCTTTAAAAAGTGTAGAGCCTGGTGATGTAGTCGGTTTCCGACCTGGTATGGAATATGAGTTTATTATTAATAAACAAAAATTGTATCGCATACCAACCAATCAAATTACAATTAAATATGAATATCAAGGAAACGAAGAAGAATATAATCCAAGCTGGACATAAAGCGGTTGAGGAGTTAATCAAAGTAGCTAAAGAAGCTATTGTTGATTCAGATGATGACATCTCAGCCGATAGATTAAAAAACGCTGCTGCTACAAAAAAGTTAGCTATATTCGACGCTTTTGAAATACTTAATAGAATACAAGAAGAAGAAAATCTTTTGCTAGAAAAACCAAAAGAAGAGCCTTCTAAAAAAACTTTTAGCGGATTTGCTGAAAAAAGATCTAGATAATGTACGAGCAAAGCTTATATAGCGTAATAACGCCAATTAAGAAAAATACAATATCTAGATTAAACAAATCTAAGAAATGGAAATACGGCTACAGCAAAGAACATGATATTGTTGTAATAAGCAAGACTGGACAAATAGGTGAAATATATAATATACAGAATTTAAAAATAGCTTTACCCAAAGAGCCAGCTAAAATAGATAAGTCGCATGATAAATGGACGGTAGAAGAATATCCTAAAGAGTTAAAACGAATACAAAGCGTTTTTGATTGGCGAGATTATCCTGATGACTTCAAAGAAAAATGGGAACCATATATAGATGAACAATTTAAACGAAGAGACGAAGGCCATTGGTTTAATAATAAGGGCATGGCTACTTACATTACTGGTACTCACTTTATGTACCTGCAGCACTCCAAAATTGACGTTGGGAAGCCAGACTTTAGGGAAGCAAACAGATTATTCTTTATATTCTGGGAGGCTTGTAAAGCAGACTCACGAGCTTATGGAATGTGCTACCTTAAGAACCGTCGTTCAGGATTTTCATTTATGTCTTCAGCAGAAACCGTTAACTTGGCAACAATTACGTCAGATGCACGGTACGGTATCTTGTCTAAGTCTGGAGCGGATGCTAAGAAAATGTTCACAGACAAGGTTGTACCAATATCAGTCAACTACCCGTTCTTTTTCAAACCGATCCAGGACGGTATGGACAGGCCCAAGACAGAACTTGCCTATAGAATACCAGCCAGTAGACTCACTAGAAAATCCATACAAAATAAACAGGATCAAGAGTTATTGGAAGGGCTCGACACAACGATCGACTGGAAGAACACTGGTGATAACTCCTACGATGGGGAGAAGCTTAAACTCCTCGTCCACGATGAATCGGGAAAATGGGAAAGGCCGGACAACATCCTCAACAACTGGAGGGTTACGAAAACAACGCTAAGACTAGGAGCAAGAATTATCGGTAAGTGCATGATGGGGTCAACGTCAAACGCTTTAGATAAAGGAGGCGAAAATTTTAAAAAGCTTTATAATGACTCAGACGTCACGAAAAGAAACCGCAATGGACAGACTAAGTCAGGATTATATTCTTTGTTCATTCCTATGGAATGGAATTACGAAGGATTCATTGACAATTATGGAATGCCTGTATTCGAAGACCCACCAGCAAACTGTATTGGCCCACACGGGGACGCTATCGAAGTCGGGGTCATCGAGCATTGGAATAATGAAGCGGAAGGATTAAAAGGCGACCAGGACGCTTTAAATGAGTTTTATAGACAGTTTCCACGCACGGAAGAGCATGCGTTTAGAGATGAAACAAAGAACAGTATATTTAACCTTGTTAAATTATACGAACAAATAGATTATAACGAAGATTTATCAAGTACTAATGTAGTAAATATTGGTAGCTTTTCGTGGGAAAATGGAATAAAAGACACTAAAGTTAAATTTACGCCAAACCCGAACGGTAGGTTTAAAATAACTTGGGTTCCTAATTATGAATTGCAAAATAAGCAATACACAAAAAATGGTCTTAGGTTTCCCGGCAATGAACATATTGGCGCTTTTGGGTGCGATAGTTATGACATATCAGGAACAGTTGACGGCAAGGGATCTAAGGGTGCACTACATGGGTTAACTAAGTTTAGCATGGAAAATGCTCCTCCAAATTCATTTTTTTTAGAATACATTGCAAGACCACAAACTTCTGAAATGTTTTTTGAAGATGTACTTATGGCTTGTGTGTTTTATGGAATGCCCATATTAGCTGAAAATAACAAACCTAGGTTATTGTACTATTTTAAAAGAAGAGGGTATAGAGGCTACTCAATGAACAGACCGGATAAGATATGGAATAAGTTATCGGTAGCTGAAAAAGAAATAGGTGGAATTCCAAACTCCAGCGAAGATATTAAACAAGCTCACGCAGCTGCTATAGAAGCTTATATAGATAAATACGTAGGTTTAAAAGCAGATGGTCAATATGGGGACATGTATTTCAACAACACCTTAAACGATTGGGCAAAATTTGATATAAATAAAAGAACAAAGTTTGACGCCGCTATAAGTTCAGGCCTTGCTATAATGGCCTGTAATAGGCATTTATATAGGCCAGTTGCCCCTGTTCAAAAACAAAAGTTAAATTTAAATATTGCTAAATATAAAAATAGCGGTACAATATCGAAAATAATAAAATAACGTATGGCTGAGTCAGTTGTAAAAAGTTTTTTTCCTAGCCAAGTTGCTAGTGACGAAGAAAAAATGTCATCAGAGTATGGCCTTCGGGTAGGTAGAGCTATTCAGGACGAGTGGTTTAAATCGGACTCCGGTACTTCGAGATATAGAAGCAATCAAAATACATTCCATCATTTAAGGTTATACGCAAGAGGCGAACAGCCAATACAAAAGTATAAAGATGAATTATCAATAAATGGGGATTTATCATATCTTAATTTAGATTGGAAACCAGTACCAATTATTTCTAAATTTGTAGACATATTGGTTAATGGTATTTCAGAAAGGTCTTTTGATATAAAAGCTTATTCACAAGATCCTTATGGTGTAAGCAAAAGGACTGCTTATATGGAATCTATTATACGTGATATGCAGACCAAAGAGCTAAACGAATTTGCAGAAGCGGAATTTGGTATTAATCTTTTTGAAAACAATCCGGATCTTTTACCCGATAGCCAAGAAGAGTTAGAGCTACATATGCAGCTAACATATAAACAAGCTGTAGAGCTAGCTGAAGAGCAGGCAATACAGACTTTGTTAAATGGTAATAATTATGATTTAACAAAGAAAAGAGTTATATACGACCTATCTGTTATAGGTATTGGCGCTGTAAAAAATAGATTTAGTAAATCTGAAGGTGTTGTGGTTGATTATGTTGATCCAGCTAATTTAGTTTACTCGTACACCGAGTCTCCTTACTTTGATGATATATATTATTGCGGCGAGGTTAAAAGTATACCTTTAAATGAACTAAAAAAGCAGTTTCCAGATTTAACACAAGAAGACCTAGAGCAGATATCTAAGCAGGGCTTTCAAAACAATGGCTTTTACGACAGGACTATTAGAAATTACGATCAGTCCGACAGTAACACTGTACAAATACTGTACTTTAATTTTAAGACTTATATGAATGAAGTTTATAAAGTTAAAGAAACCGCCACAGGGGCAAGTAAAATATTAGTAAGAGACGATCAATTCAATCCGCCTATTGAAATGCTTGAAGAGCAATTCGGAAAACTTTCAAGATCATTAGAGGTTTTATACGAGGGTGTTTTAGTTTTAGGCACTAATTATTTGCTTAAATGGGATATGGCAAAAAATATGATGCGACCAAAAAGCGATCATACTAAAGTGCTTATGAATTACAGTATTGTAGCCCCAAGAATGTATAAGGGTAAAATAGAATCTATAGTTAGCCGCATAACAGGGTTTGCGGATATGATACAGCTGACGCATCTTAAATTACAGCAAGTAATGTCAAGAATGATACCTGACGGCGTTTATCTTGACGCAGATGGTTTAGCTGAAATAGATTTGGGTAATGGAACAAACTATAATCCGCAGGAAGCCTTAAATATGTTTTTCCAAACAGGTTCTGTAATAGGAAGATCATTTACTCAAGAGGGTGATATGAACCCTGGTAAAGTGCCTGTACAGGAAATAGCAAGCGGATCTGGTGGTCAAAAATTACAGTCTTTAATATCTACGTATAATTATTATTTACAAATGATACGTGATGTTACTGGTCTTAATGAAGCCAGAGATGGCAGTACACCTGATTCAAGAGCTTTAGTTGGTATTCAGAAAATGGCTGCTGCAAATTCTAATACTGCAACAAGGCATATATTGGATGCCGGTCTTTTTATAACTGCTCAAACCGCGGAGTGTTTATCATTAAGAATATCAGATATATTAGAATATTCACCATCAAGAGATGCTTTTGTACAAAAAATAGGTGGGCATAATGTCGCTACATTAAAAGAAATGTCCGATTTACACCTTTATGATTTTGGTATATTTTTAGAATTAGCGCCAGACGATGAGGAACGTTCAATGTTAGAAAACAACATACAGACAGCTCTGTCAGCTGGCCTTATAGATCTATCCGATGCAATTGACATAAGAGAAATTAAAAATATAAAGTTAGCAAATCAAGTTTTAAAAATACGTAGAAAGCGTAAGCAAGAGCAAGACCAGCTAATACAGCAGCAGAATATACAGGCTCAAGCGCAAGCAAACGCGCAAGCTCAAGAAGTGGCTGCCGCCGCTGAAGTACAAAAGAATCAAGCTTTAACGTCTCAAAAAGCTCAGCTGTTACAAATGGAAAATAATTTTGAATTGCAAAAAATGCAAGCTGAGGTTGCAGCTAAAAAAGAATTGATGGCTCAGGAATTTCAATATAATATGCAATTAAAAGGTGTAGAGACATCAGGTCAAGCACAGAAAGAAACGCAAAAAGAAGACAGAAAAGACGAAAGAACAAAGCTACAAGCAACCCAACAAAGCCAACTTATAGAGCAAAGAAAAAACAATACACCTCCTCAAAACTTCGAATCTAGCGGAAACGATATTATTGGCGGAGGATTTGACTTAGGTTCCTTCGAGCCTAGGTAATAATAATAGTAATAATTATATAATATTTTATCATGTTAGAAAACCAAGAAGAGGTTCTTGACTCCCAAGAGGAAGTACAAGAGCAAGCTGCTGCTGAAAATAAAGCACCAGAGCAAAATGTAGATTCACCTGTATCCCAGGATGATGAAGGCACAATAAAAGTAGATTTTACTAAACTCAATAAAGAAGAAAATGCCGTTCAAGAGCAAAGCGCAGATGACAGCGATGTTGTTATCGGAGAATCCCAAGACAGTAGCAACAGCGAAGAAGTGGTTGAAGAAGTACGGGAGCCCGAACAAGAAGAATCAGCTGTTCTCGAAGAAGTAACTGAAGAAGAAGTTGTTGAACAAGTAGAGGAGCTCACTGAGCAAGTTGAGCAGGCTATAGTTGAGGCTGATGCCGGCATTGATTTACCAGAAAATATTCAAAAAGTTGTTGACTTTATGAATGACACGGGAGGAAGTCTAGAAGACTATGTAAAACTCAATACCGATTATTCTGCATTAAACGAAGCGCAGCTTATTAAAGAGTATTATGAAACCACTAAGCCTCACTTAGATAAAGAAGACATAGAACTTCTTATGGAAGACTTTTCATATGACGAAGAGTTAGATGAGCCAAAAGAAATACGTAAAGCTAAAATTGCTTTTAAAGAAGAAGCTGCTAAAGCAAAGCAACATCTTGAAAAAATTAAAAACAATTATTACGAAGAAATTAAAGCTGGATCAAAATTAAATCCAGAACAACAAAAAGCCGTTGACTTTTTTAACAGGTACAATAAGGAACAAGAAACTGTTAAAAAGGAAAACGAACAACAAGCAAAAATATTTTTACAGCAAACTGATACTGTTTTTAGTGAGAATTTCAAAGGTTTTGATTATTCTGTTGGAGACAAAAAGTATAGGTTTAAAGTTAAAGATACCACAGAGGTTAAAGACACTCAAAGCGATATCAATAATTTCGTCAAGAAGTTCTTGAACGACAAAAATGAAATGATAGACGCTAAGGGATATCACAAATCTCTATTTACAGCAATGAATGCTGATGCTATTGCTAATCACTTTTACGAACAAGGTAAAGCTGATGCAATGAAAAGCAGTATTGAAAAATCTAAAAACGTAGATATGGATCCGAGAGGGACTCATGAAAAAGTTACTACGGCAAATGGTTGGCAAATACGTGCAGTTCCAAACGATAGCGTTAGTGGTTCAAAGTTGAAAATTAAAAAAAGATAATTAACCATTAAAAAATAAAAAAATGGCATTTGCAACAACGCCGGCAACGCTGGCAAACTTAAGTCACTTAACCCCACGCCCTATTAAAGGGTTGTTCGGTGACAACTATCTTTCTGTAGGAGAGATGGATTTTACACAACAATTTCTACCTGAAGTATACGAAAAAGAAGTAGAGAGATACGGTAACCGTACTATTTCTGGATTTTTACGTATGGTTGGGGCTGAAATGCCTATGGCTTCTGATCAAGTAGTATGGTCTGAGCAAGGCCGCTTACACATCGCTTATGATGACGTAGAGGTAGTAGATACAACTAACCTTACATTCCCAGTTGGTCACTTGATTGGGCCAGGAATGACAATCGTTGTGTCTAAAGGATTTACAACTCAAAAAGCTTATGTAAAGACCGTAACAGGGCAAAATGTAGAAGTAGACACTTACGGTGAAGTATCTGGTATTACAGTTACCGGTGCTGACGTAAAAGTATTTGTTTACGGATCTGAATACTCTAAAGGGACTTCACAAGCTGGTAATTCAGTTGACGCTTCTTTCACAACTTTCAACAACAAACCAATTATCTTGCGTGACAAGTATAATGTAAACGGTTCTGATGTTGCTCAAATTGGTTGGGTAGAAGTAACTACTGAAGCTGGAACATCTGGTTACCTTTGGTACTTAAAATCTGAGCACGAAGCTCGTATCCGTTTCGAAGATCAACTTGAAATGGCTATGGTAGAGGCTGAGAAATCATTAAACATTGACGGAACGACAAGAGATATTGCGCAAGCCGCTGGATTTGGTGGTGGTGGAACAATAACTGGTTCTGACGGTTTATTCTCTGTGCTTGAAACTCGTGGTCTTGTATATAATGACGCTGATTTTGGAGCTGCTGGCACTGGTGGTGCACCAAGCCCAGGTTTAGGTGAATTTGATACTATTTTAGCTGAGCTAGATAAGCAAGGAGCTATCGAGGAAAACATGCTTTTCTTAGATAGAACAACTTCTTTGTCTATTGACAATATGCTTGCGCAGCAAAATACTTACGGAGCTGGCGGTACATCTTACGGTGTATTTGACAACTCTGCAGATATGGCGTTGAACTTAGGGTTCTCTGGATTCCGTAGAGGTTCTTATGACTTCTATAAAACTGACTGGAAATATCTAAACGATTCTACTACTCGTGGACTAGTTGCTGATGTGGATGGCGTTTTGGTACCAGCTGGAACTTCAACAGTTTATGATCAACAATTAGGAAAAAATATCTCACGACCATTCCTACACATCCGCTACAGAGCTTCTGAAGCTGATGACCGTAGATTAAAGTCTTGGGTAACTGGTTCTGTTGGTGGTAACTTCACAAGTGACGCGGATGAAATGAATGTTCATTTCTTATCTGAAAGAGCGCTATGTGTACAAGCTGCTAACAACTTCGTATTGTTGAAATCAACAGTCTAGTATTACTTTAATGTAGTAATTACCCTCGTTGAATCTACGGGGGTAGTTATTACCTTTATTAACATTTTTATTATATTATATTATGGCTAAGAAAGCTAAAGCAGAAGAATCAATTGAGGTTGCACCTCAACCAACTAGTGCAAAAAATGCACCAGTTCAAAAACCCGCAAAACCAACGTGGGAAATTAAAGATAGATTATACACGTTAAAAAGCAATAAGCGACCTTTAGTATTCACAATACCTTCAAGGCATACGGCTAAGCGGCCGTTACTTTGGTTTGACGAAGAGCAAGGGTATCAAAGAGAGCTAAAATACGCCACCAATCAAAGGTCTCCATTTGTTGATGAACAACAAGGGCCAGCTACACTAGGTAGGATTGTAATGAGAGATGGCGCGCTGCGTGTACCAAAAGAAAACCAAGTTTTACAAAAATTACTTTCTTTATATCATCCATTTAGAAATGAAGTTTACGAAGAATACAAACCAGCCCAACAAGCTGCAAACCAATTAGATTGGATTGAAGCGGAAATAGCGGCTTTAAATTTAGCTAAATCACTTAGTGTTGATGAGTTAGAAGCTATATTAAGAGTTGAGTTTGGTAATAAAGTAAACGAACTGTCTAGCAGTGAATTAAAAAGAGACGGGCTAATTTTTGCCAAAAGAAAGCCATTGCTATTCTCAGAGCTAGCTCAAGATGACAACGTGCAATTAAGAAACTTTGGTATTAAAGCGGTTGAAGCTAGAATTATTCAGCTATCCGCGGATCAAAGAACATTTACATATGGTGATGCCAAAAGAAAACTTTTAACTATACCGTTTGATGAAAACCCATATTCAGCGTTAGCTGCTTGGTTTAAAACAGACGACGGCGTTGAGGTTTACAAGGCAATTGAAAAACGACTTTAATAGTCACTCATAGTGGTTAAGCCATCTTTGAGGTGGCTTAATTACTATAAATAATAGAATATGGCTGTAAGCATAGATACTGTTTATCAAAGAGTATTATCAATACTCAACAAAGAACAACGAGGGTATGTTACGCCTCAGGAATTTAATTTATTTGCAAATCAAGCGCAGTTAGATTTATTTGAGCAATACTTTTACGATATAAATCAATTTGGTAGATTACCAGGTAATGATACTGAATATTCAGATATGCTAAAGTTACTTGATGAAAAAATAGCTATATTTGAAACACGTGATAATCTAGTGTATTCAATAGCAGATAGTTCATTTATACTGCCGCAAAATATGTACCGCCTTGGTACTGTAATATATAAAAATTCTACAACAAGATTAATACTAGATCCTGCTCTAGGGCCAGAAACGCCTCAAACAACGATAGAAGAAGTTACTGTAGAAAGGATTAATGCAAATGAGTTTTTATATATAAATTCTTCTCCACTTACAAAACCCAAAAACGTTAGACCTATATATGTGGCCGATAACAGAGGCCTTAAAGTATATGGAGATCAAGAAATACAACTAGATGTAGATTTAACGTATATAAAGCAGCCTGCTAAAGTTGAATGGAAATATCAAATGGTATTAGGTGAAGCTTTATATGATTCAACATATTCCGTTGATTTTGAACTGCACGCCTCCGAGGAAACTGAATTGGTTATAAAGATACTTGAGCTAGCAAGTTTAGCAGCAAAAGAGTTAGCCGTTAATCAGCTCGCAACACAAGAAGAGGTTAGGAATACACAACAAGAAAAATCATAATAAATGGGATTACTTACTCAAAATAACGAACAATATTATCTCGGTGCAGATGGCCAGTGGAACAGTTGGGATGAAAATTACGGTGATTACCAATTTACTACAATAAAAGATGTTATTAACAACTTTATGATTTCTTATGTAGGCGAAGGTAAAATAATTAGTAAATTAAAAAGAACTGATGTTTTATTCCATGCAATGCGTGGCATACAAGAATTTAGTTTTGATATTTTGCCATCAAACAAATCCGTTGAAATAGAAATAGGACCTCAGCTGTATTTTGTTTTGCCACAAGATTATGTTAACTACGTAAAGCTAACGTGGAACGATAACGGTGTGGAACGTATTATATACCCTACATCAAAAACAAGCAATCCTTTGCCAATATTACAAGATCATAATTATGAATATTTATTTGATCAGCAGAATAGAGAAATTTTAGAGTCGCAAGAATCTAATACATGGCATGACTTCAGGCAACGTGGCAATGGTGACGGTAATGATTTAAGCGAACGCGAATTAGATTTAATTAAAAGAGGTAACATTGGACAAAGATACGGTTTAGATCCGCAATACATGCAATCTAATGGTGTGTTTTTTATAGACCCAATACAGGGATTAATTAGGTTTAGCTCGGATATGGTAAATCGCATTGTAACTCTAAAATATGTTTCTGATGGATTGGCTACAGATGAAGAAATGGTAATTCATAAGTTAGCTGAAGAAGCTTTATATAAATATATTGCTTACGCTATTTTATCTGTTAGGCCAAACATACCAGAATATGTTGTACAAAGATTTAAAAAAGAATCTTCAGCAGCTAAAAGAAACGCTAAATTAAGATTATCAAATATAAAATTAGAAGAGATTACTCAAATAATGAGAGGTAAATCTAAGCAAATAAAACATTAACATGGCAGAATTCTTGCACACCTTTCGTGGCGGTAAAATGAACAAGGACCAAGACGAAAGATTAATACCAGAAGGCCAGTATAGAGATGCTTTAAATTTAGAGATATCCACATCTGAAGGATCGGATACGGGTGCTTTACAAAATATAAAAGGTAATACTGAGATTTTAAACAAAACATATAATCCATCTACATCTTCGTTTATAGAATGGGGAAGTGATTATATTAATAGTTTAACTAATGCCATATGTATAGGCAGCTTTGTAGACACGTTAACTAATAAAATATATTGGTTTATAGCTTCTGACGAAGTTAGTGTTGTGGCACAATTTTCAGACTCAGATAAAACTGTTTCGCCTCTCTTGGTTGAAAACAAGGCAATATCAAACTTTTTAAACTTTAGAAAAGAAAACCTAATAACTGGTGTAAGTGTTATAGATAATGTTTTATATTGGACAGACGATCAGACTGAGCCTAAAAGATTGAACATTGCTGACTTTCAAAATTCCACCCCTAATTTTACAACTCACTCTAAAATATACAGCAGAGACTTTGTAGAAGAAGATATTACTGTAATAAAAAAATCCCCATTAACCTCTCCTAATATAGCAATGTTTGCTAGCGTTATTGGTGGTCCAGGTACAGGTATAACTCCTGTAACTTCTGAATACACCGTAACAGATCAAGAGAACTTTACATTTATACCAGCTAATGCTGATCCAGAAGACTACATTTCCATGCCCACCTACGCTGAGGCACAAGAAAATCCAACTAATTATCCTGCTGGGATTACAGGGCAAGTAACTATAACCACTAGTGCCGCTCCAACTTGGGCTGCGGGAAGCATAGTAAATTTAGTGGGCAGCCGCATAAACGACTCAAACGAAATAAATGAGTTTGGTATTAGAGCAGAAGTTGTTTCTGGATCAGGAACTACTTCTATTACTATAAATATTTTATCCATATCTCAAGACATAATTAAAGCTTATGATGATCTTGGCAATATAGAGCCGATTGTTTGGGAAATTTTATTGGAAGAAGATGCACCTATGTTCGAGTTTAGGTTTGTACGTTTTGCGTACAGATGGAAATACAAAGATAATCAGTATTCTACCTTCTCTCCTTGGACAGAACCAGCATTCTTAGGTAACGAATTTAAATACGTATCATCTGACGCTTACAATATTGGTATGACCAATAATATAAGAAAGCTGGATATATTAGATTTAACCTGGGGTAATGACGATGTTAAAGAAATTGAGATTCTATATAAAGAGTCTATATCTAATGCTGTTTATTTGGTTGATACAATTGACGATAAATCAATAACTTCTTTTAGTATAAAATCTGAGATTATTGGCGCAGTAGTTGATTCTAATCAAATAATAAGGCCATGGGACAACGTGCCTCGCAAAGCCAAAGCGCTAGAGATAACAAAGAATAGGATAGTGTACGGTAATTATCTGCAGAACTATAATGTACCTGCCGTAATAGATATTAGTGTAGATAAGCAAACGCTAACCCATCCGGGCGCTAATAACGAGGATTTGTTAAGAATGCCCTACGACTCTATAAAGTCACTAAGGACATATCAAGCAGGCCTTTTGTATCTAGATGAGTACGGTAGAGAAACACCTGTGTTTACAAATAATAACGCGTCTATAGCAATACCTAAGTCAGATGCTTCGTCTGTAGTTAGCTTGAAATTTTTAGCTAATCATGCACCTCCTTCGTGGGCAACACATTTTAAATATTTTATAAAAGAAACATCAAACGAATATTACAATTTAGCATTAGATCGCTATTACAACGCTGAAGATGGGAATGTATGGATAAGCTTCCCTTCGTCTGAAAGAAACAAAATAACAGAAGAATCCTACTTAGTCTTAAAAAAGCAGCACGATACCGACGTGTATGTTGCGGAAGAAGCCAGGTATAAGGTTTTAGCTATAGAGCCTGAAGCTCCAGATTTTATTGCAACATTTAACAGGTCTGTAGCATTTGCTAGAGTGCAAATTGAAACAGGGTTTGAACCTGATTTTATTAGGATAGAATTTAATGGGCCATCGGGCGTAAACAACCTCCCGTTCCAAGAAGCTTTTACATCAGAGCATTTGCTTGTAATAAGATTTGGTGGATCAAGAACAGCGGAATACAGAATAGCAAGTGGAGGCCCAACTGGAGCAGGTGGCCTTTATGAAGTTTTATTGGACGAACCATTAGGTGAAGACGCAAACTTTTTAAGTGATCTAGCGCAAGGTGCAACAGTTTCAATAAATGTTTTTAAAGAAGTTAAAG
>Ga0208793_1000465_pt1 | contig 27546 bp, 19 predicted proteins | sample 17_taG_FD_184092 | JGI IMG/M metagenome (GOLD analysis project Ga0208793, IMG submission 184092) | Marine viral communities from the Subarctic Pacific Ocean - 17_ETSP_OMZ_AT15314 metaG (SPAdes) (version 2) | ecosystem: Environmental > Aquatic > Marine > Oceanic | place: Pacific Ocean | collected... | reverse complement strand
TCCGTCTGCACATAATACTTGTGTAACGTAACTGTTTGTATTGTCTTTCATATGGGAATGTACTTCGCCATACATATGTTTTACACCGTTAGGAATAGCAATTTTATCTTTTAAGTATTGACCAAATGCTGCTGCATCTAAATGATATGCAGTATCCCAATCAAAATTAAAGTTTCTTAAAACACCATCTTCGTTTTTAGTTTGCTTGTTTTGTTCAGCAAGTAATGTATTACCTGTACAAAAGAATCTTGCAAATTCTTCTGGAGTATATTGTTCAGGTTTTAGTGCTGCTAACTGTCTCCAGTTTTCCATGCCACCTGGCTTATCAGTATAATCGAATCCATCACTAAACGGATATTGAAATACTTCGCCTTTATTTTCTCTAAAGTTTGTAAATTGAATTGAGTTTTTATATGTTGCGTTACATGCTGGCATCCAATCTTCATCTTTAAGATCAAGCATTTGAAGATATCTATTAATATGTCCTAATGTACTTTCACCTACGCCAACTGTGCCAATTGTTTTAGATTCAATTAATGTAATATCTAAGTGTGGGCAACATTTAGAAAGTGCTGCTGCTGTCATCCAACCGGAAGAGCCGCCTCCAACAATTGTTACTGTTTTAATTTTCATATCTTTTCCTTTGGTGTATTTTATAATATACTACTATTATTTATCCTATGGTAGAGAGGGCAGAAATAAAAAAAGGCTCCGAAGAGCCTTTTAATATTTGGAGTATACTTACGTTTTTACTGGTTAATGCCTGGAACTGGATCGTTTGATTTATCAGTCCAACCGCTGTATCTTTTCCAAGCTGGTAAGTCCGAAGTGCTTGAATTACATGGCTTATTTTCGCTTGGTTCTGTAGTATTTCTTCTAACCATTGCTTCTTCTTCAGTGATTAGTTCTGGTGCTGCTGGTGCTGGAATCATTGATTTTACTGTAGAAATGTGTGATGCCCACGGTCCTGAAGCAGAAATACTTCCTGATTCTTGAACTTCGTGGAAAATCATATCTAACTGTTCACCAACTTCACCATAAGCAACTCTACGTGCTTCTGAATCTTGTGTGTATGGGCCGTCTCTTTCTACCCAAATCATTTGCTGTTGTTGTGGGGACCATTCTAATGTCCAATCTAAAGTGATCTCATCTGGAGCATCTACCCACTGGATTGATGCGTCAGGACCATTGTAGATTTCAAATTCTTCGCCGGGCTCTCTAATGTCTTGAACCCAACCTTGATATCCTATAAGTGCTTTTTTCATGGTTTAATATACTCCTATTGTCTTTTATTTATTACTTATATTCCTCAACGACTACAATACCTGGTCTTCCGTCTGAACCTCTATGTCCATGGAAATACCCGCCTGTACCACCTGTACCCGGCGCACTGTGTCCTTGATGATTGTGTGCAAAGTGTCCACCCTGTGGATGCCCTGACGGTGCTGCACCACCGAAATATGTTGATCCACCTGGACCAAACGAGTGGTGATGACAACCACCTCCACCTTGGTGAATATTTAAGTTTCCGCCATTACCGTTTCCACTTACACCACCCGAGTGTTGGTTTTGTCTGTTAGCCCCATGTCCACCGCCTGCTGACATATAAGGCCCAAAACTAGTTGTGTTACCATTACCACCAGCACCAGAGTAATAAGTACCTCCGCCACCACCGCCAATTGTAATACCAACTGAGCTGATTCCTGTTACATCCATTATTCTTTCTGAGTATCCACCAGCGCCGCCTGACTCTCCGTGACCACTTGCGCCACCGCCTCCGCCAACTAGTTTAACTCTAATGTATCTTACGCCACTTGGTCTGTTCCAAGTACCGTTACCTGTAAAAACTTGAATACCTGAGAAACCTTCGTTTCTATATTCTAATGCGTTACCTGAAGAGTTTGCAGAAAGAATAGTATTATTTCCTCCAACACTTGTAAGTCCTGTACCACCTCCACTTACTGGAACTGTACCTGTAACTACATTTGAACCTAAGTTAACTGCACCGTCTGCTAATTTGTTTGCATCAACAGCACCTGATGCAATGTCGTCTGCTGCAACTGCGCCTGCTGCTATCTTTGATCCTGTTAGAGTTGCATCAATAAATGCATCACCTGTGTACTGCTTTAGTGTTTGATAGTTAAATGCCATTTTAATAGAACTCCGTTACAATTATGATTCCCGGTCTACCGTCAGCACCTCTGTGTCCACTAAAGTATCCTGATGTTCCACCTGTTCCTGGTGAACTATGTCCTTGGTGGTTATGTGCAAAGTGTCCACCTTGTGGGTGTCCTGATGGACCTGGTCCACCAAAGAAACTAGCACCACCCATTCCTGCTGAACGTTGTTCGTGACTTCCGCCTGCACCACAATAGATGTTTAGGTTACCACCTGATCCAACACCAGGTAATCCGCCATTATGTTGATTATGTCTATTAGCACCGTGTCCGCCACCAGCTGATAAGTATGGACCAAAACTTGATCCACTTCCGTTACCGGCAGCACCAGAGTAGTATGTACCACCACCTCCACCGCCAACATTACAGCTCACTGAGCTAATACTTGTTACGTCAAGTACTCTTTCTGAATATCCACCTGCTGCTCCTGATTCACCATGTCCTGAACCACCGCCGCCTCCGGCTTGTACTTGTACTAAAATATATCGTACGCCACTTGGTTTGTTCCAAGTACCTGTACTTGTATAAACACTCATACCTCTAATACCTGTTGGTGTAAAGGTTAAGTTGTTATTACTTGAATTCATTGTTAGTGCTTGGTATGCTCCACCAACACTAGTTTGTCCTGTACCACCTTTATTAAATGCCGCTGTACCAGAAACTACACTACCGCCTAAGTTAACAGCACCAGCTGCCATCTTATCACTAGTAATAGCACCGTTCGCTAATTTTGCATTTGTAACTGAATCTGTGCCTAAATCTGCACCAGTAACTGTAGCACCATCTAAGGAGGTATTTGTTAAATTTTTCAGTGTTTGATAATTAAATGCCATTCTCTCTCATACTCCTTAATAGTAGTTAGTCACAATAATCATGCCAGGTCTACCATCTGAACCCCTATGTCCATGGAAGTGAGCTCCTGCTCCGCCTGAACCTTGTGTACAATGATTTTGATGATTGTGTGCAAAGTGTCCACCTTGTGGGTGATTACCTGGAGCACCTCCACCAAAGTATGTGTTTGCTGTACTCTGAGCACTATAAGCGTGGTGACTAAATCCGCCACCTGTATGGATATTCAAGTTACCACCTGATCCATTTCCGCTAACTCCACCACTGTGTTGGTTTTGTCTGTTTGCTCCGTGTCCACCACTTGCACTTACATATGGACCAAAACTAGAACCATTACCATTACCACCAGCACCGGAGTAGTATGTACCACCACCTCCACCACCAATGCTAACTGAAACTGAACTAATTCCTGTTACATCAATAAATTTTTCTGCATATCCGCCAGCAGCACCACCTTCTCCGTGGCCGCTTCCGCCACCACCAGCACCTTGTACTTGTACTCTAATGTATCGTACACCACTTGGTCTACTCCATGTACTATTACCTGTATAAACATTCATACTTGCAATACCATGTTGATCAGTAGTTAGTGCTGAGCCTGTGCTTCTTACAGCTCTATATGCTCCGCTACCACTGTTAATACCTAGACCACCTTGTGCAACTGATAATGCACCTGTTGCTTTAGCACTTCCAAGATCAACAGCACCTGTTGCCATTTCGTCAGACCCAACGGCTCCGGTAGCAATGTTTGTTCCTGTTACAGTTGTATTCGCTAAGTCTGCCTGAGCTAGACTACCGTCCACAATTGCAGCCCCTGTAACTTTTTTCAAACTTTGATAATCAAATGCCATTTTCTTCTATGCTCCTGTTAAATTGATGCTACTAACCAACCACTTGCTTCGTCAGTGTACTCTAGTGTAAATGATGCACCATTAGTACTTACAGTCATATTGTCGCTTGTACGCATAATTTTTTTACCGTTGGCTCCAACTGTTAAGTTATTACTACCAAATGTTCCTGAGTAATCTTGAAACTTAACTGTATCACCTTCGACTGGAGAACCCGGTAATGTTACCGTAACTGGTCCGCCTGCACTGTTAACAATATAGAATGTATTTGACATAGCTGCTGTTGCAGATGTAATTACTACTCTCGGTAATTCTCCAACTACGTGCCATTGTACCGCGTTATGGTTATAAATTTCTAAAATATTTTTAGAAGTATTATAATATAAAGCACCAGAGTTAGCACTAGGAGGGCGTTGAGCAGTAGTGCCAGATGCAATAACTGGCTGATCGTTAAGTCCTTGTCCTACTATTCTTCCCATGTTTATCTCTCCTTATGCTGTTGAAGTTTCAATACCTAAGCACACAGCTGATACGTTAATTGCGTTTGATCTTACAACAACGACCTTAGATGCGTCAAGCACTATACCTGTTCTTTCTAGTACACCGTTTGCAGAAATTTGAGAATCATATTCAATATAATCTGCGTCTGCTGGTGTTCCAGATGAACTAACTGCTATCCTTACTGTTGCAGCACTTGAAGACCTATTACAGATATTTACCGTTACTACGCTAAAGTGATCTGCAGGTACTGTGTATAGGGTAGTATCAGTAGCCGCTGCAAGGTCTGCTGTCCCTAAAATTCCTGTTGCCATTTTCTTTTTCTCCGTTTATATATTTCTAGTTTAAGAAGTACGACCAAGCAATTGGTAGTCCTCTAACTCCACCTTTGAAATTCATGTTAGCATTAACTTGAATTGGCGCTTGTGTAGTTGTAGTTATTTGTGTTCCAGCAATATAAATTGCACCTGCTGTAACACTATTTACGTTAAGTGATGCACCACCGCCACCAATTTGTGAACTGATGTAAGCCTTAATAGCTCTTTGTGTTGGTACAACACTATCACTATCTGCTGTGAAGAATGGGTCTGTACTAAATTCTTCAATTGAAGCAGATCCTCCACCTAGCGTAACTTCACCAAGTGTAAGTTCTTGTAGTCCTGCAATGTTAAATGCATCAGCATTCAATGTTGCAACACCAGTTGACTGTTCAACACTAAACAATCCACCAACTCTAAAGTTACCATCTTGGTCAGTTGCTGTGTAGAATACTCTACCACCAGCACGTTCCCTAGTTTCGTTAGCTTGTATTGGATCTTGTGTTGGAAGTCCTGGATAGTTGGTTTCAGTAAAGTTACCTGTACCAATATCTAGGAAGTCGTGTCCTGTTAAACGTACCTGCGAGTACTTAATTCTAGTTGTTACACTAGTACCGTGTGCAGGAACATTAATAACTTTCATGTCCGGTGATATTTGTAAGAAACATGTGTACGCACCTGGGTTTGTACCAAGTTGTGTTACAATGTTAACAAGTTTAAATGTTTCATTTGGTAAATGTCCAAACACAACATTTGATCCTGTTACCGGAATATCTGTAAGTTGTCTAACAGCAATGAACGTACCGCTTTGGAAGAAGTCAGCAAATCCATCACCACCTACTAAGTCAGCGGAAGCTGAAACATATCCAGTTCCTCTGCTAATAAATGTTGGGTTAGCTAACACACCATTACCAATTCTAACTACAAATGGTACAGCGTAAATTTCACTTGGGTCAGTAATTGTTAGTGTTGGAACACTATCGTATCCTGATCCAGGCTCTAATATTCTAACTGAAAAGATCTTGTTCTGTGCAACAAATGTTCTTGCTCTAGCAGTAACACCTAGTCTTGATCTTGAAGCAATTGCTCCTGATACAACTGGTATTGTTACCCAGTAACCTTTTCTATCTGATACACCAAATCCACATGCTTGGTAACCTTCACCTACTTGATCTCCAGTTACACCTTCTAGTGATTTCCATGTCCAGTTAAATCCGTCTTGCGATGTAGCAACATCGTTAAAGCCGTCTAGTCCATCAATATATGCTGTAGCAACAAACTGCCCTTGTCCGTATTCAACTCTTTGCAATCCTGAAACTGCTGTTGAGTCTGGAGCACCCATTGGCATCGCTACCCATGTTGCGCCATCTAACGACATAGCACCTGTGTTTGTATCACTTGCAACTGCAACAAAGTGTCCGTTACCCCATGAAACATCTGTCCAAGCACTACTTGCTGGAAGTGTTGATGCTGTCCAAGTTACAGCGTCAGTTGAATATTCAACTGTATTTGAACTTGGTTTAATTGCTACAAACAATCCTTTACCGTATACAATTCTTGTATGTCCAGTGTTGTTAAGTGTTCCTGTAATATCCCACTCAACACCATCTAATGAAATAGCAACTGTAGCTGATCCTGCTTGTACTGCAACAAACTTGCCTTCGCCATATGTAACATCAGTCCATGTTCCACTTGATGGCATAGTAGCAGTTGACCATGTAACACCGTCATCGGAGTATGCTGCTGTTGCACTACCTGTTGCTACTGCAACAAATCTACTTTGCAATGCTACAGTTGATCCATCGTCGATCATTCCGTGTGCTATTGATGTCCAGTTAGCATTTGGCATAACGTTTGCTGTCCAAGTTTTACCATCGGTACTGTAAGCACCTGCTGCTGCACTTGATTTAACAGCTACCCATACACCTTCTTGAGCTTGTCCTGCTGTTTCAATTTCTAAAATTACACCGTTAGCATCTACTGACACAACTGTTACTGTAATATCGTTTGTGGTTGCTGCGCCGCCTACATTGTTACCAGCAATAGTAAATGTATCGTAACGTGTATATTTTGTTCCGCCGCTTACAATTGTTGTAATGTATTTTCCACCGTTTTTAACAACTTGGAAACTAGCACCTGAACCACCACTGTTATTATATGTTGCACTTGGTAAGTAAACTCCTGTGCGTCCGCCATGCAATACATCTTGCCATGCACCACTTGTAGGAAGTGTTACACCTTCTGAACTATCAGTTGGAGCACTAAATACCGCTCTTGGTTCAACTGTGTATGTTGATGAAGCATCCGGAGCAACAATTGCTGTACCAGCTACAATGTGATCAAATCCAGCTGCGCCTGTTGACTCTTTAGTAACTCCTGCAATTTTAGTACCACTGTTATATGAAGCAATAATACCGTACTGTCCAACACCAGCACCACCTGTAACATTAACTCTCATACCAAGGTATGCTGAACTAATCTCTGCGTCTGTTGCAGCAAGTGTAATGCTTGTTGAAGAACCAGCCTGTGCAGTGTTTGAGTTAGTAATATAACCAAATCCACCGAAGTTACCATCTGCTTCTGGAGCATTAGTACTATCGTCTACGTTATCTTGTAGGAAAATTTGGTGTACACCGCCATCTCTAAATTCATCTGGCTCTGCTGTTGCACCTGTACCAGCACCTGAAATTAACCAACTTGCGTTAGTGTATTCGTTACCAGCATTATTAAATTCAAATGCGTAAACTTCTTGTGCGTTATCAGTTTGTACACTTCCAACTGTTGCTTCAAATTGGAATTTGTTATCAACAATTGCAGTGTTTGGAGTTTCAGTCGAATCAAATCCTTCTGCTACTGAACCAAAGTCACCGTAAGAGTTGTTACCGTTTGTACCTCTAATTCTACCACCGTTTTCTGACAAGTAACCTACGTGTGAGTAATATGTAAACACTGATACAAGCTCTGCTCTACCATTGTTTGTTACCCAAGCACCAATACCGTCTGATATAACCTGTGTAAAGTCGTTACTAACAATCGAATCGTTACCGCCGTTGTGTAGTGCGCCATCAATCTTTTGACCAATTGCACCAGCACCAAGTGTTGTTACGTTTTGTACGTATGGTGAACGTTCAATAATCCATGTTGAGAAATCATCTGGTCCATATCCTGGATCAAGTGATACATAAGCACCACCTGAAACTCTTGAAGTTCCTAATGCATTTGGAGCAAGTAAGTCACCTGCCATGTTTGCAAGAGTTTGGTTTCTAACACCTGTACCATTTCTTACGTAGTAGAAGTCTTCGCCATCTCTTACACCATGTACTGCGTTACCGTAGTATCTTGCAGCCATTAATGATTTGTAGTTACCGTGATATTGTATATCATACTTGAGTGCGTCAAGTATTCTATTCATATCTCTTTCACATTTCTCACTGCTGTAATCAAGCATAACAGTCATTGATCCTGTGTCATCATCAATTGACATTGGTGTCGAATCGTTTCTAGTTTTTGCAACTGTAAATTTAGTGCCTGAAATAATTTTGTTTACATAGTAAGTTACACCTGTTTCAAAACCATTTCCGCCTACTGTTGCTGGAGCACTTAATATTGTTCCGCTAACTTTAATTGCAGTACCAATTCTTAACCAACTAGTATCACTAATTGTTACAGCGTCATCTGATGCTGCTGTTGCAGTTGCAGTATCTTTGTACGTGTCTTGTACCCATGCAGTAGATTCAGCAACAATAAAGTTTCTGTTTCTTTCAATCTGTAACATAGCATGATGTGCATTTCTTACTTCAGTAATACAAGGTGATCCTTCATTTGAACCACTGTACACAACATCGTCTAAGTGTTTCATTAGTGTGTTGATACGTGCAATTGCTGTAGCGTCTCCGCCTACATTTGCAATAGCTTGTGTTCTTACATATTCAAAAGCACTTCTTGTAGTTGCTTTCTGATCTAAGTCATAAACATCTTTTGCTGTTGATCTCAAGTATGAAAGTGCAGCTCTCATTGTTTGCTCGTTACTATTTGTAGCAACGTCAAACATAACTGCTTCCATAATTAATCTTGTATCACGTAAACATTTGCTTTGGTTGTATAATACTTTTGGTGTAGTGCCATCTGTTTTAGTAGCACCTGGATATACAACATCTGCTCCGCTTGGAGAGTTACAACTAAACACAATATTTGCTAGTGTGTAAGTATCTTCAATTGCTAATCCGTGTACTGCATCAACAGTAATATCCATTACACCTGTGCTGTTATTATATGTAACTGCTGTAATGTTTAATACTGTTCCGTCACCTTTAGTAACAATACCACCACTTACATATGTGTGTGCATATGCACTTGTTCCAACATAACTTTCAATTCTAGTTGTGCTAGGAACAGCCTGTACTGTAAAGTCAGTATGGTAATTAGTTGGATTTAAGTGGTTGATAACTCCCGTTACAACGGTCTCTTGCGCTGCGTCTAAGGTCTCTACAGCGGTGATCAATGCAGTTGTACTAGTTACACCGTTCGTTAGTGTAGGATAGTTTATAGCGTTTGCTACAACTGTTAAACTTGATCCGTCTGTAACTGTTTGTGTACTACCACCAAATGTTGCAGACAATGTAAATGTGTTTGCATTTGGAGCAGTTTTAACCCAATACTTACGTGTTTTGTGTAATGCTCCGCTACCTGTACCGTGCGTAGCTCTCATTACAATTGCGTCACCAACTTCTAATCCGTGATTTGTAGCAGTAAGTGTATTACTTGATGCTGCTGTAATTGTAACGTTTGGTTGATCGTTAACATCAGCAATTACTGCTGTAATAATATCAATCGAAGTACCAATAAATGTTGAAGCACCTGCGCTACCTGCTGTTCCTCTTATTTGTGGAACAACACTTTGTAATGCTGTAATAGTAGTATTAGTTGCAGCATCTTGCATTATTGCTTTTAATTTATTGTACGCTGCAATAGTTGCTGCTGTTTCTGTGCTGTCAATTTGTAATGCACCTGCTGCACCATCATAGTATGCCATAGCAGCAATTCTTGATTGGCTCTTACCACCGTATGTTAAGTCATAACAAATAGAGTCAACAATGTAACCTACATCTTGACGACATTTCATTTTGCTGTATTTTACATTCGGGTAGTTAGCAGCAATAAATGCAATTAATTCTTCTTTAAAGAAATGTTTGTTTTCTCTAAGTCTAGCTCTTGCATCACCGTATCCGCTTAAGAATGAGCTGTTATATCCTGTAGGATCAGCACTGTTTCTTAATTCAAATTCACCAACTCTAAAGTCGATGTTTTGTTGCATTGTTCTAACTAAACGCTCAACGTGTGTTTCTTCTACTGTGTCAGCAAAAGGAACAGCAATATCTTGTGAGTAAGCATTGCCTGTTGTTTTAGTAACACTTGCACCTTTAATAATATCACCAATGATTGGCTCTAAGTGTCCTAAAGCATTCATTGTATAACGTGCATCAGTTTTATCTGTAATTGGTCCTGAAGGTCCAACGTTTGTAGATCTAACTTCATCACCAAGCACAACAGTATTTTCTGGAACAATAATTGGTCCAATTTCTCTATACTGTCCTGTTTTAATTTTAATAGTGTTCTGTGGAACATATCTTGCAGGAATGTTATCTGCATTACCTGCTGCAATTGCATCAGTAATGATTTTTAAGTTTGCTGCAAGTACAGTGTTTGAACTTGCTTCTGCAATCAATGTTGATGTTTTAAATTGTGAAACAATAGCAGTTGAATTATCACCGTTTGTAGTTTGATAATTTACTGCTGGATCAGTTTGTGCTAATACATGATCAACCAATGTTGACATATATGCATATGCTTCTGCTGAGTTTGCTGCTTCTGTTGCTAAGTTTGAGTATGGACCTGTGTTGTAAGGTGCTTCGTAAAGAGCTCCAACAAATGCATTTGCAGCACCTCTTGATCTCTTGTTACCACCATGACACATGTCATAGATCATAGCATCTAATACTAGTCCAACGTCTCTTTCACAACGATCATCTTCGTAATCAAAGTTTTCCCAAATGCTACCACTTGCAGCATTTGCAATTTGATATGTAATCCATTCTGTAACTTCACGTTGTACAAACGCTCTGTTCATTTCAAGCAAGTGTCTTGCTTCTGGATGTCTTGGTCCGTGCAATACTGCTTCACAAGCATATCTAATTGTTTTAAATGGTTTATCAATAGTTGCACCATGTACTGGATACGGAGCATCTTTACCGTGTGTTGCCACATAGTAAACATAATCGTTTGCGCCCATTGAACGCCATTCTGGATAATTTGCTCCAGCTTGTAAAACTTGTCCTTCTACACCAATTGGAAGTCTAGCAACACCAGCACCACCGTAGTAAACCAAATCACCTTTTGTTGTTAGTAGTGAAGTTTCACTACCTGTAATCATTTGGTTCCAGTAAGTACCTGTTGTGTCTTGGTCTGGACGACTGTTGTCTGCTCCACCACCAGCTGCACCAATTGTTGATCCGTCATCGCCTTCTGATCTATGTTTGCTAATACAAACGTATGCGTTGTCGCCGAACTTAACACAATCGCCTACTTCATATTCGTAATCATCTTGCCATGTACCTGCCCAGTAAAAACCACTTGACAGTTTGCTCCAGTAGTTAGGTTCAATTGGATGAGCTGCAACTCTTGCAGTCATTGAACCTGTACCTAATGCTGGTGTAAATACCGTTCCACCATGTGCAATTGAAATTGTAAATGTTGTTGCATCATCAACTGTTTTAATGTAGTATGTTGCACCTTCGTTAACGTTACCATAAACAGCACCGCTAAAGTATACTGACATACCAACTGCCATTCCAGTTGTGGATGCTGTTGTAAATTTGTTTGTTGTGTTACTTGATTCTGATATTGTAAAGTCGTTGCTTGGTGAATCAACTGTAGCAACATATGACTGACCATTAACTGCTACAACTTGTCCAACTTTATAATCTGTTGCGTTGCTCCAATTATTTTGGAAGTCAAAACCTTTACCAAATAATGCAAAGTTTGTAGTATCAGTTGAAGGATTAGTTGAACCTGTGTGATATACTTTTGCTACGTATTGGTTACCACCGTATGATACAACATCACCTGGTTGGTATACTGTTGAATTACTCCAAGCATTTTCATATTCAAAGCCTTCAATAAACTGTGACCAGTTTGATGAGTCTGCTGTAAAGTCTGATGCATTTGAAGTATGCTGTGTAGTACAAATATATGTACCAGCACCTTGCTTAACAATATCGTTATATTTGTATCTTGTGTTACCTGTCCAAGCACCTTTGTATTCTAGTCCTTGATTAAAGATATCCCATTTAGATTGATCATTTTCTAATCCGTCGCTGGCAGTAGCAGCAGATGTATGACCTTCGTTACAAACATAAGTTGTTGCACCGTATCTAACTAAATCGTTAATTTTATATCTTATAGAAACGTTCCAATCGCTTTTCCAGTCAAATCCTTCTGCAAAAGCAGTCCACTTTCCTAAGTCGTTTTCTAAACCTAATGAAGCAGTAGCGGCAGATGTATGCGGAGTAGAACAAATATAAATCTGTCCACCGTACTTAACTAAGTCGTTTGTTTTGTAATATGTTGATGTAGCCCAGTCGCCCTTCCAGTCCTGACCATCTGTCATTTGGTTCCATCTTGAAGGACTTACGTTCAAGTCTACATAAAAATCTGAATCGCTTGTATGTCCAGTAGTACAGATATACGTTTTACCGCCATATCTTACTACATCATCTTTGTAGTAGACTGTTGGAGCGGACCAATCGCCCTTCCAAACAAATCTAATTCTACCTAATTTAAACTCTGCCATGTTTATCTACTCCGTAGTGTTCCATTGTATTTACCATTAATTTGTTATCTTCTAATATTAGTGCCATGTTAGTCAGTCCTAATACCTCTATGCTCAAAGCTTCGATAAAATAAAGCCTGGGCTAGATAACTTCCACCAATTCCCGCTTTCGGGCCTTGTAATTCGAACATCACTGGGACGTTCACTGCTTGTCCTGCTGTATTACCAATTTCGTCAGGACCAATCTTAACTGTACCTGCAATAAAGCTCGCTGTTAGCAAGTCCGCTCCACCAACGTTAAGTCTGTTTGTTAAGTACGCTTTGATTGCTCTCTGTGTAGGGATAATATTATTTGAATCCGCAATAAACAGAGGATCTGTTGAGAACTCTCTAATAATTGTACCAGTACCACCAACTCTAATACCACCTAGTGCAAGTTCTGTAAGACCTGCTAAGTCGAAGAAGTCAGCACTAATAGTAACAATACCAGTAGCCTGTTCAACAGCAAACAATTCACCAACCCTAAAGTTACCTGATTGGTCTGTACTTGAGTAGAACACCCTACCACCGTTTATTTCTTGCACTTCATTTTCTGGATAAGAAATATAATTCTGTGCGTACAATGCTGGATAATTGGTTTGTGTAAAGTTACCTGTACCAATATCCAGGAAGTCGTGGTTTGAAATTCTACATTGTGAATATCTTGTATTAATTGTTACACCATTACCGTGATTTGTTGTAGGATCGTCCTCAATTTTAAGTTCAGGACTTACTCTAAATCTTAGTGTAAATGTTCCACCAGTATCAACACTTTCTTGTTCAATAACAACAACAGTGTAAAGTTCTGGGTTACCATTAAGTCTTAACTGTGCACCTGGGCCAATAACAACTGGCATTCCGGAAACTGTTACAAACTTACCTACTGGAATAATATCTGCAAAACCATCACCTGTAACTGTTACAGTAGTTGTACTTGTTTTATATGCATTACCTCTATTAGTCCAACTTGGTTGTGCTAATACGCCGTCTGCAAATCTTGTCATATCAAGTTCAAGTTCACCTGTGTTGTTAGGATCAATAACTGTGTAACCAACAGGAGTATTAACAGGATCATAACCTGAACCTGGATCCCAAAGTTTTACAACTCCGATTGAACCAGCAGCTACATCTGCTCTACCTTTAATTTGTTTACCTGTGTAAACAACCTTGTGAGCAAATTTAACATCTCTATCAAGTATTACCCATCTACCTTTTCTGTTATCAACACCGTCTGTAGGATCTGCATCTGGATTACCAAACGCACATCTGTTCCAGTTACCTGTTCCTTCTAGGTCTCTTTCTTGCCAATGTATTCCATCTTCTGATGTGTAAATGTATTGTACAGGTCCTGTTGTTGCATCGCCTGCAATTGCTCTACCTGCTGTATCGTAAAGTGCCATAAACACACCTTGACCATACTTTAAATCATTCCATTGTAATAATGTTGAGCCGTCTAACAATGGTGTTGTTGCAGGATACCAAGTTTGTCCATCGAATGAATAACCAATTTCGCCTGTGTCTGCTATTGCAACATATCTGTTGTTACCATAAGCAACACGTTTCCAGTCTCTTTGCGAACTGTCTGCAATAACATCCATAATGTAAGTAGTCCAACTAATAGTTGAACCGTTCCATGTACCTACTGCTGCTAAGTTATTACTTTGTGCAATTGCAACAAACTGTCCTTTACCGTAAGTAACACTTGTCCACTGGTTTATTGTTGAGTCACCTGCTGCTGGAAAGTTAATTGCTGACCAAGTTGCTCCACCGTTAGTGGATAATGCAGCATTGTTTCCTGATGTTGAAACTGCAACAAATAAGTTTGCTTGTACTTCGTCATATACTGGATTACCAAATGCAACATCTGCCCAGTTAGTTGATGCTGGTAATGTAAATGGTGTCCATGTGTTACCATTTAAACTGTAAGCACCTACATCTGATGAATCTTTAATTGCAACAAATCTTCCGTTACCTGCTGCTATTGAATTCCATACACCTGAGGATGGTAAGTTTGTAGTTGACCACGATGTACCATTTAATGAATAGTTAACAGTAGTACCTGTACTTGCAACAGCAACAAATCTACCGCTTTCTGCAAATCCTGAGTGTTCAAATGTAACAATACTGTTTGTACTATCGTCAGTTACACTGTGTACTGTAATAGTAATGTTGTTATCGTCGCCAGCACCTAAACTAGTACCTAAAATTGTAAGAGTATCACCTACTGCATAACCAGCACCACCATTCCTTAGTGTAATTGTATAGTCTTTACCAAGTTTAGTAATATCAAATGTTGGATTTGCTGCTGGAACACCAATTGTAGTACCTGTTCCTGTACCTGTTGCTGAAATAGATGTAAACACTCCTGATGTTTCACCGTAAGTAACTCCACCCCATGTTGTACCTGCGTCAAGAGTAGATACTGCATGACTAAATGGTGGTTGATCAAATATAACTCTAGGCTCAAATCTATAAGTTGTACCTGTTAACAACTGTGTTAAGATTGGTGTACCTGGAACTACATGATCCCAACCTGGTGTGCTATCAGATTCTTTGTAAACTGTTACAACTTTTGAAGTACTGTTGTATGCATGTACATAACCGTACTGTCCTGTACCTGGACCTGATGTTAAAATAATTCTTAAACCTAATAAGTTTGCTTCTTCGTTATCATCGTTAGTAGCAATTGTAACTGTTAAATCGTCACCAGTCTGAGCATTGTTACCAATAAGCGTAAATCCACCTCCACCTGCTGCGGAAGATGCTTCACCTGTAACAATTCTTGCTTCAAACATAGAGTCATCTCTATAATCTTCTTGTATAACTGCTGCGTTTGTACCTGAACCAACAAATGTATATTCTGCATTTGTATAGTTTTGACCGCAAGTTCTAAACTCTAGTGCAAGAATTTCGTCATTTACTTCTCCAGCAAATGCTGATACAATCTGTGCTTCTTCTAATCTGTTATTAAGTGTAGCAGTAATTGGTGTTTCTGAAGGATCAGTACCATCTGCTAATGCACCAATGTAACCATATGAACAGTTACCGTTTGTAGCACGTATTACTCCACCGTTTTCTGCTAGATATCCTACCTGTGCATAGTACGTAAACACTGATACAAGTTCTGCTCTACCATTGTTAAGAACGTGAGCGCCTATACCATCACTAATTACCTGTGTAAAGTCGTTGGACACAATTGATTTGTTACCACCTGCGTGTAATGCGCCATCAATTTTTTGTCCTGTACAATTGTTACCAAATGTAGATACACCTTGAATATATGGAGAACGTGTTGTAATCCAAACTTTGCTATCTGCTGTACCCCAACCTGGATCAAGTGAAATATAATTAGGTCCAGTTGGTCTTTGATATTGTTCAAAAACGTTTGGCGGATTAAGTGTACCTGTTAAACCATCTAGTGTACACTGTCTAACACCACAAGCATCTCTTACATAGAACATGTCTGATAGTTGACTACCTTGTACCATGCTTTTGTAAAACTTACCTTCTCTTAAAATTCTATAGTTTCCTTCATATCTTAAATCATATGCAAGTGCATTACAAATTCTGTGCATGTCATCGTTATAAATTGCACTGTCATATACGTAATCACTAAATGTGTTGTCAAGATATGCTGTTGCTTCTTTCATTAAGAAGTCTTTGTTTGTTTCGATCATTCTTGCAGCATTTAATCTGTTTGTTTGATCTGTAATTTCATTAGTACCAGTAACAACAGGATCAGTTCCTGTGCTTTGTACGTGGAAGTTAATGTACTGTATGTAAGCAGATAATCCGTTGTCAACTAAGTTCGCTGCAACTGAGTCAGATGTAACTTGAACATAGTCAATAATTTCTAATCCGTCTCCTGTTGGTGGTCCTGGATTAAATGTTCCTGTTGGAATAGCATCTGTAATTACTGTAACTTCAGCATCATTTCCTGATTGCTTTGTAAAGTTTGTACCTGTTAAAATATTTCTAATAACACCTTGTAAATGAACTGCTACAGCATTTCTATATACAGCATCACTTGCCATAGAAGCAATTGCTTGTCTTGGTTTAATTTTAGAAGATCTAATTTCGTCACCAAGTACAACTGTTCTAGCAGGTAAACTAATTGGAAGTATTTCTTCGTATACTCCAGTTGTTAATTGAATTGTGTTTGTTCCTGTCCAGCCATCGTCAGCAAGTTCTGCTGCAAATCTAATTGTTTTAACTGGTTTGAAAGGATCAATACCTGCGTTAGGATTTGATCTATCGTCAACACCAATTATCGGATCAACATGGAAAAATCTTGCACTTCTTCCCCAGTTGTCGTATTCAATTGTATCATCTGGTCCAACTTGTAAAAGTTTTTCTGCTGTATCAATTGGAACATTTGTAGCACCTAATGTAGATCCGTCACCAGCAATAGTTCTGCTTAAACCAAATGTTAATAAATCACCTGGATTAACAAGTCCAACATTTTCTGCACCAGCTAATAAAAGATCCCAATATTCAAATCCACTACCGTTATCTCCTGGGAAGTTTTCAGAACCTGCTGTATGTTCTACGTTTGCTTTATATGCGCTACCTCTGTAAGTAACTACATCTCCTACTGCGTAAACTGTTGAAATAGTCCAAGCATTTTTCCATGCTTGACCTTGAATAATAAGATCCCAGTTACCTGCATCAAGATAGTCTAATGAACTTCCGTCATCTGTTGAATCTAGTGTAGCAACATAAATTGATCCACCTCTTTCAACAACATCACCTGTTTTATATTGTGTTCCAGTAGCCCATGTACCTGCAAGATTTACACCTTTTGAAATTACTGCCCAATCAACTTCTGTTGGTTGATAGATTGAATCTCCAGGAGTACGTGCATAGTTATTTGTAAGTGATTGATAAACATAACCACCGTGTTGTACAACATCACCAATGCCATAATATTCAGCACCTGTCCATGTTCCTCTAATTTTAGCACCTGGTGCTTCTAAAATAAAGTTTGATGCTGCTAAATTAGTTGTTGATGTGTGTCCTGTTAAAACTCTTAAAAGTGATCCACCATACTTAACAAGGTCTTGTGCTTTATATCTAGTATCACTAGCAAATTCACCTTTGTAAGTTTTACCATAGTAGTAAGTTGCCCACTTAAATTGGTCGTCTTCTAAACCTAATGCTGCTGTTGCTGCTGAAGTATGCGCAGTAACACATTTATAAACAATACCGCCGTAGTTAACAACATCTCCTACACCATATGTAGTTGCTACAGTCCAGTCGCTCCCCCAGTCTGCACCAGGTACAAACACTGCCCAATTAGCAATGTCAGCATTAAAGTCTGCTGTTGATGTGTGTCCTGTTGTGTTGATGAAAAGAGTACCACCGTTATCTACAATGTCTCCGTTATAATAAGTCGTTGATGGTGTCCATGCACCTTTAAATTCTCTACCATCAGACATTTTCAACCATGCTGGTTGTCCGATTGTATCACCTGGTGGAACGTAATCTATATCTGCTTTAAAGTCTGCAGATGTGTGTCCTCTAAGTGCAATATATACACTACCTCCATACTGTACAACATCATCAATGATGTATGCAGTTGAAGTTGTCCATGGTCCTTTCCAAGTATATCTAATTCGACTTATCTTAAACTCTGCCATTTATCTACCCCTAACTTGATGTTCCTGACGGATAAGCATAGTTCTGGTTAATTCGCTGAACTAACATACCTTCATCGTCTACGTAATATAATATGCTTCTTTGGTCCCATTTATATTGAGTCCAATACATATTCTCTTTGTCTTTAATATGGTTAACATTAATACCGTCAAAAAAGTCAACACCTGGCTCCAAGTCCTCAAAAGTCTCATCTGGTGGACCAGGTAAGTTAATATCAATTGAATCTTTATCTTTCAATTGATCACTTCTTAGAAGATATAATTCACCATCCTCATTTCTTCTTATTGCATAAAAATATCTAGGGCTATCACCTAGTGATTCATCTGGGCTTTGTCCGAAATAATATGGATTTGGCATACTCTATTCCTCCCTATGATATCTCTACGAAACTAACTGTTGCATCAACACTTGATTCCGTATCACTTGTTATTCTTAAACCAGCCGTTGCTGGCAAAATTAATCTTTCACCTTGCGTAATTACTTTAGCACTCGAACCCGGAGGTATCGGTACTGATCTAGCATAGTTACCAACTGTTGAATTTTCGTCAACTACTTGTACGTCAACAACAACTGTATCGTAATCCGAATTGTTTGCAAGGTTACAACCTACTACGGTTGCTTTAACACCTTCTTGAATCTGTAATACGTCAGTAGGTGTTGTTCCAATGTCTGTTACTACGCTCTGTTTAAATACTGTTGGCATACTATCTTCCTCTATCCTAACATTAATGCATACGATGATGCAATTGTGTTTGCTTGAATTTCTGATACCGCTCCTGATGCACCTGCTGGACTTGCCCATGCAGTACCTGTCCAAATTTCAATTGCTTTTGCATCTGTGTTATATCTTGTCATGCCTGCAACTGCATATGAAGTTGGACGTTGTGCGTCATTACCTCTTGGTGGAACAAAACCGTTGTTAGTATCAATTTTAAAATAACCTGTTCCGCTTTGTACAATCTGTGTAATGCCACCTGGTTGTACGTTAGTAATTGTATTTCCTGAAAATCTAAAGTTACCTAATCTAGCACCACCAGTTCCATTACCTTCAATAGTAAAGTCAGTACCAGACGCTGCTGTAATTGTGCTATCTCTAAATGTTAAGTCGCCAATGTCAAGTGTTGGAAGATTCAATGTTGTTGTATATAAATCAGCAACATGGATTTCTTTCCATCTTGTTGTAGCGTTACCTAACGTATATGTGTTGTCAGTTTCTGGAATAAGATCACTTGCAATCGCAGCATTAAATTCGATAGTGTCTGTATCTGCGTCACCAATAACAATGTTACCACCAATAGTGATATCACCGCCTGTATTAATGTTACCAGTAACATACAAGTCACCAGTAATATTTGTGTTACCTATAACTTCTAATGTACCTGCGCCGTTAGGACGAAGTTCTAAATTAGTGTTAGAAACTGTTGTTGAAATTGTGTTACCTGTAAGTTGCAAATCATCTACTTGTAACTTAGAATTATAAATTACTGGATCTGAACCTGAAGGTGCAAATGAAATGGTATCAAGCGTACTGGAAATAGTGTTACCAGTAATGCTTAAATTTCCTACATCTAGTTGATTGTCTACTGTGAGTGTTGTTGATCTTGTTGTACCTACAACATCGATATCCGTGGTGGGAGAAGAGTTGTTTACTCCTAAACGAGCATTGTTTACGTCTATGTAAAGTAAGTCGTTCTCAAAAGCTAAATCAACCCCGTTTCTAACGAGATTTGCCTTTAAGAGCGGACCCGAAATACGACCAATTGCCATTACGCTCTCCTTTTCACGGGGATCCTGTCCCTCTAGCCACCTTACATTGCGGGCTAACCACAGTAAAAGATTAATGCTTGGTCGGCATTAACAGTAGTATTTAGCAAATTGTCTTAATTAACCGAGGATAAGGCTATATACGTCACCTAAATCTTCCATTAGTGATTCACTAATTTCAGCACCACCACCAGTTGCTACTGCGTAGCCATCATTGGATTGTGCGCCTACTGTTAAAGTGATATCATTAGCCGGACTAGATCCACCTGGAAGTTTAGTTCCTGGAATTACAATCTTGTCGCCTTGTTGATATCCAATTCCTTGTGATAAGAATTGAACTACTGTTACCGTTTCTGCTAATAAATTCATTCTACAACTAAAATCAGTTCCGTATACGGAGTTTGATGTAGTAGGTCCTGAAAGAATATTAGCTGCATCTGCTAATCCTGTAAATGTTCCTGTTACTGTTACTGATTCAACAATACCAGCAAAACATTCCATAATTTGTTCATCTGTATTCCATCTAGTATCACCAACTTCTGGTAACCCTGGACGTTCAGAATTTGTACCTGCAGGCATTTTAAATGCACTGTCGCCCATAAATCTTAAATAACCAATACCTGTGTTTCCAAAACTAAAAGCATCGTTACCAGTATTATGAATGTTATTAGTTTCTATCTTTGTTCCGTTAATAAAGTAATCGCCTGTACCAGAAACTAACGTTGTATCTTCGTTTGATTGTGTACTTGTAATTGTTGGTGTTTCTAAAATTTGATCGCCAGTTTCTCCTCTGAAACTAAGTTGATTACTAATCAACGCTCCCATAGGACGAACATTGTTTGTGTTTAATAAGTTATCAGGTGTATGTAATTCTTTCCATCTTCTTGGTGAAGAGTCGCGCTCATCTTGACCAAAACTTAATGTGTTATCAGTTTGTGGTAAAATGTCTTGTGTTAAGTCAGGATTAATTTCAGCAGTAGCAAAAGAACTGTCACCTACTACAATATTACCTGCCAGTGTTACATTACCATCTAGGTTAATGTCTCCTGTTGCAGCTAGGTTACCTGTCATGTTTGTATTTGCACGAACGTTGATAGTACCTGTACCACTTGTATCTAAAGTAATACTATCATCTGTACTTTTACCTTGTATAAAGTTATCGCTGATATCTAAGTTGTCTGTTTGTAATCTTTGCCAAACAATTGAACCTTGGTCTGTTGCAGGAACAATATTTAATGGTCCTGTAATAGTAGAAAATGTTGCGGGTGCATTTATAAGAACGTTATCTAGTCTTGCTTGTGCTGTTGCTTCAGCATTTGTTGTAGAAACATCTGTTTGTATATCTAAATCGTATTGTGGGGAATCTGTTTTAACACCAATTCTATTATTAGTAACATCTAAGTATAATATTGGTGTTGAGTCAAAAGTTGTATTCTTGAAAGCAACATCAATTCCTTGTCTTTCAAGATTTGCTTCTAATAAATGTCCGCCTATTCGCCCTACTTGTGACATTAGTTCGAGAATCCATAGAAGGTTGTAATATATTTGGTAGCAGGTACCGGTGAATTAAATTTAAAATAATATCCATCTGCGTATGGAGCATTAGGTCCTGCTAAGTTACCAGCTGTACTTTGTTCAAGTGTAAAGTTAGTTGTAGGAATTTGTAAAACGTTTTCAACTAAAACTAAAACGTTATTTGCACTTGTTGATTCAAACACTGGTCCAAACACAGTTTCGGTTCCATCTCCCGGTCCTAATGTTTGTACTGTAATAGCAGAAGCTGATGGTTGCACAACTAATTCCCAGTTGCCGCCAACGTATGCTTCAATAGCAGTAATGTCAGTATTATATCTAATAGTTCCGTCTGCTGTAGAAGGTTGTCTTACTCCTATTAAATCTGGTCTTTGCGCTGAGGTTCCTTTCGGTAGCATCAATCCTGCTGTTGTATCCATCACAACTCTTCCATAAGGATTAACTGAGATAGAATTATCGCTAGGACTATATCTAGATGTATTTTGGTATTTTAAAAACTTCATTAGTTTTCCTCTACACTTGCATTGAACTTACTGTAACAGTAATTAAATCTGCTACTGAAGTACCAACCCAAATTTCATCGCCTGCATCTAAAATAATTTTTTCATCGCTGAAAAATACTGTTTCGCCTGCAGGTACAATTAAGGTATTAACAATAATATTATCGTCATCCGGAGTATCGCCTGCCTTTACTAAAAACACACTTACATTACAAGTATTAACAGACTCGTCTGTAATAGTTGGTGCACCAAGATTACAAAGGATCATTGTCGTGATTGCATTTACTTGACCTGTAACACTGCCCCCAATAGGAGCTCCTGTAGTTGTACTAGTATAGACTTTTTCCGGAACACTAACATTTGTTGCAGATACTTTTGTACTTTTAATCATTTGTTTTTTCCTTTAAAATATCATACTATAGAGTAATGCTCTATTTCTATTTACTAGTTCTCCTGTTCTAGTACCATTAGTAAAGAACACACCTGTTTGACCTAACTGTTCTTCATTGTGATAAAGAATAGTTGATTCGTTTACATATGCCGGAGTAACTGCAATTTTTTCGAGCTCAAGTCCATAGTTAAGTTTAACCTTACCTGTACCTTGTGTTCTTAAAAAGATATTACCGTTAGTATCGTTGTTTGTTATTTCGTTATTAATAAATTCAAGGTCTTGTATTACTGCCCTATTTGAATAAAATTGAGCACCTAGCGAACCGTCAACAATTACTGAAATAGCACTTTCACCAAAAGAACTGTATCCGGTGTTATCAACTAGATAAGTTAATGCTCCGCTGACGTCCTTATCAGTAACAATAACTCTTGTGTCATTATCAATAATTTGGAATGTTGGATTATCTCTAATAGCATCGTCAACATATTTCTTATTAGGAATATCATCGTCATGCGTTACTTGTGCTTCGTATGTTGTAGTACCAATAACTTTTACAACACCTAATCCTGTACCGATAAGAGTTAAATCTCCACCGTCTGTAGTTTGATTAGTTGTGATAGTTTTTAATCTTAAACTACTATCAGTAAAGTTGTAACTGCCGTTGGTTCCTTTTGCAAGGTTAAACGTATCATCATTTTCATCATAAAAGAATGAAGCAGGCGTTTCTGTTCCTCTGTCAATCTGTATACCAGCATATCTTAGAGAAACTCCAGCGCCTGTTTCACCATAATTTAATTCAATAATGTTATCGTTAACGTTTAAGTTTTCAGCTTGAACAGTCAGTGTATCACCTTCAACAACTAAGTTACCAGTGATTTTTACTTCGCCAATACCTGCACCAGTATCAAATATTACATTTGACCCTTCACCGGTTTTGATTGTGTAATCACCATTGGTTTGTACTAACTGTGCCATTATTCGTTACCTTTAATTATTAAGCGTCTTCAGTGAAGTCATCATCATCTGTACCAGATAATGTGTTGTCATCACCAGCTTCTTCAACTTGTGCTGCGCCATCTGAAGTAGATGTTGCAAAGTTCCAAGGAACAGTCAAACCGTCATATGCGTTTGAACCTGTTGCAGTTGGTGCTGATAGTGTTGCTTTCTTTCCAGCAATTTTACTTACTAGATAAGTTTCACTGTCGTCCATTTTAAATGAAATTGACATTTCACCTGCTGTTAATGCTGCTGGTAATTTACCAGTTGTTAGTACACAAGTAAATTCACCTGCTGTTTCAATTTCTTCACAGACAAATTTCTTTGAACCTTTTTGCTTTACGATATAACCTTCTTTAACTGCTGAGCCGTTATGAAAGTTGACTTTGATTTCTGATCCAGCCGCTGTTGGCTCACCAAACAATCTTTTATTAAGTGGTCTTCCCATTTGTTTTCTCCTATAATAGTAGTCCTATGCGAGTTCTAGTCGCTACGCTGTGGGTAAACAGCATAAGTCCGCCACACTATGCGGCACACTTTAGACACAAGTATTTATCTTCTGCTAAGAATAGATAAGAGTTCTTGTTGTCCAACAGTTTTAAGGAGAATGTTAATATTGTCGATTTCTGCTTGGGCACGTTCTAAATGTATGGTGCGTTTTGTCTGCCTATGCATAATCATATGCTGACTATGATTATCAATGAGCTTTTCTAGCGATTTGGATAATTGACGAACATCGTGTTTGAACATAGAATGATTCTTGTTCCACTTGCTTACCTGTTCTCTTAGTAAAGAGAAGTCTTTTTCGTCTTTTATCTCCATGCTATTATTATATAGTATTTTGGACAGTTAGTCAAGAAAAAAGGACCAATTAAGGTCCTTTTTAATATAAGCAAAATAGGTAGGACTTGGTTACACCTACAAGCACGTACACAGAATACCATTCTATTACGCACAACCTAGTTCCGCTCGGTAGAGCAATGTGATCCTCAGTCTCTCAACCTTGAACCTGGGTACCACCCCTAACTAGTCAAGTTCGACCCTTCTGGTAAAGGCCTCTTCCTTGCACTATAAACAAAAGTCAATTACTCTTTTGTTGCTATATTATTAATATAACACAAAATAAGTATTTGTCAACCTATTTCATTTTGGACAAAACTATATGTTATTACTCGAAGTAACAGATATATGTTTTAGTACTTTGCCAGTATTTTCGCCACTTTTTACAGTATATCCACTAGTACCGCTGCCATTAATGTTTGGCTCAGAACGTGACATCATTAAGATGCGTTCCTTACGAGCTCTCATTTTTGCCTCGCGGTATGTTTTGTGTAAATGATCGAATCTGTTCATAACACCCTCCTTTTTAAAGTTAGGTGCGTTCCTTCGCATAATGCTACTTCCGTCCCGATTGGGATGAACGATACTATTATTTAGTCATAAAAAAAGGGCGATATAAAAATACCGCCCTTTAGTAGATTTAAAAAATCTAAACTTGCTTACGCAAATCTTAGGTTTGCAGATGTTACTGCAACTTTGCCTAAGTAGTCAGCCGCATTACCAAGAGATGATGCAGTGTTTGTTAACTCTACATAACCATATCTTGTCATGAAACTTACAACTGGCTCAAATGTACCTGGATCAAGTACAACACCGCTTGACATCAAAGGAATGTATGGGCAGTAGAACGCAGGTGCGTCTGATTCCGAAGAACCTTTGTAACCGATCAACACATCGTCGTCAGTTGCATAACCGTTTACGTACACACGCATTGCACTGTTTAAAGTTCCTACAAACTTAGTGTTTGTTGGTGCTTCAAAAGTACCTTCAGTTGTTCTTGCGAACGCTGAAGTTGTAGCAGATTGTAACAACGTTAATACTGTTGGTGAAACAACAGCGTAGTTACCTGCGCCACGTCTTGTACGCTGTGCAATTAAGTTTGCAACTCTGTTGATTTGAACAGCTAAAGCAGCATGTTCGTCACCAACGAAAGTAGCAGTACCTGATACTGCACCTTGGTCATAAGTTAAAGCAGCCGTACCAGCAAGTGTTTTCAATGATTGAATAACTTCTTGGTCAATTTCAGCTGTTATTTCTTGTGCTAAAGCAGCCATTACTTCTGCTTCGATGTCAATGCCCTGTTGAGCTTGTGCATCTTGAGCAGCTTCAAACGTCCAACGAGCACTCAACTTACGAGTTTTCGCTTCAACAGTTTGTTTCAAGATTTGAATGCTTAATCTGTTTCCAGCTACACCTTCTAAAGCTGCTGTAGAAGCTGCTTTATCATTAGTAGCACCAGAATAACCTTCTGCAATCTTGAATGGTGATAGTGCTTCATCACCTGCTGTAGTGTCAGTTCCACTTGCAGAGTTGAATGCATCAGCATAACGTACTCTTAATGTGTGGATTTGACCAACAGGTCCAGTCATTGGCTGTACACCAACCAATTCGTTTGCGATGACAGTTGGCATCACACGTCTGATCACTGGAAGGATCACACGGTTTAGTGTTGCAACGTTACCGGCAGAAGTAGCACCTGCAGTGGCAGACTCGTTCAAATACGTGCGGGTATTCTCTAGAGTTGTTGCCATAACAGTACGCTTGTTACCTTGAAGTCCTTCTAAAAGGGCATCTTTGGTTTCTGACCAGCGACTTTCTAGTAGTTGTGACATTGTTTTTCTCCTTAAACTTTTAAGCCCGCAAGCCTGCGGATGTCAAATATCTCAGCAGTTTTTTCTCCACTGCTAATTTGATTGCCTTGTGCTTTATCGCCTGTTATTTCTTTTGCCTCTGTCAACGCCACTTTAGTTGGAGCACTTCCTTCCATTACGGAATTAATGTACTTGTCAAAAGCTGCGTGTAATTTATTAGTCTGTACAGATTCTAGTAACTCACCCATTACCTCACGCTTCTCTGCTGACAATGGTCCTAGCAATTCTGCCATTACTTCTTGTCTAGCTGCGCTATCTTTGATACGAGCAATCTCTGCATCTCGACTTTCTACTAACTCTTTAGACTCTGCAACAACTTTCGCTGCTTCTGCTACTTCTGCTTCTTTCTGTTTTACAACTTTAAGAAGTTTTGAAGTTTCAGATTTTTCATTTAAATGGCTAGTAGCATATTCACTTGCGAATGATTCAAAAAGTCTGCGACCGAAGTCGTTTTCTCTCGCTGCCTGAATATCTTCTTTCAATTGTACCATTTCAGATTTAATACCTTTCGATACTGTACCTTCAACGATTTTCGATGCTTTATTGATAAAGTCTTTCTTAACTTCTTCAAATTTAGCCTTGCTATCTCTAACAAGTTTAACTTTGGTTTCTGCTAAGTCTTTCTTATCAGCATGGAATTCTGCAATTTCTTTCGAAAGTGCATCAACAATAAAAGATTCAAGTTTAGCAACATTACCTGCAACTGCTTTACGATCTTCACGAAGTTCTGCTAATTCATTCTTAAGATTTTTAAGAACAAATGCTTCCATAGCTTTAGAATCTTTTACGATTTTTTCAGCATATTTTGCTTTAGCTTCAATAAGTCCTTGGCGGTCTTCAGCAAACTCAGAAAGCTCTGCTGTAATTCTGTCAGCCAGCATTTTCTCAACTGCTTCAACCATTGCGGTCTTATCGTGTTCGTACTTCTGTGCATATTCTTCACGCAATTGTGTAGTAACATTATCACGGTTATCTTGAACGGTTTTTTCCCAAGCGGTCTCAATTTCCGACTTGACTTCTTCGGAAATCACATTGTTTTCAAATAGTTGTTTTACAAACTCTAGCATTGTGATTCTCCTACGTTTTATTAAGACTTGAAATGAAGTTTTTCAAGCTCTCTGCTATATATCTTTGTGCCTGTGTGTCGCCTTGGACTTCTTGTGCCACTTGAAATGCCTTGTAGCCACCTTGTGCATTCATAAGGTGTTCGTAAACTGGTGTTGGATATGCTCCCGGGGCAGATGGTTGAGCTACAACATCAACAGTAATAATTTCAAATCCTTGAACATTACCATCTCCGTCAACTTCCCCTGAACCTCTGCTTGAGACTCCCAACTTGACTCCTGATTCCAACATCGATGAAACAATTTGTCCCATCGGCGTTGGTAACATTTTAAGTTTTCCGTAGCCATTTGGACCATCCATCCACATTTTTGT
>Ga0208793_1000458_pt1 | contig 27797 bp, 45 predicted proteins | sample 17_taG_FD_184092 | JGI IMG/M metagenome (GOLD analysis project Ga0208793, IMG submission 184092) | Marine viral communities from the Subarctic Pacific Ocean - 17_ETSP_OMZ_AT15314 metaG (SPAdes) (version 2) | ecosystem: Environmental > Aquatic > Marine > Oceanic | place: Pacific Ocean | collected... | reverse complement strand
ACGATTAACTTATCATTGTAAAAACTGCGAATGTAAACCTTTGAATCCCTGTGATGACTTTATGGAAAGAACTACGCTAACCCTAAAGAGTCCAAGAGGATTATGGGAGATGAATTTAAAAGACTTAACAGACAAATACTTAAAAGGAATAATCGATGAAATCTAAAACAATAGACACCCAAGAGCTTTATGCGGCAAAAGAAACATATTACGAACAACTTAATATGCAGGAGAACGCAAGCAGAAAGAGAGAGAACGTATATGCAAGGACAGCCTTTGCAAACGCCTTCAGGCCCGTAGCAGGCCCTTCTATTATTGGTAAGGTGTTAGGCAAAGACCATTCAAGCGTTGTTCATTATACCAAGATGCACGACGAGCTTATTAAATACGACGACTACAAAAAGCTATATGAGAAAGCTCTGAGCCATCGCAAAGGGATTATTGAGCAAGATTCTCTACCTTTTATGAGTCCAGATGATTTACTAGCTCAGATTAAAGTATTACGATCTGAAAAGGTTGTGTTAGAAAATGAAATAAAAAAGTTATATATTTACAAGGATCAAATAAACCAGATCAAAAAAATGTTATGAATATTAGAGTGTCCCCCCTGTATGGGTTTATGTTAGGTTTTAATTATTTAGATTGGGGGGATGACTCTTTTACAAACTTAGGATACCAATACGAATTTCAAGTTGGCGTTGGATTCTTTATTATTCAATTTGTCTGGTGATATTAGAATTGCTTTCCAAGAGACACACAGAGTGGATTCGGATGGCAAAAAGTTTCGGAGCAGATAATGACGCCTCTAAAGACTTAGTGCAAGATATGTATCTCAGGATGCACAAGTACGTCAAAGAACCTGAGAAGATAATGTACAACGAAACGGAAGTAAATACTTACTTTGTTTTTGTCGTTCTTCGTAATCTGTTTATCAGCTCACAAAAATCTTTATCCTTTTCCGAATTAGAAACAATCGAGGATGCTTACGAGTTGCCTAATTACGAAATGGAAGACGCACATAATAACCTGATCAACGAGTTATGGGATGAGGTCGATACTTGGCATTGGTATGATGCTAAATTGTTTCGCCTGTATCACAATACAGATATGACAATTAAAAAGATTAGCGAATCAACGAAAATAAGTGAAAGATCAATTTGGAATACTTTAGACAATGGCAGAAAAAAAATACAAGAAAGCAAGAAACAAGCCTACAAAAAATACAAAGACTCAAAAAAGTAAAGGCTTAGGCGATACAGTAGAGAAGATAACCAAAGCAACAGGAATCAAAAAAGCTGTTGATTGGTTTGTAGAGGCTACAGGAGTCGATTGTGGCTGTGATGCAAGAAAGGAGAAGCTAAACAAGTTATTCCCTTACAAACAACCTGAATGCCTTACAAGAGACGAATACGACTTTATTGGAACAATAATAAATAGATCCGTTCTAAATGTCAAGCAACAGGTGGAGCTTAATGGCATATACAATAGAGTCTTTCACCAGAGCGTAGAGATGACGAACTGCGGTTCTTGTCTAAAAGAAAGGATCGTACAACTTCAAGCGATATATAATTCTTATGAGGGAGATTGAATTATTTGAATTTCTTCGAGAGAAGATACCTGACCTTAAATTGTCGGAGTTCAAATATTCAAAATATGATTGCTATTCAGAAAAGTATAATCTTGACATTGAGCTTAAATGTCGCAGGACTCATTACGATGACCTGTTAATTGAGAAGGCAAAATACGATGCGTTGATAAAGCGTTCTAAGAGTTTCAACACAACACCCTATTATATCAATTCAACACCTGAGGGAATCTGGGCATTTGATCTTAGTAAATTTAATCCTAAGTGGGAAGAAAGAAGGATGCCGCGCACAACAGACTTCTCAAATAATAATAAAATAAACAAGGAGGTCGGATACTTAAATATCAACGAAGGAAAAAAAATTGATTTAAATAGTTGATAATTGTAAAAGTTTTACTATATTAGCTAAATAATAATTAAAACACACAATAAAAAATGCAAGCAATTATTTTTAAAGACGGAACAATAACTTATCAAAAAGGTGATTCAATCTACACAGATAAGATAGTATTAGAAAATAAAGAATACTATACAGTTGTAGAAATAGGTTCAGGAGAAGAACTTTGGAACGCAGGATACGCAGTTGGTAGTCGAGTTTACAAAAACACAATAGACTTAACAACAATCTAAAAAAAATAGAGGGAGGGTAACACCTCCCTTTTTTATTAATTTTAAAACACAATAACAGTGAAACAAGAATCAATAAATTCAATAAAAGAAGAGTTAACGCAACACGTTGAAGACGCGAGAAACGACTTTGACTTTGAAAGGGAAGACCTTCACGACCTCATATTCAACGAAGATTACTACATTATAGGTTACCACAAGGCCTCTGAATGGTTAAAGAAACACAACGTAGACGCCTTTGAAGGAATCGCTTTTGTACAGGATTACGAAAACTTTAACTTTGGTGAAGCGAGGACTTACGACAACGCTGAAACGCTTGTAAATATGATCGTTTATATAATCGGGGAAGATGTTGTAAATTTAATTCAGGAGGAAGTATGACACAGAAAGAAAAGATAGCAGATTTGCAACAGAAGTTAATCCAAGCGAAAAAACATACTTATGTTTATGACACCCATACAATGTGGACAGAAAACAACGAGTTGCATATTCAATATGGAAGTGACGACAAATTAATTGTTTTCGATATAACAAACCTTTATTCAGATTTATCACACCTTATTTATTTGGTTCACAAAGAAAATAGTAGGTGGCAAGATTATCTTGAAGACGAATTGATACAAACCATTGATAAGATAAAATGATAACATTACTAAATGGCGACACTTGGGAGAAAAAAGCCATCCTAAAAAAAATGGTTGATGATGATTTCTATTATGGTCATCTGGGAAGTAGAGCAATGAGTTCTTCTAACATTAAGCTACTAAACAAAAGTCCTAAGCATTATAAGTTCGTAACCCAATACGGACAGAACAACGATTCAACAGCTTTACAGGTAGGCAACTTTATTCATACAATGATATTAGAGCCTCATATGTTTGACGAAAGGTTTCACATTGTAGATGTTCAGAGTCGTAACGCGAAGGCGTACAAGGAAGCAAAGGCAAAATCAAATAAGATCGTCTTAACAGCCAAAGAACACGATGACAATATGAGAGTCGTTGACGCTACCTTACGCAACGAACACGTTTTATCTTTGATAGGAGGTTGTGAATTTGAAGTACCTGCAATAGAGATGTTGGAGGGTTATGCTTTCAGAGGCAAGGCGGATATCTATGACGCTAAGCATTCGTTTATTGCAGACCTTAAAACGACTCAAGACATCCGAGCCTTCCAATACTCAGCCGAGAAATATGGTTATGACGTTCAAGCATTTATTTACACGAAACTCTTTAATGTACCAATCAGCAACTTTAAGTTTATTGCTTTGGATAAAAATTCTCTGGACATAGGCATATTCAGTATGACCGATTCGTTTGTAAACAAGGGATACAAAAAGCTCAAAGAGGCCCTAGAGAATTACAAGCAGTTTTTTATCAATCATAACGACTTAGATTCATACACAATTAAAGGCGTATTACAATGAGAGAGGACTTTATCAGGATCGCAATGGCTCAACTAAGAGGCAAATACAAATACAAACCTCAGAGACTAGCAACGGCCGCTTTTATGTATCGTAAGTGGATAGAGCGACAATCCAATAAATGAAGAAACACACCAAGCTCTACTTAAAAGAGATGGGATACGATGAAACAGACTTTATCCCCTGTGAGGTATGTGGAGGTAAAGCAATAGACATTCACCACATAGAAGCTCGAGGGATGGGTGGAACTAAGAAAAAAGACACTATTGAGAACCTTATGGCATTGTGTAGAAATTGTCACTATATTTATGGTGATAAGAAAGACCTGAAAGAATGGTTGCAAGAAATACACAATTGTAAATTACTTAATATATGAAAGTTAAAATAAATAAAATCTTTTCAAACGAAAATAATCCTAGAGTCATAAAGGATTATAAATTCAATCAATTAGTTAAAAGCATTAAGGAATTTCCTGAGATGTTAGAGAAACGCCCTATTGTTGTCGATGAAGATATGACGGTACTAGGAGGCAATATGAGATTAAAGGCTTGCAGAGAGGCAGGACTTAAAGAAGTTTATATTGACATCGCAAAGGGTTGGTCAGACACCCAAAAACAACAATTCATAATCAAAGACAACGTAGGCTTTGGAGAATGGGATTGGGATTTGTTAGCGAATGAATGGGACACCGATTCGTTAAAAAGTTGGGGTATGAATATACCTAAATGGGAAGACGCAGATGATTTTAATACACAAATTGAGGATACAGGTGATTATAACTTCCCTGAAGATCAATTAGAAAACTCTCACGTTAAAATGGTTCAACTTTATTTAACAACAAGTACTGAACCCGAATTTAAAAAATGGGAATTGGACTTGAGGAAACATTTAAAAACAGATAATCTAACTGATACTGTTTTTAAGGTTATGAAGGATGCGTATGAAAGAATCAGTTGAAATAATAAAATTAAAGCCGAACTTGTCGGATAATCAGGTTGACAAGCTCAAAGGCACATTACTTAGCGAAAAGGATTATAACACACTTGTAACATATAACGCAGATGTATATTGTGAAGAAACAGGACAATGTGTAGCCAAATTTCGTAAAAAAGTAATTCCTTCTAACATTGCTTCAAACGCATACAACGCACTGAAGTCAGTTGCAATATCTTCATCAAACAGGGGTATTAGCGGAGGATCAATGAATGATAAAGGGACTTTCTCAGAACAAAGAATAAAGAAAGACGGTACAAAGTCAAACACAGCTTTGGTTGATGCTGTTGCAAGTGGTATTATAGGATACTTTGACAGGAATCCAAGAACGCCTTATTGTAGACAAACAGCTTTTAATGAAAAACAATTTAACAAGTTCAAAAAAGCCTATCCAATAATAAAGTTTGTTGACAGAGCGTATGCTCAATTAATGCCAGAGCAATATAAATTACAAAGAGATGAAGCAGATAAAACTGCACAAGACTTTGTTATAAATGACACAGCGTTTACAACTGTTACTGTTAATAAGAATTGGCAGACGGCCGTTCACACCGACGCAGGAGATTTTGAAAAAGGGTTTGGTAATTTAGTTGCGTTACGCAAAGGTCGTTATGTTGGAGGTTATTTTGTAGTTCCAAAATGGGGAGTTGCTTTTGATTTACAAAACTCTGATTTATTATTAGTAGACGTTCATCAATGGCACGGCAATACACCTATTAAAATTTTAGATGAAGATGCAAAAAGAATTAGCCTTGTAATGTATTATAGAAAGAATATGATTCATTGTGGAACTTCTGAGCAAGAAACAGACCGAGCAAAACACAGAAAAGAAGGAGACAAGCTAAATGGATAAGCAAACTTTTTATGACTTTTCTAAATCCCTTTTAATTACGGGGGACATTGATCCAGATTATATACTTATAAGAGAGAAGAGCAAGGAATTAGGATTTAATAAAAAACAAGTATTTAATTGGATATTACACAAGCTCGTTATCTATGACAGTTATTCGGAGTTAGAAGTAATAACAAAACAAAAGAAAATAGAAGATGTTAAATATGGCAACGAAAGGCGAAAGAGTAAGAATAAAGCAAGAGAATACTTGAACAATATTCAAAAGGCTTTTATGGATGTAGATGTTGAGAGATTTTTTTCAATGAACGGTAATAAAATTTTTAATAAAATAAAAACAATTAATGGATTTGGATCGTGGTCAGCTTGGAAATTTATGGATTTGATCGACTGTTGTTATGGAATTAAGGTTGACTTTGATTCAATAGATTTCAGAAAGGCTTACACTTTCCCATTAAAAGGATTATTACTTGTAAATAACCTTCCAGAAGACCTTAAAATACTAAACGACACAAAGACATACAAAAGGCTTTTAGAAAACGCTTACAGTATCTTAAAAGACCTTAAAAACTGCGATACGCCTCACAACGGGGGCAAGGGGTTAAGATTAAATGAATTAGAAACGCTTTTGTGCAAATATCATTCTCATATGCATAATAAATATCAATCGGGCCAAGACATACTTCACTTAAAAAAAAGAGCGAAAGAATGTATAATATAATTGGAGCGGGACTTTGCGGAAGTATGGTCGCAAAAGACTTTGATAACAAAGGAATACCTTACAGGATATTTGATGCAAAACTATCTTTTGCCGCATCAATTATAAGTGAAAATCTATTTAGTGATACTTGGTTAAAAGATGTAAGCTACATAAAAGATTCGCTTGATTTTATTCATAATAATTATTTAGTAGAGAAAAGAACTTTTGAGGGCAAATTCATAAAAAAAGAATTATATCATTTACCTATACCTGAAGTTCTTGTGAAGGAATATATTAATGAAAAGGTTATTGATTGTGATGAAGAGGGATGCAAAACAAAAACAAAATACTACAAAGGAATAAATATTGTTTGTGCAGGATTCTTAGCAAAGGCCCTTTTTAAACTTCCTAACTTAGATGCATTAACAGGTCACGGATTTTTCTTTAATAATTTTCATACTCCAGATAGAATAAATACTTACAGACCATACACGCACGAGAAAATAATGAATTGGCACGATGGCCTTATATGGTATGGAGACAGCACGGCAATAAGGCATAAAAATTATATGAGTAAAAGAGACTCTTATATTGCTAAAAGTCTACAAAGGCTAAAAGATTATGGGATGACAAAATATAAAAAGATTGTATTTGGTTCTCGACCTATTAATGTTAAAAATCCAAGAGAGGGAATGTTTATTAGAATAAATAAGAACAACATAATAATTAATGGAGGTTGGAAAGACGGGTTAGTTATTTACCCTTATCTTATAAAAAAACTAGAAAAATGGTTATAGCAATAGGAGGTATTCCCGCAAGTGGCAAATCAACTTTAATGAAAAAAGTATTAAGGGAGTATGAGCCATTAAAGAGTTTTAAGTATGGTTTACTTAGGGGTGTTTATTCCGAAGCTCTGAACATATACTTTTTAGGTATTTATGACAACTCTGTTTTTTGTGGTACAGATAAATTGAGTATGGCTGTTCAGCCTCATTTTATAAAGATGATAGATAAGTTGCCTAACGCTAAATTTGTATTTGAAGGCGACAGGCTTTTTAATCAAAGTCTATTCAATAAACAAGAATGCGAAATAATTGTAATAAAGGCAAACCAAGAAACAATAGAAAAAAGGCATAATCTTAGAGGGGATAACCAAACACCTAGATTCTTAAAAGCCAAACAGACGAAAATAAATAATATATTAAGCAAGAACCAAGTCACCGTATTAGATAACAATACAGAAAAAGAGGCTCAAGAGTTATTTAAGTATATAATTAACCGAATTAACAAATGAACAAAACCGAACAACATAAAAAAGCAATAATAGAGGCGTTGGAGAAATCTCTGGGTGTTGTAACGACAGCTTGTAAGAATGTCGGCATAGGCAGAACACAATTTTATAATTGGTTAAAAAACGACAAGCAATTTGCAAAGGAAGTTGACGAGATAAAAAACATAGCCTTAGACTTTGCAGAAAGCCAACTCCATAAACAGATAGGAGAGGGATCAACAGCCGCAACAATATTCTACCTAAAGACCAAAGGCAAACAAAGAGGTTATGTTGAGAGACAGGAAGTTCATCAAATGGGTGATAATCTCTTTGAGGTTGAAATACTAGGCGGTGAAGATTCAGACGAATAAAGTCTACAAACACCTCCTCAATTCTAACAAGAAGATTGTTGTTGAGCAGGGAGGAACGAGATCAGGTAAAACGTATAACATCCTGTTGTGGATTATCCTGAACTATTCAACACGCAATAAAGGAAAAGTAATAACCATATGTAGAAAGTCATTCCCATCTCTTAGAGCTTCTGTAATGAGAGATTTCTTTGAGATACTAAGAAACAATGGAGCATACTTTGAAGAGCTTCACAACCGATCTAATCACGAATACAACCTAAACGGAAACGTAGTTGAGTTCATCTCATTAGACCAACCACAAAAGATCAGAGGTCGTAAAAGAAATTTACTATATATAAACGAGGCTAACGAATTATTCTTTGAGGATTGGCAACAGTTAATCTTCAGGACAGATGGAAGGATAATATTAGACTACAACCCGTCAGACTCTTTCCATTGGATTTATGATAAGGTAATACCCAGAGAGGATTGCGACTTCTTTCAAACAACATACAAAGACAACCCTTTCCTTGATCAGGGCATAAGGTCAGAGATAGAAAGGTTAAGAGGTACTGATGAGGATTATTGGAGGATATACGGACTAGGAGAAAGGGGAGCAAGCAGAGCAACGATCTTTCAATTCAATATAGTTGATGAACCTAAAGGTGAGGTTGTCTCGTTAGGGTTGGACTTTGGATTTACAAACGATCCGACAGCACTTGTAAAAGTTTACAAACACGAAGGGGATTTATACATTGAAGAAATGCTATATCACACAAGGCTAACCAATTCTGACATAAGCCAAAAACTAAAGGAATTAGGATTGACCAGATACGATGAGATATGGGCAGATTCCGCAGAGCCTAAAAGCATAGAGGAGCTTCACAGGTTTGGATGGAATATAAAACCAACAGCCAAAGGACAAGACAGCATAATGGCAGGAATCGACATATTAAAACGTCATAGAATCTTTGTAACAAAAAGCAGTACGAACCTAATCAAAGAAATGCAAAACTATTCTTGGCAAGAGGATAAGAACGGAAACCTACTCAACAGGCCCGTTGATAAATGGAATCACGCAATAGATGCTATTCGATACGCTACCTTTAACAGGATGAGCCGACCTAATTACGGAAGGTATGCAATAAGATAAAAACAAAAAGTTATTTAAGAGATGGAATTGAAAGTAATTGTACCAACATCATTGGATGAAATCACCCTAGCGCAATATCAAAGGTTTGCGAAGATAGAAGGTGACGAAGAGTTTCTTACAAAGAAAATGTTGGAGATATTTTGTAATGTCCCAATGGAGAGATTACCAAGCATTCGATTTAAAGACGTTTCTAAGGTGTTTAAGCGCATATCTACAATGATGAATGGTAAGCCTAAGCTGAAACAAAGATTTAATCTAGGAGACAAAGAATTTGGATTCATTCCTTCACTTGATGATATTTCGTATGGTGAGTTTGTTGATCTGGATACATATCTAACCGACATACAAAACCTCCATAAAACAATGGCAATACTATATCGACCTGTAACGGGTAAGGTAGGAAAGCATTATGTAGTTGAGCCTTATGAATCTTCTGATAAGTATTGCGACCTAATGAAGGATGCTCCAATGGATGTTGTAATGGGTGCTGTGGTTTTTTTTTGGACTTTAGGAAAAGAGTTGTTGATGGCTACCCTGAACTCTTTGGAGAAAGAGACGAACAAGACTACTCGCAAGAATCTCAATTCTCAAATACTTGGGGATGGTATAACACCATCTATACCCTTGCTAAAGGCGATGTTAGAAGATTTGACGAGGTTGCAGGATTATCCCTTCACAAGTGCCTCACTTTCCTTGATTATGAAAAGCAAAAAAACCAAGTCGAAAAAAACCTTATCAAAACAAACATTAAATGAGACAGTTTTATAACATAACAAAAACCATAAAGGACACACTTGAAGCTAACAGCCAAGTGAACGTCGTAACCTTTGGCGACATCTTTGACGTAGACCTAAACAAGCAAACGATCTTTCCCTTATCTCATATAATGGTAAACCAAGCAACGATAGAAGGTCAGGTTGTAAGGGTTAGTCTATCGGTTATGTGTATGGATGTAATTGACGAGCTTAAAGAGGATTTAAGAGACCAGACAGAACCCTTTTACAATAACAACAACGAGCAAGATATTCTAAACACTCAATTGCAAGTTATTAATGACCTTGTAATGAAGCTCAGAAAAGGACAACTATACACCGACCTTTATCAGCTTGATGGTAACCCTGTTTGTACACCTTTTAACGAGAGGTTTGAAAACTTGCTTACAGGATGGACAGCGACGTTTGATGTGCTATTACCTAACACCGAAATCTCTGTTTGCTAATGAGTCGTCAAGACAACATAGAGATGGCATTAGATAAGTTTGGTAAATCTGTTATCAAGCAAGCGAGAAGCAACCTAACAAAAAAGAAAAGGAACGTATCAAGCAAATTGTACAACTCTTTAGATTATAAGGTTGATGTATCTAAAAAAGGCACATCCTTTTCCTTTGCTTTTGAGATGGAAGATTATGGCGAATACTTAGACAAAGGAGTAAAGGGTAAAAACTCATCAGCTAAAGCACCTGACAGTCCTTATCGTTTTGGAACAGGATCAGGAAGAAGGGGAGGCTTGAGAGATTCAATACCAGAATGGGTAAGGAGAAAAAGGTTTCAATTTCAAGATAGAAAGACGGGTAAGTTTATGAGCTATGACAGCACAGCCTTTTTGATTGCTCGTTCTATCTATCAAACAGGATTACCAACAACTAACTTTTTTACAAGACCTTTCAACCTAGCATTTAACAAACTCCCAATCGAGATAACAAAGGCATTTCAACTAACCCAAGAAGAGTTTAAAAAATTTACTGAAAAATGAGTACACCAACATCAGCAATTCCCGTAAGCGTAAGAATGTCGCGAAGCCCGATTTTTTTAACGGGTAAAAATAACGCATTAGCAAACGACGCTTTAAACTCGATGGACTGCGCTGTGCAAATATACACAGGAGCAAAAACAGCAACAACAACAGCCAAGTACAATCTCTCAAAATCCGTATCAGTAAACGAGATAATAAACTTTGAATTAAGCAATCTAATCAGAGAGGAATTTGTACACGGTATGGGTAAATTTAATATAACGTCTCCGAGTGCTTCTGAAGTGGGTGAGGTGTTATGGGTTAATCTTACGGGAGGTTGGAACTACGATGATGCAGGTAGCCCTACTATTGGAAACTGGGCAACAGGAACGTCAGGTGCGTTTTTAGTAACGGATGGATGGACAAAAAGATTAGAAGCTCAAAACAGACAAACAACAGATGCTCGATTAACGATTGACAGAACGCATCAAGTATATTCAGCAAATAGAGAAGCGTTAGCCGCTTTGTATTTAGCAGGCAATGGTCTTAACGCTTTATCCTACGAAATAGATGGTACGGAATATTGGTATGTCCTTGAGGATGAATTAGGATTCGCAAACAACTCTAACGAAAGCCAGAATAAGGTGATATACATTCCTAGTGGTGTGTTGAGCGTAGGCGATTATGTAGGAGTAACACCAACAAGCACTTACAAAATAAACCTCATAACAAATAGCGAGGGAGCTGACTACAAAGGAAGAGTCGAAACAGATGGTGGAACGGTTGAGGCTTGGGGATGTCTTATGAACGAGATTGACGATCTAGGAGGCCACGACAAAATCACCCACAATTACGAAGTTATCTGTGAGCCTAAATTTACTCCTGAGATTATTCAGTATGTTAACAGATACGGGGTAAGTGATTATGTAACCTTCTTTAAGAAAAGCACAGAGCAAGGCAATTTTACAAACGAGCAATACAACCGAAGTATTTACGCTGATGGATTTACCGAGCCATCTTTTACAACAGCCAAATACCAAGATTACAATATCAATTCAAGAAACAGCATAACCCTAAACACAGGATGGGTTGAGGAGGCTTACAAAGACATCATTGAGGAGATTCTTATGAGTGAAGATGTCAGGATATTAGAAAACGGAACATATCGAAATCTAAGTCCTGTGAGAGGATCGGTTGAGTACCAAAAGGGAGTCAACGACAAGACTATCAATTACACAATGAGTTTCAATTTAGGACACGATCAGAGAAACGACATAAAATGAATCAAGTTGACGTTTATATAAACAACGAACGCTTAGACCTTTTCCAAGACGAACAGATAAGCATAAATGTATCAGTTCAAAACATAAAGGACTTAGCAACAATCTTCACAGATTTCACGCAGTCGTTTACCGTTCCCGCCTCCACTACAAACAACAAAATCTTTTCACATTACTATCGTTTTGACGTTACAGGAGGTGTTGATGGTAGGGTAAGACAATCGGCAAGAATAGAAATAAACTCTTTAACATTTAGAGAGGGAGTGATTGAGCTTGAAAGTGTATCAAACAAGAACAACGAACCGAGTGCATACACAATGACGTTTTATGGTCAGCTTGTTAATTTAAAGGATTTGTTTGGCGATGATTATTTGTATGACTTAGACCTTAGCGCATACGATCACGATTACGATGGCGCAACGATATTATCAGGATTTAATCAAGACGCTTTGGGAGGTGGTGATATCTTTTACCCTTTGATGAGTCCTAAAAATAATTGGTTTTACGATTCATCCGCTTCTGGTCATTCTACTGCAAACATAGCGTATCACAGCACGCACAATCACGGTGTTTCTTATGCTCACTTAAAACCTGCGGTAAAAGTCGTTAAGTTGTTTGAAGCAATAGAATCTAAATACGGGATTGACTTTACAGGTAATTTTATGAGCGACACCCAATTCAATAAATTATTCCTTTGGGCGCATAGAAGAGAAGGTTATATGTACGAGGATCAACCTAACGCAATGACCTATGATAAAATTAATTTTAATTCAAGTACAGGAACATATTTTGATCTTACAAATGACACTTTTGACATCCCTTCAGACTTTGGTTCATCGTCAGGAGATTTTACGTTAAGTTTCACATTAGGAACATTAAGCCAAACAGGAAATTTTGCTGTCTATGTAAACGGAGCTTATAGCACGAGTCAAGTCATATCTTCAACGGGTTCTTATTCTTTTGGATTATCAAATATTCAAGATGGTGACAGAATTAGTTTAAGAGTAAAGAATCAAGACAATAGTACAGCGTTAACATATCAAGTAACAACAATGCAGTTGGTTTTTGATATTCCCCCGTCTACTACTATAAATCTAGGAACAGCTTCAATGACAGGAACAGCAACAGTTACTGTTACGGTAAGAGTTAGCGAGTTGTTACCAGAGATGAAAGTTTATGACTTTATTCAGGGGATTATACGAGCACATAATCTAGTCATAACGCCTAACAGTTCAACCCAATTTAATCTACAAACGCTTGACGATTGGTATGCGACAGGATCAGACAAAGACTTTCAAGAGTTTATAGACGTTACCGAAGTGTCTATCAATAGACCGAGCTTATACAATAGGATAGCGTACAAATACCAAGACACAGATCAAATACTAGGTCAAGAATATGCAAGAACAAACCCGTCAGCATTTGGAAATTTAGACAGCGACTTTCCGTTTGATGGGGAAGAGTTTGAAGTACAATTACCTTTTGAATGTCCTTTGTTTGAGAAGTTAACAGACGTAACAGGAAGTGCGGCAACAAACATATTAGCCTATAAAAGCATAACAAGAGAAGCCGACTCAGATGGAAACCTAAACCCTTATTTGGGCGCACCTGTTTTAATTTACGGAGAGTTCAATCTTGATATAAGCGCAAACCCTTTAGGATTCTATGACGAAACAAATACACAACAAGGGCCAATCGACGAGATATGGTACGCAAATGTATCGTCTACTTCAACAGGAGTGGGAGCGGCTTTTTCTCTTTGTTGGGGTGGTGATATTAATCCTTTCTTTTTAGCAACTGTACCAAACAGCCTTTACAATACTTATTGGTCAGATTACATAACAGACCTATACAACCAGAATCGAAGGGTTGTGCAAGTTGATGCTGTTTTGCCTATTGGTAAGATAATCGACCTAGACCTTAAAAATAAAATCTTGTGGAACAACCAAAAGTGGATTGTCAATAATGCTGATATAAATATCACGACAGGCAAGGTGCGATTGGAATTATTAAATGATGTATGAAAAAGAGTTATTTAAGTTACTTAATAGAATTACTTCAAGCCGATGAATGGAGAGGGGAAAGTGAGAATATTGAAATAGCAAAAGGCAAATACAGAATCCCTAATAATTGGTCAGAGTTTTTAAAACGTAGATAATGCCCGTAGTTGAGAAAATTATAATTGAAGGAGATAGCAAGAGCGCAGTCAATGCGTATGACAACGTAACCGATGCCGCAGAACAAACACAAGAAGCATCAAGTGACGTTAACGAATCGATCAGTTCAGGCTTTGATGCAATAGACGCTAAATCAGGAGGTGCTGTGTCAGCATTCAGAAGTTTACGAAGTGGTCTTAAATCGGTTGTAGGAGGCTTTAAAACACTCAAGGGTGCTATCATAGCAACAGGGATTGGAGCTTTATTAATTGCTGTAACCTCATTAGTATCATATTTCACAAGGACAGAGAGAGGCGCACAAAAGTTGCGTGTAATTGTTGCAGGCCTACAAGCGGGTATGGATTCGTTAGCGGATGTTGTTACGTCTTTGGGAGAGGGTTTGTTTAAATTGTTTACAGGCGATTTTAAAGGTGCTATTAAGACCGTAAAAGATGGATTCACAGGAATAGGTGAAGAGATTAAAAATGATGTACGGTTAGCAACAGAACTAGAGCGAGCAATGAATGGTGTCGTTGTAGCAGAAAGAGAATTAATATCAGAAAGAGCAAGAGCTAATAAAGAAGCCGCAGAAGCAAAATTAATTGCTGAAGATATAAACAGGTCTATTGAAGAGAGGCGAGACGCTATTATCAAGGTCGGTCAAATTGAGCAAAAAGTAACAGACAAGGAATTAGAAACTGCACAAGAGAGATTAAGGGTATTAGAGGCACAGGGTAACCTTGCAGAATCTGATGAAGAATTTTTACAGACAGTCGAAGAAGCTCGTGCTAGGGTTTTTGATTTAGAGACAGCCAACTTTGCTAAGAGAACAGAATTTCAGGCAAAGTTAATCTCATTAAAAAATGAAGAGATTGCCAAAGAAAAAGAACTTTCAGACATAAGGCGTGAGAACCTTAAAGAGATGGAAACGAAGGTTGGTGAGTCTATGCAAAAAATTGCAGACTCTCAAAGCGAACTTTCTGGAATGGTACAAAGACAATCTACAATTGCAATAGATACAACAACCGACACAGTAGAAAAGCAATCCGCTACCGTAGGTGATTATGTCAACTTTACAATTGCAAACGCTGATGTCTTAAAGGATGCTATGGCAAACGTAGCTTACGCATTAGGTAGAGAGAACAAACTTGGTAAAGCAATAATGATAGCCAGAGCAGTTATTGACACATATGGTGCAGCAACAACAGCATTAGCAGGTTCTCCTCCTCCTTTTAACTTTATAGCGGCCGCAGGAGTAACAGCGGCAGGTATTGCAAATGTTAATGCAATGCGAAGCACTAGAGTACCAACGACTCCTGATCAATCTGTACCTACACCAACGCAAACGATATCAACGCCTTCATTACCTCCTCAATTTAATATAGTAGGTGGAAGTGGAATAAATCAGTTAGCGCAATCGATCGGTTCTCAATTTGATAAGCCATTAAGAGCTTATGTGGTAGGAGGCGATGTATCAAGCTCACAAGAATTACAACGTAGAAGAATAAGAACAGCAACATTTGGATAATGAATATAATTGAATTAGTATTAGACGAGATGCAAGAATTGATGGGCATCCAAGCAATAAGCATCGTAGAGAATCCCGCAATAGAGGAGGACTTTGTAGCACTTAAAACCCAAAAGATTGAGTTTGCTACACAAGACCAAGAAAAGAGAATCTTAATGGGTGCGGCCCTTGTTCCTAATAAACCTATTTACAGGAAGAACGGTGAGGAGGAGTTTTATGTGTATTTCTCAAAGGACACAATCCGCAAGGCTAGTGAGTTGTTTTTTCAAAACGGAAATCAAAACAAATCTACCCTAGAACACGAAGCCGAATTACAAGGTCTTAGCGTTGTTGAGTCTTGGATTGTAGAAGACGAAGTAAAAGACAAATCAAACGTATACGATCTAAATATGCCTGTTGGTACTTGGATGGTTTCTATGAAGGTCAACAACGATGACATCTGGGAGAACTATGTTAAAACAAACAAGGTAAAAGGATTTAGCATTGAAGGGTATTTTGTAGACAAGGTGAATTTTGCAAAGCAAGAGATGCTTTCTATCGAAGAGGAAGAGGCTAAACTTATACTATCCCAGATTAACGCAGTCATCAAAAAAGACAAAAGGGTAAAAAGCGGTAAGCGTACCGAATTAGAATCTTTCTCAGACTATCCAAAGGCAGTTTCTAACAACGCGCAAAGAGGCGTCAACCTAAATGAGAAGGTAAACAATAAATGCGCTACACAAGTCGGTAAGGTAAGAGCGCAACAGTTAGCTCAAGGTAAACCTATAAGCGTAGAGACAATCAAAAGAATGTATTCGTACTTATCAAGAGCCGAAGAATACTACAACCCAAGCGATAAGGAAGCCTGTGGCACTATATCGTTTTTACTCTGGGGAGGATTAGCGGCAAAGCGATGGTCAGAAAGCAAACTAAAAAAATTAGACTTACTATGAAAGGTGATGTGAAGATACCCTCAAGAACTTCTCCCAAAGGTTCAAAAAGAGGCTGTTTGTGTAAAGACAAACAAACCTATTCTCGCAAGTGTTGCGATGGTAGTTTGTGGGCGCAAGGCATTGGGCCAACAACGGGAAACAATTAAAAATGTAATTTCTTTATTCTAATCAATTATTTAAATAGTTATGAAAGCAACTGACGTATTAAAACGAATAATGACTGAATTGTCATCTGTAAAATCAGAGGCCGTTGAAGTCAAACTTGAGCAAATGTCGCTTGAGAATGGAACTGTCTTAGAGGCAGACGCTTTTGAAGCGGGAAACGAGGTATTTATTGTCAATGAAGAAGAGCGTATTGCGCTTCCTGTTGGTGAGTACCCTATCGGAGACGACAGAATCTTAGTCGTAAGCGAAGAAGGCATCATTGGAGAGATTAAGCCAATGGAGCAAGAAGAGGTGGAAGCTGAAGTTGAAGAAGTCGAGGCTTCTGAATCTGAGGTTAAAGCTGAACCTAAAAAAGTTGTCGAGACTCAAACAAAAGAAACTCACTTCGAGGAGGAGGTTAAAGAATCTTCCGAAGAAGTTGCAGACGAAGAGGTTGAGCTTGCAGAAGAAAACCCAATGAAAAAGGAAGTGATGGAAGTTGTTGCGCCTATGATTGAAGAGATCAAGGCAGAGCTTTCAGCAATTCGTGAAGAAATGGGTTCATACAAAGAGAAGATGAGCGAAGTTGAGAATGAAAATTCAGACTTAAAGAAAGAGCTTTCCTCTCAATCGGCCGCAAAGCCAATCAAACACAATCCCCAAACAACTCAGAAAGAAGAAGTGAAAATGGCGAACAATCGTCGTAGATCTTCTTTGGACAGGGTTTTCTCTAATTTTAATAAATAAAAATAGCAAATGGCTACTACTACATCTATCACTACTACCTATGCGGGAGAGTTCGCAGGGAAATACATCTCTAGTGCGTTGCTTTCAGCGGACACTTTAGATAAAGGTCTTGTCGAAATCAAGCCTAATATCAAATATAAAGAAGTTGTTAAAAAGGTCGGTACTAACGACATCGTTGCTGACGCAACTTGTGACTTTTCAGCAACGTCAACAGTAACATTGACTGAGAGAATCCTTCAGCCTGAAGAGTTCCAAGTTAATTTACAACTTTGTAAGAAAGACTTCCGATCTGATTGGGAGGCTGTACAAATGGGTTATTCAGCTTATGATAATCTACCTGCAAATTTCTCTGACTTTATTATCGGTCACGTTGCCGCTAAGGTTGCACAAAAGACTGAGCAGACTATCTGGTCAGGTGCTAACGCAACAGCAGGAGAGTTTGATGGCTTTACAGCTTTGATGACAGCAGACGGAGACGTTAACGACGTTACAGGAACAACTGTTGACGCGGCTAACGTAATCGCAGAACTAGGAAAAGTTGCAGACGCTATCCCAAGTGCTGTTTATGGTAAGGAAGACTTAACAATCTACGTTCCTTCAAATGTTGCTCGTGCTTATGTTCGTGCTTTAGGAGGATTCGGAGCTTCTGGTCTTGGTGCTAATGGTACAGACAACAAAGGAACTCAATGGTACGGAAACGAGCCATTATTCTTTGACGGAATCAGAGTTGCTCTAGTTGGTGGTTTAGCCGCTAACACAATGGTTGCCGCTCAAGCGTCCAACCTCTACTTCGGCACAGGTTTATTATCAGACCATAACGAAGTGAAGTTGTTGGATATGGGTGACCTTGACGGATCACAGAACGTGAGAGTTATTATGAGATATACAGCAGGTGTTCAGTACGGAATTGGTTCTGACTGCGTATTGTACTCGTAAAAATTAATTATTAACATAAAAGAGGGTAGGTGGGTTTTACTACCTGCCCTTTTTTTTTAAACTTAAATAAAAAATGGCTTGTGATTTAACAATAGGAAGAGCAGTACCTTGTAAAGATGTGGTTGGCGGGATCAAGTCCGTTTACTTTGTTGATTTCGGGGACTTCGGCGCAATCGGTTATGATTCAACAAACACAGACGCAATCGAGACAATTGCGGGAACGCCCACAGCGTTTCAATATGACGTAAAAGGTAATTCTTCATTCACTCAAAATGTTAACTCCTCTCGTGAGAATGGGACAACATTTTATGAGCAGGTTTTGGAGCTTACTTTCACGAAACTAGATAAGCAATCTCATAAGGAATTAAAGTTGATGGCTTATGGCAGACCTCACGTATTTGTAGAGGACTACAATGGCAACATCTTTTTGATGGGATTAGAATTTGGAGCAGAGATTACAGGAGGCACGATTGTAACAGGTGCGGCTATGGGAGATTTAAGCGGATATACTTTGAGCTTAACAGCGCAAGAGAAAAAGCCTGCGAACTTCTTAGACGATACTTTAGCAACTGTTGGTATTACTGTAAGTGGAACTCAAATTGAGCCTTGATAGTTTGTAAATAAAGTTCTATCTTTGTATTTCGTATCAGCGTATATTCGCTAGGTATGTTATTGTGTGTAGAAGGGGGGATTGTTTCCCCCTTTCTTTTTGGAATAAACTTTCACTTTTTAGTTATTTAAGTACGATGCACATTTTACAAGTATCCGACTCTAATCAATCCCTTGTGATTATTCCACGTTCACACCCTGTGAGTGTGACTATGAAATTAATTGACGAGTCTAAAAATACAACAGCAACACCTTCTGTAAGTGTATCCTCCTCGAATGGTTTTATGACTCTTACAGGCACTTTCTCTCTGGTAAACAACAGATACTATACCTTAAAGATTTTAGACGGTTTTAACGTAATATATCAAGACCGAGTTTTTGTAACTTCACAAACAGAATTAGACAAGTACACGGTGAACGAAGGTGTTTACACAAAGGAAACGTCTTATAATAATGAATATGTAATCATATGAGCAACATTAGATTTGTAAATCTCTCGTCATACACAACACCCGAAGTAAAGGAATATAAGAATGTGGAATGGGTGAGTTATGGCGACAACAACGACTACTTCCAATATCTTATTGACAGGTATAACGGATCAGCATCCAACTCAGCTATTATAAATGGCATTAGCGAGCTTATCTACGGTAAAGGGTTAGATGCTACCGACTCAGCAAGAAGACCTCTACAATACGCTCAAATGAAGTCTTTATTTTCTAAAGATTGTATGCGTAAGGTGTCGGCAGATTTAAAGATGATGGGCCAATGTGCTTTTCAGATTATTTATTCAAAGGATCACTCAAAGGTTACTGAAGTTCATCATATGCCTATCGAAAGCCTGAGAGCCGAAAGGTGTAATGACGAGGGAGATGTTGAGGCTTATTACTACGCCAAAGATTGGGACGCAGTAGGAAACAAAAAAGAAACACCTTTACGAATACCCTCTTTTGGACAAAGCAACGAAGGAATTGAGATTCTATATGTAAGACCTTATCGACCATCATTCTATTATTATTCGCCTGTTGACTATCAGGGAGGCTTACCTTATGCGGAGCTTGAAGAGGAGGTTTCTAACTATCACCTAAACAACATCAAGAACGGGATGAGTCCTTCAATGCTGATTAACTTCAACAACGGAGTACCAACGGAGGAAGAGAGATACACAATAGAAAACAGGATTGCAGAAAAGTATTCAGGAACGAGCAACTCTGGTAAGTTTATATTGAGCTTCAACGACAATAAAGAGATGGCCGCAGATATTACGCCTGTACAATTGTCAGACGCTTCAGATCAATATCAGTTCCTAGCTGATGAGTCAATGAGAAAGTTAATGGTATCTCACAGGGTTACTTCGCCAATGCTTTTAGGTATTAAAGACCAGAGTGGACTAGGAAACAACGCAGAGGAGCTTAAAACAGCTTCAGCGTTATTTGACAACACAGTCATAAGAGTATTCCAAGAGCTTTTACTTGATGCGGTTGATAAGATACTTGCTTACAACGATATTTCGTTAAATGTATATTTTAAGACCTTACAGCCTTTAGAATTTAAGGATGATATAATCACAGATAAGGAAACAAAAGAAGAAGAGACAGGAGTCAAGTTGGGTTCTGTGGATTTGAAAAAGCCTTGTCAAGCGGGTTACGAGCAATATGGGATGAAAACGAAGAACGGAAAGAAAGTTCCTAATTGCATACCAATAAAAAATAGCGAAGATGTAAGACTAAAAGAGATTGATGGTCAAAAGGTTTACAATACAATAGAAGAGGCAGAGGAGGCCGCATTAGCAAAAGGTTGCAAAGGACATCACGAACACGAAGAGGATGGAGTCATTTGGTATATGCCTTGCGAGTCTCACGACGAGGTTATTAATATGTCATCAGATATTGACGACGAACACCTTGACGAAGTCTTTGCAGAGCTTGAGGACTTGGGAGAAGTGATTAACGAAGACGAGTGGGAGCTTATCGAGGAAGCACCTGTTGATTATGATGCAGAAGCACAGATGGATAAGTTCTTTGCTTTCGCCTCAACAGGAGTAGCTAAGACAAACGCTAAATCTTCACAAGATGGCGTAACACCTGAAGGCAGACCTTACAAGATTCGTTATGGTTATGCTCCAAAAAGAAACAATCCAAACTCCAGAGAATTTTGTAAAAAGATGGAGAAGGCTAACAAGGTCTATCGTAAAGAAGATATTCTTGCAATGGGATCAAGACGAGTGAACGCAGGTTTTGGGCCTAGAGGCGCAGACACTTACGACATATGGCTTTACAAAGGAGGAGCTAGGTGTCATCACTTCTGGATGCGTAAGGTATTTATGGCGAAAGAAGACGCACGAGCAGTTGACGCCAAAAACCCAAGAGCAGAGATAAGCGTAAACAAAGCCAAAAGAGAAGGCGCAGACGTTGAGGTAAATGATAGAAAGGTAGCTACAAGGCCCGTAGATATGCCTAATCAAGGATTTTTAAACCCAAGATAAAAATGGCAACAGCATTATTTATAAAGAGAGAGGATTTAGTTAGATCAACAGCGTTAGGCGGTTCGATTGATACGGATAAGTTCATACAATGGATTAAGGTAGCTCAGGAGATACATATCACCAACTATTTAGGAAGCGATCTATATAACAAAATATCGGCAGATATAATTGCAGGAACTCTCGCAGGTAATTATCTTTCATTGGTTAATGATTACGTTCAGCCGATGTTAATCCACTTTTCAATGGTTGAGTACCTTCCTTTTGCGGCTTATAGTATTTCCAACGGAGGAGTGTATAAACACAATTCAGAGAACTCGACAAGCGTTGACAAAGGCGAAGTTGATTTTTTAATTGAGAAAGAACGCAAGATTGCTGAGTATTACGTTCAGCGATTTTTAGACTATATGTCAAGCAATCAAAATCTTTTTCCAGAATATAATACAAACAGCGATGAAGACATTTACCCCGATAAAGATGTTCAAAGGAGTGGGTGGGTACTCTAAGAGGACTTACAACCCCAAGAAGGAAAACATTTTGAAATTGAGGTTATTTTTAAAACAAAAAGAAAGAAATGAGTAATTCAATATTTTGGGGCGTTATATACTGCAACACTTGGTTCGGTCAGATAGGAGAAACTACAACAGCAATTCCTAACTATTCGGCCACGCCTTGTTTTGCACCATCTATCGCTACAGACTTCCAAACAAGAGTAACTACAGATAGCGGTACATTGGAGGCTTATAATTGCTTGACTAACGAATTATTTAAATTAAATAGAAGATGAGTTATTTTGATGACGCTTCGCTTGTAATGATCCCAAGCGGTAAAAAGGCGGGTAAAGTTTATAGTGTAAAACCAACAGACGGAACAGGCGATTTAGATTTCACCAGAGCATCCACAGCCACACGCATTGGCTCTGATGGTAATATTGAGAAAACGCGGACTAATAACATTTTATATTCAAATGATTTTAATACTGGGTTTTCTAAAACAAGAGCATCTATGGTTAGTGGTCAAGCTGGATATGATGGCACAAATGACGCTTGGAGTTTTGTAGATACAGCAGACAATAGTACTCATTTAATAGTTCAAACCGTTGCATCAAGTCAAGTGCAGACTTTTAGCGTTTACGCAAAAGCTGGCGCGGTTAATTTTATAGTATTTCGTTATGAAGATTCTACCGTTGATTATGCTTATTTTGATTTAGCTAATGGAATTTTAGGTACTGTCGATTCGGACTATATAACTGCAAAGATAACAAGCGTTGGAAATGGATGGTATCGGTGCGAAGCCGCAAGAACTTCAGCAAATAAAGTCGTTATTTTATCAGCTCAATCCGATAATGATCCGACTTATGCAGGAGCAGGTACTACTGCAATTTACATACAAGATTCGCAACTAGAGCAAGGCTTAGTAGCGACAAGCTATATAGAAACAACAAGTGCAGCGGTTAGCGTGGGTAGCGTTGACAATATGCCGCGATTAAATTATACAGCGGGATCAACAAGCTCTTGCCCCTCCCTTTTATTAGAGCCGCAAAGGACTAATCTATATGATCAATCAGAATATCTAGAAGATTCTCCTGTAATAAACAATTTAATAATTACAACTAACGCCGCAATATCTCCAGAGGGATTACTAAACGCGACAAAGCAAGTACCTAACACAACTGAAACTTTTCATTGGGTAGGTGCTAATAATATTAGCCCATCAAGTGGGGTTTATACCGCGAGTATTTTTGCTAAACCCGCTGGATATGATTATTTATATATTGTTTTAAGAACTGATGCTGGTGGTAAGCGTTATGGGGTTAAATTTAATATAGCAAATGGCACTTTTGTAGACGACATTAGTTTTGGTTCGCCTACTCAAACTAATTATAAGGTAGAAAATTATGGAAACGGTTGGTATCGTTGTTCTGTATCCTCAAACCATTCAAGTGGTTCTGTTTTACCTTTTTTTGGAGCATCCCCAAATGGCGATTTGTTAACTGACATAAATAACCAATTTGGTGGAGATGGTACGTCTGGGATTCATATGTATGGCGCACAAGTAGAAGAGGGAAGCTATAGCTCTAGTTATATACCCTCGTATGGTGCAACGGTAACGCGCGTGGCGGATGCTTGTAATAATGGTGGTAGTTCTGTAACTTTTAACGATTCTGAAGGTGTTTTATTTGCTGAAATTTCCGCTTTAAATAATGACAGCACAAACAGAATTATAAGCGTATCTGATGGGAGTGGTAATAATAGGATTGTTGTAAAATATGACAACAGTTCAAATATTATAGAGGGTGGCTTGACAGATGGAGGCGTTGATCAAGCGTCAATACAACATAGTTACAACGTAGTCAATAACGCAAAAATAGCTTTTAAATATAAAGCAAATGATTTTGCACTATGGGTAAACGGTGTGGAGGTTGGAACTGACAACAGCGGAACGACAGCAAGCGGATTAGATACTTTAAACTTTGACAATGGTAGCGGCGGAAGTATATTTTTAGGAAATGCTAAAAAAGTGTTATATTTTTCAACCGCTTTAACAGATACGCAATTAGCAGAATTAACAAGTTAAATTATGAAATTTAGAAAATACGAGTTTACAACTACCCAATGGAATACGGCAAAAGCCAAAATCCAAACCCAAGACGAAGAAGGAAACGATATATGGGACTCTTCAAAAGTTACTTCCGTTTTTGTTATAGGAAAGATATGTCAAGAGGTTAATGAAGAGGGAGAATGTATTAAGCAAGCCTCTAAAATATCCGTTGACATTCTTTGGGCCAATGAGCCATTAACAACGAGCTTTGCAAGTTACATCGTCTGGCCTATTCCATCGGGAATACATACCTTCGGGGGTTGGGAACAGCAATACGCAAAAGACTATTGCGAAGCGAATCCAGAAGCAGAATTTTGTAACCCTGTAATATCTGAAGAATGAGTATAATTGATATTTTTAAAGACGATAACGACTACAACGAAAAGACAATTGTTGGAAGCCTTAGCTTATTGGTGATGATTGTTTTTGCTGTTGTCGATATTGTTACAGGTATTATTGGATTAGATTTGGTAATTAACGAAACGATTTACAACTCTTTTGTATTGATTACAATCGGGAGCTTTGGAATCGCATCTTTGGAGAAGTTCGCTCCCTCGAAGAAATAATGCCAATACCAACCAAGAAACCAAACGAAAGTAAAAAGGGTTTCATACAGCGTTGTATGCTAAATCCTGTAATGATTAAAGAATATAAAAATTTAGACCAACGGTCAGCTATATGTTATAAACAACTTGAGAAATAATGTACGAAGATTTTGCAAAAGCATCAGATAGAGAGATAAGTGAGAACACAGTATTTGGTATGAGCATTAAATCGCTCGGTGCTATTATTGTTGGAGTAAGTTTTTTCATAGGTCTATATTATAATTTAACGGCAGAGGTGGAACTAGCTAAAACCTTGCCTCCCCCTGAAGTCACTAAGGCAGATCACTTGGTCTTAAAAGAGACTGTTGACTTGACCAAGAAAAAAATTGATAAGATGGATCAGAAGTTGGACAAGATTCAAGATCAAATTTTCTCCCTTAAGAAATGAAACTATCAAAGAATTTTACTTTAGCCGAATTAACAAAAACCAATTCAGGCGTTCCTAACGACATCCCAGAACATTTGATAGCAAACCTTCGGGAGTTAGTAGATAACGTCTTACAACCTGCGAGAGATGCCTTAGGGCCAATAATTGTAACAAGTGGGTACAGGTCACCTGAAGTCAATAAAGCCATTGGTGGAAGTTCCAAGTCACAACATTGTCAAGCTCAAGCGGCAGATTTGCGGTGTAAAAAAGGGAATGATGTGTTATTTAATTGGCTTGCAGAGAACACACCCTTTGACCAGATGATTTGGGAGTTTGGAGATGATGACGCGCCGAGTTGGGTTCATTGCTCATATTCTAGCCGACAAAGAAGACAATTATTAAAAGCAATCAAAGTAAACATCAATGGAAAACTTAAAACCCGATACACAAACTTTTGAAGATTTTATCAATGAATTGGAAGAAAAAACTAGAGATACGAGTTGCGGGATTGATAATCCTGATGAGTGTGACTCTTGCGGTTCTTAGTGGATGCGGTATTGCGAAACAAACCCAACAGAGTGTAAGTGTAAAGGACACGGTAATTGTAACAAAAGAACGAATCCTACACGACACCCTAACGCTACAAAAAGACACAATAATTTACCAAGATCGGGTAAAGGTCGAAATTAAGTGGTTACAGGGTAAGGATGTTATCATAAATGCTGAATGTCCTCCAGATACAATAACCGTCGAAAAGATCAAAATTGTAAACCAAACAATCCGAAAGGAAAGGATGAAATTGGAGCATTATTTAGGATGGGGTGTTTCTCTCTTATGCTTTATTGTCATAGTTAGGGAACTTATCAGAAAGCTCATTTAAGGGTATTTTAAAGATCTCTAATGAACTTTAGGGTTGTGTATGGTATATTCCTATACCTTTAATCATTTTAATCCGTTAGAAGGCACGAAAAGCCTTACGCACATTTTTTTTAATTTTATTTGGTCAGTTGTAAATAGTTATTATATTACTAATAGTTATAGTTATTATTATTAGTTATTATTAGTTATATTAGTTATAGTTATATTAGTTATTAGTTATTTAGATATAATAACTATATTTGGTTAATAATAAATAACATAATGGAAAAAACTCCCAAATATTACATAGGCAAGTACAAGCGAATCGAAGCCTTTGATGTTTGTTTGGATTTCCAAGAGGACAATTACAACCTCAGCACAGCAATAACATATTTGTTGAGAGCAGGAAACAAACCAAACAACCCAATCACTCAAGATATTCGTAAGGCAATCGCTCACCTAGAGCGAGAACTTGAACATCAAACCACTAAACAATCTGGAAACTTTGAATACTTCGACAAACACAACGCCTCAGCAACATCAAAACTCGGAACGAATGGAATGGCAATATTACACGAACAAAGCGAAGCGTAGAAAAATTGATTTCTTGTTAAAAGAAGCGGCATTGACTTTTGCTAACTGTGCCAACACACCAGAAGCAAGAAGCAAAGCTCAAGAAGACGAGCAAGAAATACTTTCTAAGATTAACAAATTAGATCCTCACTTTGCTGAACGATGCGGATATAAAGGTTGAAGTAGGTAAAGTCCCTTCATTAAATGCTTTCTATGCTTCAAGACATTGGGCCATAAGAAAGAAAGCAAAGGACAAGTTCAAAGCAGAGATTCTTGAAGAGCTTGACAAATACGACAAGGTTACATTTGACAGGGTAAGCGTAAGACTAGAAACCAATCTAGGATACGACATTGACAATTGTATAATGGCTATCAAGTTCGGTATGGATGCTTTCAAAGAATGGGGAGGAGTTCCAGATGATACAAAAAAGTATTTTCCCAAGCTCAAAATTATCCACAATACCGAGCTAGATAAGAACACTTCAAAATTAATTTTCAGAAGTTGTTGATAATTAAAAAAGTTTTCTTATATTCGCTAAGTCGATAACGGCACACAATAAAACACACAATAAAAATGAAAACTATTACAGCACTTGAATTTTTAGAAGCTAAGGCAAAAAAACAACTTATTGAAAATTTTAACGAATTTATCGATATTGTCAAAATGTCCAATGATTGGGCTACAGATAATATGTTTTGGATTGATGAGTCTGAAGCTACTTTAGAAATAGATATTGATGAGAATTTTTTTGAAATTGACAATCAAGGTTTGGAGGGTTGGTGTGAGTTTCACACTACGTTTAGAAATTTATCTGATAAACGTATTACAATTTTAAATTTTGTAAAGCATCATTAGATAGATTAAGACAATTATAATTAACAACTTATAAAAAACACACAATGAAAAAACGATTAACCCTTCAACATTACGTTGCTTACTTCGTAGCTCTGGTTTTAATGGCCTCAGCTTTTCTTATCCCACTAGCGGGTACTGCATTAATTAAACATATCTTCGGATTATGATACGTTTAGAAGTAGCATACACAGAAAACGCAGGAAGGTTTTACAGAGGACACCTGACCGTTAACGGAGAAAACATTGAAACCTTTAATTGGCTTCACGAGGTCAATGAATACTTAACTGAAAAAGGTTCAAAGGTTTTATTCCCACAAGGAACAGACGAAGGCGATATTTACGCCATTCAAAAGAAAGCGACAAAAGATGTCGGATTTTTAGTTGTTGCTCACGATTGTATGGATATATTGTAATTATGCTACAACCAACCATTAAAGATGAA
>Ga0208793_1000454_pt1 | contig 27899 bp, 35 predicted proteins | sample 17_taG_FD_184092 | JGI IMG/M metagenome (GOLD analysis project Ga0208793, IMG submission 184092) | Marine viral communities from the Subarctic Pacific Ocean - 17_ETSP_OMZ_AT15314 metaG (SPAdes) (version 2) | ecosystem: Environmental > Aquatic > Marine > Oceanic | place: Pacific Ocean | collected... | reverse complement strand
TACGGAATGTAATTAAATTTAATAACCAAGGAAATAAAATGGAAAAAACTAACTTAGAAAAGACTTTAATGGAAGAGTTAAACGCTCTACTTGAAGTTGATGCGGCTGAGGCAGAAATCACAATGGCAGCCAGAGGCATTGTTGATGAATTACAAGATGTAATTGAGAAACTAGGCAAAATTCAAAACGACCAAATCGGTCCACTAGCAGACGAAATGGCATACTCACACGGTCCTGACCAAGCGTCAACGTTTAAAGGTTCAGTTGATGATGCAATTAATGGTCTACTAGGACAAGCACGTTCGGCTAAAGATGCGGTACAAGATGCAACACTAGTTCTATCAGGTGAGAAATCTTCTGATGACATGGGTGATGTTGAACTTGGTGGCGATATGGGTGATGACTTTGCAAATGATATCGAAGCAGATATGGGTGGTGATGAATCAGCATCAGGTGAAGAAGATAATCCTTTAGGTAGAGAAGAAAGAGCCTAATATGAAAGTCTCTGCATTATTGCAAGAGAAAGCGAACTACGATGCCCAATTAATGGGCGATATTAATGCTTATCTCATATCTCTAAAAGCCAATGATATTCCATCAATTCAGATGGATATGATGGTTCGTGAGTTAAATGGGATGGGATACACAGTTGATGCAGAATCAATGGTTAATTTATTATCTAATAGTAAATATATATCTAAAGTCACAGTAGATGCTATAGAGTTAGATTCTAAATATAATAAAAGTGACAAGGCTGATAAAGACTCAGTACGCAAACTGGCAGTCAAAACAGCAAAGAAAAAGGTGAAAAAATAATGGCATTTATAGTTAAAGGCGGCATGATTAATCTCACTAAGAAAGAGATGAAACAACACATGGAAAATTTAAATAAGAAGTCAGACCCATTGCAAGGTCTTTCCGATGCAAAGAAGCAGATGAGAAAAGAAGTTCAGTCTGCAAAAAGACATCGTGAATTTATGGGCCGTGTTGCGGACAACGAAGCAAGAGATTTAGCAAACACAGTAGCAACTAGCGAAATCGTATCAATTGCTGTAGGTGAAACAGTAAAGACCGTAGCAGAAAAAACTGAATTACCTGAAGTAAATTTCGAATCAATGACTAAAAAGCAAATTGATATGTGGGCTGAAGAAAATCTAGGTATTCAATTAGACAGACGCCACACTAAAGCAAAACTAATCGAAGAAATCAAAGAAAATCTTTAAAAGCACTTGATTTCTGGTCTAAAGTATAGTATAATAATGCTATGCTTAAAGAAAAATTTACCTATAATCCCTTAGAACGAGTAAACATTAAAGGCAGTCGGCATTATCAAACGCCTGACGGACAGCCTTTGCCAAGTGTTACTACTGTACTTGACGCATTAAAAGATAAAACTGCTTTATTTGAATGGCGCAAACGTGTCGGCAATGAAGAAGCAGATAGAATTATGCGACTTGCTACTGGTATCGGAACACAAGTTCACTTGCATTTAGAAAAATATATACTAGAAGAAGACCGACCTAATGGTTCAAATCTGATACATCAGATGGCAAGAGAATTGTCACAGATTGTCATCGAACAAGGCTTATCTAAAGTAGATGAAGTGTGGGGAACAGAAGTCCCATTATATTATCCCGGACTATATGCAGGCACAACAGACTGTGTTGGTGTATACGAAGGCAAACCAGCAATCATCGATTTTAAAACAACTCGTAAACCAAAGAAACGAGAATGGATTGATGATTACTTCTTACAAGGTGCGGCATATGCCGAAGCCCATAATGAAATTTATGGCACTGATATCAAAACAATTGTTATAATGATGATTGGCTGGGACGAAGAAGCGGATAATATGGGTAACTACCAAGAATTTGTTGTTGACACTGATGAGTATGAACATTATGCAAGACTATGGGCTGGCAAGGTCCAAGCGTATTTTGATAAATACATGTAATAATGGGAGTCCAAAATGGCAACAAACGTAAAAATATTATTAAGAAGAGGCAAACGTGCTGAGTTAAACTCAGGTGATACATTATCTGGCGGAGAACTAGGTTATACTACTGACACCAATCAATTATATATTGGTCTAGTAGAGCCTGCAGTTAACGAAATTCAATTTGACCCTTTTACAAATGCACATGCAACTATTCAGACTTGGTTAGATAGTTCTGATTGTCCAGTTCCAAATTTAACAGTAGATGAAGATTTAATTATTGCTGATATTCCTGCTGGTGAAATAGATAATATTATGAATGCGTTAAATACATACTCCCAAAGTGTAGTATTTAATACGGATGTTGCTACCTTTAATGAAGGCGAACTTTTAACTCAATATAAAAAGAAAGCAACAGTTCTTCAGTCTCCAAATTTAATTCCCAATATAAACTCAATTACTTCAATATTTACAGTTGAGGGAGAAACTATTTCAGTGAGTGGAGTAACTTCTTCTTCGTTGGTTAGTACACTACAAGCAAACGCGGCTATTTCGGCTGCCAATGTGATTGTCTCTTCAAATACTGATGTAAGTAGAATTATATTTACAAAAATTGATGGTAAAGAATTGAATATTACTTTTCCAACAGCCGGCGATGCACATGCGTTAGGTTTCACTCAGAGTGTATTAGAAGTGAACGCAGGTGCTTTTGTGACTGGAACTGATTATACAATATCAACATTAGGAACAGATACTCTTGTAACTAATTTAGCAACAGCACTTGTCAGTGGAAGAGAATATAAAATATTAACAGTAGGTGACACAGACTTTACAACAGTTGGTTCATCGAATAACAATGTTGGAACAATATTTACAGCAACAGGTGTTGGCACAGGAACAGGTACTGTAACTACTTTTGAGACTTTTACAGCACAAACTTTGGTAGAGGGCGAAGAATATAGAATATTAGTGCCAGGCACAACAGACTTTACGGCACTCGGAGCGGCAGATAGTGTCGTAGGAACAGTATTTACAAAAAATTCTACTACTGGTCTTGGTGATGGCACAGCAAACTCCACTTCAGACGAAGTATCAACAACAGTTCAACAAAACTGGGAAGCCGCTGGAGCACCAGCAGTTACAGCCGCGGGTTCTTTTGTAGTCGGAAAACAATATTCAATCGTGTCGTTAGGAACAACTATTTTTACATACTTCGCAGAAGCAATGACTTCTGGAAGTTTTATAGTTGGAAGAGAATATACAATTGTAACAGCAGGAACAACAGACTTCACTTTAATTGGAGCGGCAGATAGTAACGTTGATACAGTATTTACAGCAACAGGCGTCGGCACAGGAACAGGTACGGCAAGAAGAAATTCATGGTCAGTAGGTGAAACGTTCACAGCAACTAATGTAGGCATACAAGAAGTAGGTGCTGGTAACTTTGTTATTGGTGAACAATATACAATTAGTACTGTTGGTGATACAGACTTTACAACAATTGGTTCATTGAATAGCAATGTTGGTACTATATTTACAGCCTCGGGTGTAGGTTCAGGAACTGGTTTTGCAAACTATCAAGGTACAGGTGTAGCAACTTCAGTTATAGTTGGCACAACATTTACGGCAACAGGCGCTGGACAAGGAAATGGCATAGCAACTTATGACAATGGAAATAATACAGTTGCAGAAATAACAGGATATGATGTTTATGCTAACGGAAAAATAAAAACAGCAACACAAGCCGGTGGCAATACTACAGTAGTTGTAGAAGTTTCAGAGAACTCAGATTATTTTAATTATCAACAAGAAGGTGTGACTTCAAAGCCTTATACAAATGCACCAGACAATAGTCCTTATTTTCATTTTGGTACTCCTAGTACACCTAATTATGCAACATTAGACCCATCAGTTGAATCAACATCAGTTACTGGCAGTCTGACAGACACTAAGATTGGATTATTTGGACATAAGAGATTACATGTTGAAGTTCTTACTGAAGAATCAAGAAATCAGTTATTTGCAAATCAACATTTAAAGTCATATGCATCCTCGACTGGTTTACGTTCTGACTTATACAAGAAAACACTACCAGTAACACAAGCAACAATTAATGCTACTGCTATTGTAGAAGGTAAACAATACGTAATCTTATCATCAGGTGATACAGACTTTACATTGAATGGTGCGGCAGATAGCAATGTTGGTACTAAATTTTTTGCAAATTCAGTAACACCATTAGGAACAGGTACTGTAGAACAATTAGGCACATTCTTAAAATATCCTAAACTAGATTGCACATCATTCTTTATAGATTATTCATTAAAACAAACAGACGGTACAAATACATTTGTTCGTGTCGGCACACTTAGAGTTATCAATGGTGTACCACAGGGAATACAGAAGACTAGTATAACAGATGAGAACACAGAAGTATGGGACGACTTAAACAGCGACTCGGTACAAGACGCAAACGAATTTTCAAATATTGCATTTAATGTGGGACTTCAAGGAAATGACTTAGAGATTAATTATACACAATCTGATACCTTCACAACAGAAATTTCATACACAGTAAAAAGATGGACGATGTAAATGCGAGATAAAGCAATATTGCTTTATGAGTGGCGACAATTACGATTAAAATTACAAAAAGAATTAACACAATCAACACTACAAGAAATCGTAAATTGGTGGAAAGACTTCCCTTATTCAGCAAACGGATTTAATTACGATGATGTGAAGACTTGGCCAGATGTATGGGAATACATCAGCGAAGAATTCTATACGAATAGTGGTAATGGATTAGGATGTTTCTATACTCTATACCACTCCTACCCAGAACATAACCCAGAAATATGGCTAATATTAGACCTTACGGAAGGCGGTGAAATATACTTAGTTGCCCATATGGACGGTTATGTTCTGAACAGATTAAATGGCAAAGTCGAAAAATATGAAGATATTAAGAACGATATTGACATTATGGAACGAACTGTGTATAATGACATAGAACCGTATCTTAAGAATAGAAAATGATTAAGTGCGAAGTTTTTTACTAAATAAATACATATAACAACAACAGGTAAATAAAATGCTAAAAGAAACGAAATATGAAAAAGGTGATATTGTAACATTATACTTACAAACAGGTCAAGAAATCTTAGGAAAATTTGATGCTGAAGACGATTCTAGTGTAGTTATTACAAAGCCATTAACGATTGCTATGGGACCAAAAGGTGCCGCATTTCAAACTTTTACTGTAACAGGTGATAGTGAGAACAATGTACATTTTAAGTCTGACAAAATCATTTCAGTGTTAAAGACTAGAAAAGATACAGCAGATTCATATATTCAAGCAACATCAACAATTATAACTCCAGAGAAAGGAGGCTTGATAACGTAATGCCACAGGCCGCTAGAACAACTGACCCTATTACAGCACATGCCTCTTGTGGGGCTGAAAAATGTGGACCTGGAAGTGACAATGTGATTATTCAAGGATTACCGGCATATCGTGTAACTGATAAGACAGAACCACACGGTGTTCCACAACCTGCAAGAGGATGTGTGCCACATGTTACACCATTAGTAAAAGGTTCTCATAATGTTCGAATAAACAATCAGCCAGCGGGTAGAGTGGGCGATGCTCATTCTTGTGGAGTAACGATAGTATCGGGTTCAAGTAAGGTGATTATCAATGGCTAGTGAAGCAGAATTAGAACGACTATATCAACTGTTTGTCACTAATGGTGGTGGAGCATTTACCTTTTCTGGCGCAAATTTAACTCCTAAGCAGTATTCTGATGCAGTTTCTACCTCTAATTTAACACCATTACAGATGGCACAATTAGAAGCAAGGCAACACCAATATAATAGACAGAAGGCGTTAAACGTAATATCAACTGAATTAGACACTAATGCGTTTACTAATCCTTATGCTTCTAGGGCAGTTTATGCTAATTCTCTATTTTCTGCACTGAATGGTACAACTGGTTCTATCAATGCAGGATTACTTGAGGGTGGTTTTAGTGGGTTTAGTGATGCCAATAGGGCATTAGTTGTTGCAGGAGTTTTATCAGCAACAGGCGTAGATTTAGAAAAAATTATAAAGATTGCGGGATTGATGGCATTAGGCAACACAATGTACACATCTTTGGCTAATCACACAAACAGTCAAACAGCAGATATACCAAAAACACTAGAAGATGCGAGTTCTTTGTCAGCAATGAATGAACAGTTCGGAGAATCTGGTGACCCATGTGGATATTTCAATCAATTGATGGGAATTCTAGGAGGGGTATTTGATGGTACTTTAGATTTTATCGAAACAGCAGTTGGTGATATTTCGTCATTAGTGAACAAGACTGGTATTCCGGCAATATTATCAAGTATTCTTTCAGCATTAACAGGTGCTGGCGGCGTAGTTGCTACAGCAATTGCAGGAGTAGTTGGATTAATTGCTGGCGGAGTAGCAACAATCTTACAAACATTATCACCTCTAGTTGGAAAAATTATGAATGCTATGGCTGATATGACCACACAAATCTCTACAGAGATTAGTTCTCTTGCTGATATGGCAGCCGAATTACTTAGAAAAGCGATGGCTCTACTTATAGGAAGTGCGGCAACTGACCCTTGTAAAGTAAACGTACTGAATAATACAGGCTCACCAGCCATGCAAGGTGCTATTGCTCAACTAAATCAACCTTTAGGCACGAGTATGCCTAATTCTATAGAAACATCCGTAGATTCTAGGGTAGATGCAAGTCAAGTAACTAAGAAACTAGATGCGGCTAAAGCCGAAGCATTACTAAAGGCTGGTGTCCCTCAATCACCATTCACAGAAGCGGCAAAAACATACACTACCCATGACTCTGTTTTACATTCTTCAGCACCAAATGAAAGTATTCGTCCGAAAGCAAGACCATCTGATAGTTTTGATGAAGATGCAATGCCGGAAAGAAGAGATGGCGAAACTATGGACGAATTTATGAAGCGTATTGGGGCAACAAGACAAGCAACAGCCGAAGAAAAAGAATCAGAAGCAATGAAGAAACGAGAAGTAGTTTCACTAAGAGCCAGAGCGATGGTAAGAGAATGGCAACAAAGACAATTGAACTACACAAGAGATTCTCAAACATTAATGAATGAAATGCGTGAAGCCTTAAATAATAAGAACTTTATAAACAAAACAGCAATAAAGAACAGAATCACACAATTACTAGACCTTCAATATAGTAATCATCAAAATGTAGCAAACCTGACAAACCAGTATATGGATTCATTCAAGTACTGGACTGAAGGCGGTATACCAAGTCGAGTAACAGAAGCAAAGATTCGACACATATACATTGCTCGTATTCAACCAGCACAAACTCGCATATACAATAATGCAGTAACTTCCATGAATTCTATAAAAACCGAATGGAATAGTATTGACAGTCCGTTGTATTAATGTTATACTATTCAGTAAGATAATCACAAACTTTAAGATAAATACTACAAAGTGATAGTTTTGGAAATATATTATGAGAGTAAATGAAATAATTAGTAGTGTAGAAGAAGGTGTCGATGACCCTCATATCTTTAAAGCAGTGTTTATGGCTGGTGGTCCAGGAAGTGGCAAAAGTCGTATAGTAAATTCACCTATTTTAAAAGGCGGCGGCCTAAGAGTCGTTAATTCAGACGATATATACGAATACAAGATGGGCAAAGAAGGACTAGATTATGGTGACCCAGATGTTGTCTATTCTGACAAAGGTCAAGAAATTCGTGGCAGAGCAAAAGAAGTAACTGCTAAAAGAGAACAAATGTACTTAAATGGTAGATTAGGTGTTATTATTGACGGAACAGGAAGAGATGTTAGTAAGATAGTGGGTGCCAAAGAAAAACTAACACAAATGGGTTATCAATGTATGATGGTTTTTGTGAATACAAGTTTGGATGTCGCACAAGAACGAAACCTTAATAGAAAAAGAACTCTAAAGCCAGAAGAAGTTTCAAAGATGTGGAATGATGCACAGAACAATATGAAGAAGTATCAACAAATATTCGGAGAAATCAGGTTTCAAGTTGTTGACAACAATGGTGACTTATCAGACCCAGATAGAAAGAAAAACTTTGAAACAGTTCAGAAGTATGTTACAGCGTTTCTGAATGCTCCAGTTACAAACCGTAATGCTAAAGAGTGGATAGAAAATGAGAGACGAAACAAGGCAACTCCATCACCTGATTTAAAAAACGCTGATACACCTAGTACTATAACTCCAACAACAGACGAGAATGAGTAAAATATGGCAATAGTAGATAAGTTGGCTGAATATAGAAAAGATATTGACTTAGATTTCATCAAAAAAACACATGTCCATTATTGTACACCCTGTTACGCTGGACAAATTTCAGAACCATATTTTAGGTCATGGACTAAAGGTCACATGATGTTCACAAAATATAATATTCCATATACATTAACAACTTCAGCGAATGAAAGTTTGATATCACGGGCAAGATGCCATATGGTTGCATATTTTATGGCTAATCCAGAAGCAACACATATGATGTTTATTGACGCAGATATAAATTTCGATGCTATAGATATATTACATATGCTACAACACGATAAAGATGTAATCGTTGGTGCATATCCTAAAAAAGAATTAGACTGGTCATCTATCAAAGACGCATCAGAAAAAGGTTTAGATGTTGGCATTCTTAAAGATACTGGAGCAAATTATGCCTTAAATCCAGATTGGGATTATAAGGAAGAAACAGATACACGAACACTACATATAAATGAGGGGCTAGTAAGGCTGAAAGATGCCGCAACTGGATTTATGTTAATTAAACGAAGTGTTATAGAAAAAATGGTAGAGTCTTATCCTGAATTGTATTTCAATAATGATTTAAGATTTGAAGAAGAATTCGCAAAGTGGACATATCTGTTTTTTGATTGTATGCATGAACCAGAGACAAAAAGATATTTAAGTGAAGACTATGCGTTTTGCCGTAGATGGCAGGCATTAGGTGGAGAAATTTGGTTAGACCCACTTGTAAAATTAGACCATGTTGGTCATTATACATTTAAGGGTAATATCAGTAAGATGTTCTACACTTCTTCCACCAAAAACGAAGATTTAAAAGCCTAACTACTGTAGTAAGACAAATTATTAACAATGAGGAAAAAGATGAGTTTAATTAAAAAGTTTGAAAAATCATATGCTAGTAAAGAACACGAAGAGATGTCACTTACTGATTATCTCAAATTGTGTAAGAAAGATTCTTTAGCATACGCATCAGCGGCCGAAAGACTATTATCGGCTATTGGAGAACCTGATATAGTTGATACTAGTAACGATGCTAGATTGAGTCGTGTTTTTTTAAATCGTACAATTAAAGTTTATCCTGCGTTCTCAGATTTCTATGGTATGGAAGAAGCAATTGAGAGATTAGTTGCCTACTTCAGACAATCAGCACAAGGTCTTGAAGAAAAGAAACAAGTATTATATCTTTTAGGACCAGTTGGTGGTGGTAAATCATCATTAGCAGAACGTCTAAAAGAACTAATGCAAAAGCACCCAATGTATGTGCTAAAAGCAGGTGATGAAATTTCACCAGTATTTGAATCACCACTAGGACTATTTGACCCTAAAGAATTTGGTACAGATGCAGAAAAAGAATTTGGTATTCCACCTCGTTATCTTACAGGTCTATTATCACCGTGGGCAGTAAAGAGATTAGAAGAATTTGAAGGAGATATTTCACAATTTAGTGTTGTGAAAATGTACCCATCTAAGTTGAAGCAAATCGGTATTATGAAGACTGAACCAGGTGATGATAACAATCAGGACATTTCAGCATTAGTTGGTAAAACTGATATTCGTAAATTAGAATACTTCTCACAAAATGACCCAGATTCATACGCATTCTCTGGTGCATTATGTCGAGGTAATCAAGGTATTATGGAATTCGTAGAGATGTTTAAGGCACCAATTAAAGTCTTGCATCCACTACTTACTGCAACACAAGAAGGTAACTATATGGGAACTGAAGGTATTTCAGCAATTCCATTTAATGGTATCGTAGTTGCACACTCAAATGAAAGTGAATGGGAAACATTCAGAAACAACAAGAACAACGAAGCATTCTTAGACAGAGTATATATTGTTAAAGTGCCATATTGTTTACGAGCCACTGAAGAAACATCTATCTATAAGAAGATGTTAGATTCATCAGGCCTAGACAGTAGTAAATGTGCGCCTCATACTTTAGATTTGTTGTCACAGTTCTCAGTCCTTTCACGTCTAAAAGAGCATAAGAACTCAAACTTGGCTGCCAAGATGAGAGTTTATGATGGTGAAAATCTACACGATGTAGACCCTAAAGCAAAAAGTATGCAAGAATATAAAGATGTTGCGGGTGTTGATGAAGGTATGAATGGAATGAGTACTCGTTTCGCATTCAAAATTCTTTCACAGACATTCAACTTTGACCCAGAAGAAATTGCGGCAGACCCAGTTCATCTAATGTATGTGTTAGAAACAGCAATTAAACGTGAGCAGTTTCCAGAAGATACAGAAAACGAACTACTAGGTTTCATTAAAGACCATTTAAGTGTGAAGTATAGCGAACAAGTAGGCAAAGAAATTCAGAAAGCATATTTAGAGAGTTATAATGAGTATGGACAAAACTTATTCAATAGATACTTAGAATATGCTGACCATTGGATTCAGAATATTGATTATAAAGACGCTGATACAGGCAATTTGTTTGACCGTTCTGTTCTCAATGAAGAATTAGAAAAAATAGAAAAACCTGCAGGTATTGCCAATCCAAAAGATTTCCGTAATGAAGTCGTAAATTGGGTATTACGAGCAAGAAGTAAATATGAAGGAAATAATCCTCCTTGGACTTCTTACGAAAAGATGAAAGAAGTAATCGAACACAAGATGTTTGCTGGAACAGAAGAATTACTTCCAGTTATTTCATTTGGTAGTAAGAAAACCAAAGAAGACCAATCTAAACACGATGACTTCATAGACAGAATGATAGAAAAGGGTTATACATCCCGTCAAGTTAAACGATTAGTAGAATGGTATATGCGGGTACAGAAGTCTAACTAAAGGAAGGCTTTCATGGCAAATACAATAATTGACAGAAGAAAGAACCCAGGTTCAAAGTCTTCTAACAATAGACAAAAATTTATTAAACGTACTAAGCAAGAGATACGAAGAAGTATACACGATACACTCGGTAAGCGTAGTATCAAAGGTTCTAGCGATTCACAGGATGTTGTAATCACTCGAAAAGGCATTGACGAACCTCAGTTCAATCATAATCCCCAATCAGGCTCACGTGATATTGTTCTTCCAGGTAACAAAGAATTTGTTGAGGGAGATTTAATACAGAAGCCACAAAGCGGACAAGGACAGGGCGGTGAAGGTGAAGCAAGTAATGAAGGCATAGGCGAAGACGAATTTGGTTTTGCATTAAGCAACGATGAATTTGTCAATATCTTGTTCGAAGACCTAGAACTACCTCACATGATTTCTAAAGAAAACAAAGCAGTAGAAAGATTCGAACTCACTCGTAGTGGTTACACTAACGATGGTAATCCTGCACAAATGAATTTAGAGAAAAGTATGGTCAATTCTATTGGTCGTAAAATTGCTTTAAAATCACCAAAACTAAAAAAGATTAAAGAACTAGAAGCAGAATTAGAAACCTGTAAAGACAAAGAACGTAGAGTTGAGATTGAAGAAGAAATTAGTAAGTTGCGTATTAGAGCAAATGCTATTTCATTTGTAGACCCAGTAGATTTACGATATAACAATTTCAGCAAGAAACCAGCACCAATTTCACAAGCAGTCGTATTCTTTGTGATGGATGTAAGTGCAAGTATGACAGAACAGCATAAAGACTTAGCAAAACGTTTCTTTATGTTACTTAATCTATTCGTATCTCGTAAGTATAAAAAAGTAGAATGCGTGTTCATACGACATCATATATTGGCAACTGAATGTTCTGAAGAAGATTTCTTCAATAAAAGAGATAATGGTGGCACAATGGTTTCAAGTGCATTTAAACTTGCAAAAGAAGTTATAAATGATAGATATTCTCCAAACGAATGGAACATATATTTCGCTCAAGCAAGTGATGGAGATAACTTTGAGCATGATAACGCAGACCTTCTAAATATCATAGATAAAGATATTTTGCCAATAACACAATACTTTAGTTATATTCAAGTAGGGCAAAAACGACATGGATATTATAATACAGGAAACTTACTACAAGAGTATGTAATGTTAGAAGCCAATCATAAAAACATCATAACCAAGCATATAGAAGATTCACTTGATATATATCCTGTGTTTAGAGAAATATTTAAAAGTCAAGGCAAAAAATGAGTAATTTAATATATACAGGTTCTAGTTGGAATTCAGATAAATTATATCGTATGATGGATGCGTGTGAAGAAATCGCAATAAATGATATGGGCCTTGATTGCTTTCCCAATCAGATTGAAATTATTACAGTAGAGCAAATGTTAGATGCATACTCAAGTGTTGGTATGCCGTTAATGTATAATCACTGGAGTTTCGGTAAAAGTTTTATTTCAAATCATAAACAGTATAGTGCTGGTCAAATGGGATTAGCATATGAGTTAGTTATTAACTCTAATCCTTGCATCAATTATCTGATGGAAGAAAACTCTATGACAACACAGGCATTAGTAATTGCTCACGCCGCTTTCGGACACAACCACTTCTTTAAGAACAATTATCTATTCAAGCAATGGACATCACCAGATGCTATAGTAGATTACTTATTATTTGCCAAACGATACATAAGAGAGTGCGAAGAAAAGTACGGAAGTGAAATTGTTGAAGAAACACTAGATGCCTGTCATGCTATTCAATATCAGAGTATCAATAAGTATAAAAGACCTAATAAGATATCTGCCCGTGAAGAAGCAGAACAGCAACGAGCAAGAAGTGAATATCTTCAATCACAAGTAAACGATTTATGGCGAACTCTACCAGAAGAAAAAGAAAAGCAAAAATTAGAGGAAAAGAACTGGCCGTCAGAACCAGAAGAAAATTTATTATACTTTTTAGAAAAGCATTCTCCAGTATTGACTCCTTGGCAACGTGAGATATGTAGAATTGTTAGAAGAATTGCACAGTATTTTTATCCTCAGTATCAAACAAAAGTAATGAATGAAGGTTTTGCAAGTTTCACACATCACTACATCTTTAATAAGTTGTATGACCAAGGTAAAGTAGATGATGGGTCTATGATTGAATTTTTTAAATTACATAGTTCAGTATTATATCAACCATCTTTTGACTCACCCAACTACAGTGGCTTCAATCCATACGCACTAGGCTTCGCTATTTTAAAAGATATTCAAAGAGTATGCTCAGAGCCAGATGAAGAAGATAAAGAATGGTTTCCGCATCTAGTAGACACTGATTGGCGCATTACGATTAAAGATATCGTTGCTAATTATAGAGATGAAAGTGCCATTCTACAGTTTCTAGGACCAAAAGTTATTCGTGACCAAGGTATGTTTAACTTGCACGATGAAGTACATTATGATGATTATAGAGTTACGTCAATCCACGATGGCCGTGGATATAAAAAGATTCGTAAGCATTTAAGTTCTAGTTATGAAACAGCGGCAATGATACCAGATATACAGGTAACAAGTGCAGACATTATGCATTCACGTGACTTGACTCTTTTACACGAAAGTTACAAAGGTAAAAGATTAGACAAGAAAACAGCAGACCAAGTATTATTTCATGTACAGAAACTATGGGGTTATAAAGTAAAACTATACACAATGCACGATGACACATTACTAGATTTATTTGAATGCCAGCAACATTCTAATTCTAAAGTTGGGTCTGGAATACTTATATAAATTAACTCTTGCATATTGGTTCAAAATATGTTATAATTAATTAAACTATTATGGAGAACAACCAATGAGTACAGTTATGTGTGCAAAATATGGCAAAGAATTGCCTGCTTTAGCATCTGCACCTTTTCCTGGTGAAGCAGGTGAAAGAATCTTAAAAGAAATATCAGCACAGGCCTGGAATGAATGGCTTGAAATGCAGACGATGTTTATCAATGAAAATCAGTTGAATATGATGGACTCAACTGCTAGAACATTCTTGGCTGAACGAAGAGATGAATTTCTCTTTGAGGGCGGTGAAAAACTTGACCCACCTACGCCTGTTTAAATGGAAACTAAAGGTAAAGTATTAGTTACTGGCGGAGCAGGTTTTATAGGAACTGAGTTAGTAGAACAGTTATATAAAAAAGGCTACGAAATAACTATCTTGGATAAACAAGAAAAACCAATTGGTCTAGACCATGTGAAATATATTCAAGGTGATTTGTCGAGTCCTGCAAGATGTGTAATGGCTTGTGCTGGACAAGATTATGTTATTCACCTGGCAGCCAAAGCCAGAATACCAGAGAGTTTTATTAATCCAGATGCGTACTTTGATGCGAATGTAACTGGTACAAGAAACATCTTAACGGCCGCAAGTGCTGTGGGTATTAGAAAGTTTGTGTATGCTGGTTCTAGTTCTGTTTATGGCAATAACACTGCTCCTAATAAGCCTAATCATAAGCCAGACCCACTTAACTATTATGCAATGTCAAAGTTGTTTGGCGAACATCTATGTAAACAATATAAGATTATGTTTGATTTGAACTATAACATCTTACGGTTCTTTACAGTATACTCTGAAAATCAACCAACTTCTTTATTGTTTGGAAAGTTTGCTCAAATGATAAAAGATGGTCAACCGGTAACTATTCACGGTGATGGTGAATTCAAAAGAGATTACATTCACGTGTCTGATGTTGCGAGAGCGTGTGTTGCCAGTATAGAAAGCAAAGTTAAAAACGATACGTTCAATGTAGGCACTGGAAACAATATATCAGTCAATGCAGTTGTTGATATATTGAAGCAACATAGACCAGATTTAGAAGCAATTAATATAGATAAACCAAAAGGTTATGCACCGGAGACATTAGCAGATATTAGCAAGACTAAGAATTTATTACACTGGTCTCCAGAGACTTTAATAGTTCCTGGACTAAATGCTATGTTTGAAAAGATATTCAAGGAAAAGTAAGATGATTGAGTTAGAAAATCTACTTTCTAAAGATATACCAGATATGTCCTGTAATTCTTTAAAAGGCTCAGTGCATATAAGTCCTGAAGGACATATTAAACCTTGCTGTTATTTTAAGAATTTAGGACCTAATTGGAAATATTGGCAGGTGGATTCTAGTATATTCAATATCAGTTCATTAGATGATGTTGTAGATAGTTATGAGTGGAATAATTTTGTTAGTCCTAATCCTCATTGTGAATATTGTATTAGAGAAGAAGTAAATAATATTCCTTCATTAAGGCAGTATTGGAATAAAACAATATCGTCAGATACTAATAAAATACAACATTTAGAACTTGCGTTAGATTTTACTTGTAATATGATGTGTAGAATATGTGGACCTAGACAAAGTTCTAAGTGGAATTCGTCACTAGTATTAAAAGATATGAAAGAATTGATGGAAACAGATGAAGATTCCGTAAATTATATAAAAACAAAAGGAAGTAGAGAATATACGAATAACATAAAACGAGTTCTTTCTAACTCAGATTTATCTGATTTAAAAGAAGTTAAGTTAGTTGGAGGTGAACCATTATATTCTAAAAATCTTCCTTGGTTTATTAATCTATTAAAGAAACAAGAACATTGGAAAGATATTAAAATATCACTTATTACTAATGGAAGTATATTACCTCCTAAAGAATTGTTTGACGGATTTAAATGTGTTGAGATTGATGTGTCACTTGACGCAGTGGGAGATTTAGCAACTGTAACTAGAATGAAAGTTCCTTGGGAAATTATAGATGCTAATATGAGAGAAATGACAAAACTATACAAAGTATCAGTACATACTACTGTAAGTATTTTAAATTGTAATCAAATAGAGCCACTACTTCAATATCGTCATAGCCTGAATATTTCTCCCCACGACCATGCCTTTACTGTATTACAAGGACCAAAACATCTATCTTTGAATTTAATTCCAAAAGAATATAGACAAAAATGGAAAGCAGTTCATCCTAGATTTAATAAAATATTAGAGATGGACTACCGAGAAAGTCCGTCAGATGTCAAACGTTTTCTGAAAGCGATGAAGGTATTAGATACAGAATCAGAGTTATCATTTAGGGATGTAAATCCAGAAATAATAGAGATAATGGAAGAATTAGTTAAAAATTAGACGATAAATACAATAAATTATTAAAAGGAAGAATTATGAAATTAGTTGATAAAAATAATAAGATATTGAAAACTAAGTGTGATGAACACATTATTTCAGAACATTCTGAAAAACTAGTTTATGATATGATTGTAACAATGCAAGAAAAAGACGCAATTGGTCTTGCCGCTCCACAAGTTGGCGAAAATACAGCACTTATGATAATCGGACATAAAGATACTGGTTTTGTTGTTTGTATAAATCCAATGTGGGATAAAGCAGAAGACAGTGAAGATGAAGAATTCTTAGAAGGATGTGTTAGTTTTCCTGGACTAGAATTAAAAATCACTAGACATAATAAGATTGTAGGAACTTTTACAGATTTACAAGGAGAAAGAAAGTCATCAACATTTGTTGGAGTATGGGCACAAGCATTTCAACACGAATGTGACCACCTCAATGGCGTTACTTTTGATACAAGAGCCGCAAAAAACAACGGAAGAAGAAAATCACGTTGGCAATAAGTAAAATGAATTTCTCAGACTATACTCTAGTTAGTTTTGGAGACAGTTTCACTTTTGGTGAAGACACTGTTCCTGTACCAGAATGGTATACTAGTCTTGCCCAACAGAAGGAGCAGAAAAAACTTGAAAAAAAATACAAAAAAGACTGTAACAGTAATTCATACACTAAATTTCTTTCTGAAAGTTTAGGATTTAAAGATTCAATAAACTTCGGATTACAAGGGGCATCTAATGACAGGTCAATGATGAACTTGGAGAGTTTTCTACGAAGTAATAAAAAAAAGAAAGTTTTTATCTTATTCAACTTTACTCATCCTAGTAGGTATATACAGTTTTTTAAAAGAGACGATAAGAACGAATATGATTCTGTAAATATGCTTCCCAATTACGACGGATGGAAAACAGAATATGGCAATGTCTACACGGGTATAAATACTAAAACTATTTCTCAAAACTGGACTTTTTTTAGAAATAGTATACAGGATGTGTATAACCATGTAAAACAAAGAAGAGCAATTTATTATATCTTATCTAGTTACAATGTGCCATACGCCACATTCGATGGCATCAATGATATGGATGCTTGTATGATAAGAGATAATCCAATGCAGTATATAAATAAAAGAAAGGTAGACGGGTGCTTTGTGGAAGATTTATATAATGATGAAAGTTATATTTTTAAAGAGATGGACTTTTTGAATTCATATTATGAAGAAACAGTCAATAACACTCCGTTACTTAATCATTTACTAATGGATTACTCTGTGAAGAATTTACACAATCTAAATGGCAAAATTGAAAAAGTTGATATGAACAATTATATTTGGAAAATTGGCATAGATAGGTATGATGATAAAAATAATTACGTGACAAATAACGGTCACTGGACTACTGAAGGACACATTGAAGTAGCAAAAGTGTTAGAAGAATTTATAAGCAAGAGTTATAATTGATGGACTTTTCAGAATATACATTAGTTAGTTTTGGAGATAGTTTCACTTTCGGTGAAGATACTATTCCTAAGCCAGAATTTCTTATGAGAGAGCCAGTAGACACTGAACTTGAACAGGAGTATATAACAGAATGTAATAGCAATTCATACACTCAATTTCTTGCTGATAATTTAGGATTTAAAGACTCGATAAACTTTGGATTTCTAGGAGCATCTAACGATAGGTCGATGATGACTTTAGAGAGTTTTTTACGCAGTAATCCAAAAAAGAAAGTTTTTATCTTATTTAATTTTACTAGTTCTAGCAGATATGCACAATTTTTTAAAATAGATGATAAGAATGAATATGAAGTAGTAGATATGACAACTAGCATGATTTCAACTGATGGCAAGGTTACTTATCCATGGAAAACAAATTACACGGGTGTAAATCCTAAAACACTTGCTCAAAATTGGGGCATTTTTAGGAACAGTATGCAAGATGTGTTCAATCATATAAAACAACGGAGAGCGTTGTATTATCTATTATCTAGTTATGATGTTCCTTATCTAACATTTGATGGAATTAATGATTTAGATTATCGTATGGTGAGAGATAATCCATTTAGATACGTGAGTAAAAAAGCCGTTGATGGATGCTATTCAAGTTTTTTATATAATGATGATGAAAGGTATGTTTGGAAAGAGATGGACTTTTTTAATTCGTATCACAAAGAACTAGTTGACGGAAATCCGTTACTTAATCATTTAACAATTAGTGATTTGAATGGAAATAGAAATTTGCAAAGTTATCTTAGTAATCTGGGTAATAGTCACAACGGAGATGTAGACCATTATATATCAGATTATGGCATACATTGGAATATCGATGGACATATGGAAGTAGCAATACTGCTATATAAATTTATAAATGAGAGATACAATTAGAAAGGAGTAATAATATGGGATTTTTAACAAGTAGATTAAAAGAAAAAGCCTCACACGGCGGACTAGGTTTAGTTGCAGTGGGTTTAGTAATTCTTTTTCTAGGTAGTTGGGTCAATATAGCCGCTTATGCCGCTATCGCATTCGGCGCCTATCAAGTATTAACTAAAGGCTAAAATAACTCTGAAAATAGTTGACAATTACGCCAGTTTGGGTTATAATATATCTAACTGGCGTAATTTATGGAACAGAGTCGTGGCAAAGAAGAAGAGTAAGAAGAAAAAATTGAAAATTAATAAAAGAAATCCTGTTGCGAAAGCACTCCGTACTCCTAGGTTTAGAAGCAAAGTAGAGATAGACAGAAAAAGAGAGATGAAAAGCACAGGCAAATATTTAGATGAGGAATAGATGAGATGGCATATGTAGTAACCCAAGATTGTATCAAATGTAAGTATACAGATTGTGTAGAGGTTTGTCCGGTTGATTGTTTCTATGAAGGTGAAAATATGTTGGTTATTAATCCTGATGAATGCATTGATTGTGGAGTTTGTGAGCCAGAATGTCCGGCAGAAGCAATCATAGCCGATAATCATCCAAAATTCACACAGAGACTTTTAGATATAAATGATAAGATGTCTCAGATATGGCCTGTAATTGTAGAACAGATAGACCCATTGCCAGATGCAGACAAATATAATCCTAAAGAAGGATACACAGAAGATAAAACGCCATTGTTAGACCAATTTGATAAAGAGTAGAGGAATAATATATTGATGAAAACATTTAAGACACGATTAGATGACTTTTTCCATTGGGTAAAAGGTACAGAACTTGTAGAATTAACAGATATTGATGTCAGTGAAGACCCAGTTAGACCAGAATTAGATTTAGAATTTAGAACTAGTTACAGTCGTAAGATATACGGACTAAAATATGAAGATAATATTGAAGGTGTTATTTGTGTAGCATATTGTAACGATGTTCCACAGAGTGTACGAGAATTAGACTTAATAAGTCAAAATGCACATCTCAAAGAAGATTTCAATACAGCAGTGGCATACACTGTTTGGAGTCGCAAGAGGGGTGCTGGTAAAGAGATTATGACGAAACTGAAAGATTATCTCACTATAAATACAAATATCAAAAAAGTAGTCACATTGTCGCCTTTAACACCTATGGCAACACATTTTCACATCAGAAATGGTGCAAAATTACTTAAAATTAACGATTCTTCGCAAAATTTTGAATATAAATTGAAAAAAACGGCAAAAACTTGACAAAAACCGCTTTTGTGTTATAATAATTAAGAATCAACAACTAAAGGAGTTAAAAATGAAATATATATTAACAATAGTAACATTGGGGCTTAGTTTAATAGCAACAAATGTGTCAGCAGGCACAAGTGTTTCAATAGACGGCACAGTTTTATCAAGTACTGCTATCGTAAAAGATGTAATAAGGGAAGTTCCAGAAAAGACTTGTAACATCGTAGAAGTTCCTGTTTACGGCAACACTAAAGGCACGGCTGGTGATGCAATTGCCGGTGCTATCATCGGTGGTGTTCTAGGCAATCAAGTAGGTAAAGGTTCTGGTAAAGATGCCGCTACTATCTTCGGTGCTATTCTTGGTGCGAAAGCAGGTGAGAACCACGGCGGTCAAAAAGTAATCGTAGGTTACAAACAAGTAGAACAGTGCGAGATTACTTATGTAAGAGCAGTAACCGAAGTAGTGACTGGATATTCAACAACAGTAGCAATAGAGTTAGGTGATGGATTTGATGATTTTACGCCAACTTTTAGAACTGACAGACAGTACTCAGTAGGGTCAACTGTACCAGTAAGAATGTCATTATCATTGAATTAAGTACACACTTATTATAACTGATAACACAATTCCGCTATAATATCTCATAAATACATATGAGAGAAACAAAAGCCTCTTCTTAGAGGCTTTTTTATTACATTATAGAGGAGGTATTTATTATGTTATTTCCGATAATTACATTTATAACCGCCATTACAATTGCGGCAATTGCCGCTTGGTTCTCAGTCGCTGGTCTTATGGCCATCTTTACTGCGTCCGCCGTTTCAGTTGCCATTATGGCAGTAGCACTAGAAGTTGGTAAATTAGTATCAGCATCTTGGGTTTATAGAAACTGGAAAAGGGCACCATTTCTTTTAAAATCATATCTTACAATTGCAGTAGTAATCCTAATGCTCATTACTTCAATGGGTATTTTTGGTTTCCTATCAAAAGCACATTTAGAACAGGCTGCCGATAGTGAAGAAAATACTGCCCGTATTGAACGCATCGTACAGGATATGGCTAGATATGAAAACACAAATGATAGACTTGAACTGAAAATTATAAAACTAGATTCTGAAGGTGAAACAGACACTTCAAAAGTACAAGAACAAATTGATACAGAAGAAAACAGAATGGACAATGTTATGGTTCGTATTCAACCTTCTATCGATGAACAGAATTTAATCATTACTACTGAACTATCAAAAGATGATAATAAAGTTGCACCATATTTAAATCAAATGGATAGCCTAGATAAAGAACTTGATAAGTTAGAAGAACAAGCCAAGAAGTATGAAAATGATATTGATAATGTTGGCAAAGATACAACAAGTTATGAGTATGCAGTAGCACCATTTCAGGACCAGATTGATAAAATCAAATCTGATACTGCTACACTTAAAGAGATGTCAAAATCTGGTACACAAGAAGACTTGAAGAAAGCACAACAAGTCGTTGGTATTCCTTGGGGTTACTGGAGAAATTCAGAAGTTATTAAAGAATGGCACGAAGCGAATGCATTGAAACTAACTGAACTAGGAATGAAGATTGCAGAAGTTCGTAAAGACTTTGAAAATCAATATAAACAAGAACGCATCAGACTTAGTAATATGGTAGTGAAGTTAAGAGGCGAAGATACTCAATCAGTGAATGAACGCAAGATGGAATTACTAGTGAAAATAGAAGATGCAAGAGGAGTAGAGTCTCCTGTAATATCTTCCGCTAGAGAAGAAATCAAAAGATTGCGTGAGAAAGCAGATAGAGAAGTTGCTGGTTCTTTAATCATACTTGATAGACTCCGCAATGAATTATTGAATGTATCACAAGTTGATAATTCAGCAGAGATTGAAGAAATACAGATAAAAATCAATGCGAATGATGATGCAATTGACGGACTAATTGACCAGAAGTTTGAACTAGAACGTGAGATTAGAAAGATAGCAACAGAGATTGGACCTATCAAGTATATTGCAGAAATGGTTTATGACAACACAGACAACGATACAATTGATGAAGCAGTTAGATGGCTTATCATTGTGTTCATTTTCGTGTTTGACCCGTTGGCAGTATTACTTTTAATTGCGGCAAACTATAGTTTTCAACATAGAAACAGTGGTGGTAGACAAGAAGAAATCTTTGATAAAGTTTCACTTCTAAAAAAAAAGTAAAGAAACCACTTGACATTTCACCCAAAATAAGCGATAATATTACTAATGACAAAGTGATAGATATCGCCACGTCTGAAGAAATCGAAGAAGAAGTCGAAGAAGTCGAAGAAGAAGTTGATGAAATCGAAGAAATCTTAACTCCAGAAGAAGTTGAAGAAGTTAAGAAAGAAGTCCAACGTAAGATAAATACAGAAGTATTCAAACGAGACGGTTGGTTAGATGATGTTGACACTAATACTAAAAAGTAAAAGGGCATAGGTGCATATTGGCAGAAAATAAAGAATTTAAATGTTCATTTTGTGGGAAACCAAAGAATGAAATTAAAACATTAATTGCGGGACCAAATCAATACATTTGTAATGAGTGTATTGATTTATGCCATGACATAATCCACGAAGTAAAAGCAGAAGATGTAAACAATCCTGATTACAAATCTGTGTCTACAACTCCAGAAGAAATCAAAGATTACCTAGATGAACACGTCATTGGTCAAAATGAAGCAAAAGAAGTAATTTCAGTTGCGGTATATAATCATTATAAACGCATCAACTCTACTGACACCGATGTTGAATTAGATAAGTCTAATATTCTAGTCTTTGGCCCAAGTGGTACAGGTAAAACTTTGATAGGTAAAACTATTGCGAAGTTCTTAGATGTTCCCTTTGCTCAGATTGATGCTACATCATTAACCGAAAGTGGTTATGTAGGCGAAGATGTAGAGAATGTAGTACAACGATTGTTGATTGCATCAGATTTTGATGTCGAAAAAGCAGAACGAGGCATCGTTTATATCGATGAGATTGATAAGAAAGCCAAGAAAGGTGAAAACTTATCAATCACAAAAGACGTTTCTGGTGAAGGTGTTCAACAAGCATTGCTTAAAATTGTAGAAGGAACAGTTGTTCGTGTCCCACCTGGCGGGGGTCGTAAGCATCCAAACCAAGATATGATTGAAGTAGATACTAGAAAGATTCTGTTCATTGTCGGTGGTGCATTTGTTGGTATTGACAAGATTGTAGAGAACAGAGTTAACACAAATCCTGGAATTGGTTTTGGTGCAAAACAAAAGGGAAGTTGTGAATGTAACGCCAGAGAACATATTAAAACACAAGATTTTCTTAAATATGGTCTTATTCCTGAATTTATGGGTAGATTTCCAATCATTGTAGGACTTGATGAATTAACAGAAAAAGAATTAGTAAGAATTTTAATTGAACCGAAGAATAGTATAGTAGCACAATTTAAAAAATTATTCTCATTAGATGGTGTAGAACTAGAAATGGGTGATGATACACTGGCAGCCATTGCCAGAGTGGCGAATGAAGATACTACAGGTGCAAGAGGATTAAGAAGTGTTATAGAGAAATCACTACTCAAATTACAGTTTACTCTTCCAAAATTGGCACAAGAAGGTTTAGAGAAAGTTATTATTACCAAAGAATTTATTAATACAGAGGTAGATACACCGATACTAGTATATGCAGAAGATGACAAAAAAGACAGCAAAAAAGCAGAACAAGGCATAGATGGGTAAAATATATAAGGGCAATCAAAAGAATATGATTGTATCTAACCATCAAATAAAATTTGATACATTGCGAGTAATAGGGCCAGATAGAGCCCAATTAGGAATAATGAGTAGAGAAGAAGCACTAGATAAAGCACAAGCAGAGGACTTAGATTTAGTTCTAGTTGTTGAAAAAGCAAAACCGCCTGTTGCTAGAATTATAGAATTGAATAAGTATATATACGAGCAACAGAAAAATGAAAAAGAAATGGCTAAAAAAGCCAGAGCGGCAAAAATAGATACAAAAGAAATAAAGTTTAAACCTAATATATGTGAGCATGATTTACTTATAAAATTGAATCATGCCCAAGAATTTTTAGACAAAGGTGCAAAAGTGAAGATAACTATTCAGATGCGTGGAAGAGAAAATTCTAATAGTTCAGAAGTATTTAATCATTTTAAAGAAGCGATTGAAACACATTTAGAGAATTTTAAATATGATTCACATTTAGCACTAAATGGTAATAGAATAATAGGAGTGTTATTTAAAGATGGGTAAATATGTAGCAAAGAAACAGAAAACTGGTAGAGAAAGACCAATTGGCACACACGTTGAAGTAGTTGGCGATAATTTTGAAAGAGCATTAAGACTTTGGAAAAGAAAATGTTCAGACGCAGGCACAGTACAAGAAGTTAGAGAACGCCAAGCATTTATCAAACCGACTGAAAAAAGAAAGAAGATGAAAGCGGCAGCCAAGCAACGCACTAAGCGTGAACAAGCAAAGAATAAATTACATAAGAAAAGAATGTATTGATGTCAGATGATGTACTTGAAACATTAGATGTAAGAACTCTACAGAAAGAGTCTGCTAGAGCATTGTTAACTATGGACGGAACAAGTCATGGAATATCACGTTTCAACAAATTGGCACATCATAATTCTCGGAATTGGTACAAGGCAGTACTACGAGAATATATAGAAAAACATGGTGGACTACCAAAAGATGTTGGTCCAGCAAAGAATTTAGTACTTTTTTCAGAAAAAATCGGGTTATAGACTTGAATTTTCGGAATTAATGACTAAATATATAGTATACGAACAATAGTGTTTGTATATTATAGAGACGCCGAAAGGGTCTCGAACAATAATAACTTGCTTAATATAAGGAGAAAAATTATGACAAGACACGTAACAACATTAACCCTGCCTGACTTCCACAGAACAATGCTAGGATTTGACCGATTGGTCGAAGACTTTCAAACGTTCAGTACTGGAGTAAACAACGGGTATCCCCCTTTCAACGTAGAGACTACTGGTGATGACAAATATCAAATCACATTAGCACTTGCTGGTTTTGTACGAGATGATTTAAAAATCGATGTACAAGAAGGCACTCTTACCATCACAGGTGAGAAAGTAGAAACAGAGTCAGAAGATATTCAGTATCTTCATAAAGGTATTGCTAATAGAAGTTTCACAAGAACTTGGAAATTAGCAGAATACGTTGAAGTAGTTGAAGCAAAGATGGAAAATGGTATGCTTTACATTTCTTTAGAACGCATTGTTCCAGAAGAAAAGAAACCAAAGTCTATCAAAATTAACTAAGAAGTTACTTGACTTTAACTGCTTAATTAGTTATAATTAAAGGAGACAGACAGAAATGTTTGTCTCTTTTTATCAACAAATCTTGTGAATTTTGCATAAATACATACTATATGAGGGAGAGTAATATGATTGAAAGTAACGAAAAAGAAAAGATACAGTCATCGGATAATTCGTTATTAACAATAGGCGAACCGAAGCAATATTATGTTGTAATGCACAATGATGATAAAACTCCATTCGACTTTGTTATTGATATACTTATGGCACTGTTTAACCACGATGCAGACACGTCGGCTGATTTAGCACATAAAATACACACAGACGAAAAAGCAATTGTAGGAATGTACAACTTAGAAATTGCAGAACAAAAAGTTGAAGAAACAGTCAAAGCAAGTAGAGTTGCAAATTATCCGTTATCAGTATCTTTAGAACCAACGACTTAATTTACTGTGAGACACAGTATACTCCAATATAATACGGATGATTTTAATCACGGAAGTGATTATTTCGGAGAAGTGACCAAGGACGTAGACTACGCATTATTTCAAAGACTGCCAATTAAGAATGAGTTGTCAGGCCCAAATATAAAAGAAATACACTTAGAAAGAAGTATACCTAATGCGAGAAAATCTTTATATGTCGGTATAGCAAGATTTCACGGTAAATCAAAATTTGAATCTTGTGTATCGTTTAATTTACCAAGCAAAGATATAGTTAGAGCGTCAGGACACAATTTTCAAGGCTCTAAAGCATTATGTACAGGTATTGATAAGATAGTGTATTGTAGTGTATTGCCTTGTTATGCTGATGGCAACACTATAACACATAAACACACACTAGAAGATATCGAATTCTTATTAAATAAACTTCAGAACACAAACTGTATAATAGCAGGAGATTTTCATAACAAACCAGGTGATTTTAAAGAATTAGATGACCTAATTAAAGATTGCGGGTTCACATCATATCTCAATGACTATGACACGTTTGTTCATCCACAAGGTAATAAATTTAATTTAGATAGAATGATATCGAACATCAAAGGCTTAACTGTAGAAAACATAAAAGTTCATCAGCCGAGTAAACCGAGTAAGCATATGGCAATAACATATGATGTAGAGTATTAACAATATCTATTGCATAATATAATTATTTGTGTTATAATACTAACATATGAAAAAAATAGAACACGAGATGGAATGTCTACAATGTGGAGATAGATATATCACACCTATGCCAGGACCATGTATACGATGTGGGCATAAATATCTCATTGATTGGGGATTTAAAAAGGAACAAAAATGAATTTAAAAATCTTAAACGAACTAGACAGAATTCTTAAAAACAACCCAAGTCTATTACAGGATAAACATGCATATTGCCAAGTTGTAAATGGTGTATTTGATATTGAACTGAATCAAATTGATGATACCGAAGTTCACGCATTAGCAGAACAAATCGATAGAGCAGTATTGAAAAATTATTTTAGTAAAGTATGGCAACCAGAAACAAAGAAGTTCAAATATAGTGGTCTCGCCATTATTGATGAAGTCAATGCTATGAATCCCGATAACGTCATTGATATCGGTTGTGGTTATAATGAGTTCAAAGGAAAGATTAAAAATCTAGTTGGCATCGACCCATATAATGATAGAGCAGATATTAGTGTTCACACACTAGATTATAAACCAGATGTCGAATATGATGTTGCCATCTGTCTAGGTAGTGTCAATTTTGGTAGCAGTGATAAGATAATTGGTGAACTTGAAAATGTAGTAAGTATGGTCAAGTCAGGTGGGTTCTTATATTTCAGAGTTAATCCAGGAATTCAACACAATCGCCCAGCGGCTAAATGGATTAATTTTTATGACTGGGACCCAGTTTTCATTTCAAACGCCGCACAACATCTTAACTGTGATGTTCTAGTCTTACGACAAGACGATAACGACAGATTTTATTTCGTATTACGCAAAAAATAATTACAAATAACCTATGTTTACGCTAACGACCCGCATATTGAGTAAATATATGTATGTCACATAAAGAAGCATACAGGTTATTTTGGATGATAAAAGGACACTTTAACACGTCAGAATCGACAGTGTTATCTTGTGCTGAAGGATACTTTAATCGTGTATGGAGAGCAGGCTGTGACGGAGCACCATTATCAGAATGGGAAGAAGGTTTCGAAGAAGCATATTCAAAAATAATCCAAAAATAATTAAAAAACTGTTGACAACCCTTGTCAATTGTGATATTATATTCGTATAAAAAAGATAAATAAAACTAGTACAGAACTGTACTTCAATCATGTATAGCAGAGTTGCTAAGGCATGTTCAAAATCTTAAACATTTTAATATAAATTTAATAGGAAATTGGCAATGTCAGCAATTCTTACCTTGTTAGCAGGTACATTCTACGGATTAATAATAGGACTTATACCAAGTGCGGGAGCCACTACTGGACTCGTAGCAATGTTTGGTTTCATAAGTTATTTTGGTTTCGACCCATATTTGGGCGTAATCTTTTGTATGGCAGTAGTCGCCTCTAGTACAACAGGTGACACATACGCAGGAATACTATTAGGTATCCCAGGCGCAAACTCAGCCGCGGCAACAATGGTCGATGGATATCCACTAGCACAACAAGGCAGAGCCACCGAGGCATTAACA
>Ga0208793_1000451_pt1 | contig 28031 bp, 37 predicted proteins | sample 17_taG_FD_184092 | JGI IMG/M metagenome (GOLD analysis project Ga0208793, IMG submission 184092) | Marine viral communities from the Subarctic Pacific Ocean - 17_ETSP_OMZ_AT15314 metaG (SPAdes) (version 2) | ecosystem: Environmental > Aquatic > Marine > Oceanic | place: Pacific Ocean | collected... | reverse complement strand
AAGAAACCTAAGAAAGACCAAAGAGCGACCATACTTAAATTATGGTTTGGGAACTGTTAAGTTAATTTTTGATATTTTTGAAACCATCCAACAAAAGCGAAGTTTGATGGTTGAAAGGTATAAATCTTTGAGTGAAAACCATATTTATGATTTGAAATATGCTTCATACCTAATCCAAAAAAATAGCAACCCAATTCGGTTTGAAGGACTTAGTGAAAATGAAGCAATACAATCCCAAAATATCAAGTTTAATATGAAAACTGAATCGGGATATTATTTTGTCTTAACATTCATTGAAAATGATTTTGACAATGTTTCTTTATTGACTGTGTATCTAATGGATGATGATGAACCTAAGAATACTATCAAGATTGATTAGGCTAATGCCCTTAATGGAAAAACTTCATCAAGGAATCCATTCGCCCAAAACTCTCTAAATAGGTTCAGCGTTTCATTATCTTCGTCGGTTCTTTCAGCACCATAAAGATAGACCTCATATCGGGCTTCAATTTTCCCCCACAATTGAGCCATAAGTTCAAGTAAGTCCTCCTCAATTTGGGCTTCTTCAATGATTGACCTTTGAGTTCCTTTTACAGTTCTCACGGTTAGTTTTCCGCATTTATATGCTAAATCTCCTAAAACATCACTCAAATCGGGCATAGTTCATAGTCTATCTAATCACCCTATTAAACCTTTGCACAGGAAGATTTATATGGGTCATACGCAAAACATCTAAGCATGACTGAAATGAATGAAGTCCTATTGATTGCATTAGCAACACTTGTAGCCTTAGCCCTCCCTTTGTGGATGAAATACAAATCACAAATCCTTAATCGGTTTTCCGAAAAGTTGGATGATTTAGAAGAGGTAATTGAAGAAACCACAGGAATTGATGTTGAACTTTCCGAAGTTGTTGAAGAAGTTTTAGAAGATGCAGTTGAAGATGTTGAAAGGTTGGCTGAAGATTTTGCGGAAGATGGGGAACTTGAGAAGGGTCGCCTTGATTCTGTAATTGAAGAAGTCAAGGATGATATTCAAGAGGCGACAGATGATTTAGTTGATGATATTGTTGAAGATTTGAATGAAAATCTTGAAGAAACATTAGGAAACATGACTGTATCAGCCTTGAGAGGTATGCTGAAAGAAAGAAGCCTCCCCGTTAGTGGAAGGAAGGCTGAACTTATTCAAAGGCTATTGGAGTGATATAGGTGGGAGAGCCACTATTGGATAGATTAGGTCTTAGGCTATATTTGACAAGGTTAGTTCAATTCTTTTTGGGGTTTGATGGTATTTTGCATGGTTTGGGAGTTTTAACTGCCTACTATGAAGAGGCATGGACTACATTTGCACTTAATTTATTTCACACATCAATTTTCGTTATTGCGGTTTATTTTGTAGGTCATGACCATTCTCACCACCAACTGAATGAGGGGGAGAATCATGAACATAACGATGGTGAATCCGAAAACCCAAACAGAATTAGAAACATTGTTTATGTTGTTTTGGCGGTTTTTGCTATCCTATTTTTGACTCCTATTGGCGAAATGATTCTTCCCGAATCACTTCATTTGATTGAGCATAATCATGAACATTGAAATAAAGGGAGGTGAAAAATGATGAATTGGAAAAAAATTGGACTTATCTCAAGCCTCGCATCCATTGTAGGCAGTATTGGAATCTATGCTTTGCATGATGAAAACTTAGGTATCTTTGTAGGGTTGTGGGCTTCAGCACTTTTGCTCTTGAGCGAAAGGCTCTCGGAAGAACTCAACTGAATAGAAAAGATTAAATAGTCAAAGGATTCAATTGAATCTATGACTGACGATGAAGAGTTGCTAAACAAGGCGAAAATTATTGCCGAAGCGACAGGAAGAAGCGAAGAACAAGTTCTTGAAGATTTGTTGGATGATGGAATTGTAAATCTATCAAACGAAGAAAGGAAGGATAAGGACTTAGTTCAGCAACTTAAGGAAGCGGCTGAACTCATAACGACTGTTCAATCCATATCTCAAGAGGTTTCGGAAAATACCGTCTTAAATGGGGGGGAGAACAAAACTGAAGTCAAGGTTGAAACAACCCTTGATGGAGATGTGGTTGATAGAGCCATTGACTCACTTCAAAGAAAAGCCGACAACATCAAAAAGTTGGCTTTGACCTTAGTTCCTATTTTTCTCTTGATTACGGGTGGCTCAATGGAGGCATTCGGAATAATTGACATAATGGGAAGTGATGATGTTGATGATTCGGAGTATGAAACCGTTTGGGGATGCACATTAGCCGATGCTGAAAACTACAATCCCGATGCTACTGATGATGATGGTTCATGTTGGTGGGATAACGGAGGCGGAGGTGGCGGTGGACCACCTGCAAATTGTAATTGGATGTGGGATGATACCTCATATACAAATGATGCAAACCCTAACAGTCTTTATGTGATGGTTAGTTTCTCAAGTCCCGAATGCCCTTATGAACAGGAAGGAGATTTTGAAGTTCACCTAATTCTTGGTGGAGAACATCATGACATGGAAGAGGAGTATATTGTAAAGTTCTTTGAAAATTATGATTTAGAGTTTCAATTTGATGATTTAGTTGCAGGTGAATATAGGCTACGCCTAAGTTTTAACTCCTATGATGGTTCGGAATATCATTGGGACTCCCCAAGAACCTATCTTTTTGAGGATTCGGTTGAATGTAGTGCTTTCCTCCAAAACCAACAGGGATATAGTCTTGAGTCCGACCCCCTAAAGGTAAAATTAAGTGTGGATGTTGCTATCCCATCGGAAGTCGGAAACGCTTGTGATTCCGAACAGTTTGAAATAACATGGAGGTTATACTCCGATAACCAAGTTCTATATGAGGAACATACATGGGAAGATGGGGGGATTTCCGATACAGATAGAGCAGACTATGTGGAATATGTTTGGGAAAACATTGATGTGGGAACTTATGACTCAAGAATAATTTTGAAACTCAATGATGAAGTTATTGATGAAAAATGGCTATCCGAACAAATTATTGTTGAAGCCGAAGAGGATGAGTGTGAAATCAATCTTTATGATATTCGTTTCAGCACCAATCAAACTCATGCAATTGTCGCTTATGACCTTGATTGTGGCTATGGTGAAGAAACAGGAGGCTACAATGTTAGCATTCAATTCATGGTAATCGGAAACGAAAGTTATGAGATAGGCTATCAGTTTAATACTACGGTTCATTACATTACGGGATATGTGGAGGATATTCACATCCTAACTCTAAGTAATTTTACTCACGAAAACATTACTCATTATGACTTTGCATGGTTCGCAATTTGGGGTGATGAGAACAATCCGAACTACATTGAAAGATATTGGAATAATTTACCTTTTACTCATCCCGAACCCGAACCCGAACCCGAAAATTGTGAGAACTTAACTATCACATCCAATGGAATTACATTAGGGAATACATCTAACAACCTAACGATGGGGTGGGATTTAACCCATGATGGTGAAGCGAGTCCATCATGTTTTGTTGAAATTGAATTGAGCATAACGCTATATCAAAATGGGACTTATCTTGACATAAGCGACTTTCAAAAAAATGGAAACTACAAAATCTATACTAACGGGTCAATCTATGTGGATTCAAGCATGGTTGATATATTTTCCGAACTCCCTCAAGGAACATACGAAGTATTAGTGAAATACAGAATAGTAGGCGATTCCGAAGCGAGTCAAGATTACTTCGCAAATCCCGTATCGCTTGAATAGGTGAAATAGTTGAAACAAGAGAAACCATTAAATGTCGGAAGCCAAAATACTGCATTTAGAGGGTATCTCAATGGATAAGAAAAAACAATCCTACAATGATTGGTTGATGAAGCGAACAGGTTTGCTCATTGTTTATGCTTGGGTCATGCTTGCAGTAGGTTTCTTTGTATTAACTGCTTATGACCCCACATACCTTAATTCTTCCGAAGATTATGTTTCAATACTCGCCATTATTGGTGGTCCAGCCCTCCTCATCATCACAAAAATCATTGAAACTTGGAATCAAGAGAAACAAAATCAAATCGGAGATTATGAGGCTCAAGCCCAACATGAAAGGGCTATGGATGAAATTAAGGTCAAGCATCAAACTGATATGGAAAGAAACCCCCATTGTGAACCCTTCATGGATAGCCCCTCAAAAGGAAGCCGAATGTCCCAAGTTGAGAGAAAACTTGAGAGTGCGTTAGAATCAATTGAAAAATTAGAAAAAAGTAAAAAAAGAAAAGGTGAATGAAAATGAATAATGTAATTATAGGAACTGCTTTTGTATTTGGTCTTGGTGGTTCATACCTTGTCAAAAACATGGAAAGATTTAGAGAATATCTTGATAAAACTTATGGAAGAAAGGTTATGGATGGAGTAGGCTACTTTGGAGGTGCATTACAACTTGGGGCAGTTGTAGCAGTTTCAAGAGGATGGTTGGAAAATACTGACCCGATTTATCACGGAATCAGTTTAGTTGGTTCAGCAGGTTTGCTCGCAACTGCTTATTATCATAATGCTCTCGCACCTGTATTGGTGAACATCATTTGGATGGGTATGAACACCGTAGGGATTATTGAAGGAGTTTCAAACCAACAGGCTATTGTAGGAATGACAACTCCGAAAAATTATGTCCCTGCTTAATCGGTGTAGTCATGAAAGATTGTCCCTGTGGTGGAGGTAAAATCACAGGCGACTACTATGACAAAGATAAAGAACCAAAAATAGATTGCGATTATTGTGAAGATATTTACAAAATGAAACTCTTTCTTTGTTGGGATATGCTTGAGGGAAGATATTGGTATCAATGGAAGGCAACCCTTCGGGAATAACAAGCCTTAAGTATGTGGTCAATAAATCTTTCTTTATGGTCGCATTTGAGTCTTATGTTTGCCTTAATTGTGATGATTTGCTAACTGCTTCCCCACATAAAATCGGAATCCAAAGTTGCGAATGCGGAGAGTTGAAAATTGAACAAACAAAAAACATTCACCGAGTTTTCGGAACTTTCGGGAAATACTATTGCTCTAACCCTCAAAAAAGGGAGATTATTGGAAACCGAATTAAAATTATCCAAAATAGACAAAAGATAGATGATTGCGTTGCAGAAGTTTATAGTTGGGAAACGATAGATAGGTTTGAAGATATGAAGAATAACTCTAATCGTCAAGTGGATAATCGCAAACTTAATAAAGGTAATGAAGTAATGGAATAATCAATAGGGAGGAAAAAACATGAACATTGTAAATGGAAAAACTCAAATTGAAATGCTGATTGAACACTTTGAGGTTGCTGACAATATAAGCAACATTGAGGCTCAAGCCGTCTATAAGATTCGGGCTTTGCCCCGAAGAATCGCTGACTTGAAAGAGCGAGGCTATGAGTTCCGAAGTGAGTGGAAAAGAGATTTGACAGGTCAAAGATATAAGAGATATTTTCTCATATCAACACCTAACCGAGTGGAGTGAATGAAACTTCATTAGGTTGTATCTTTACATGGGTGTGTGGTGTAATGGATAGCATTTTGGCCTTCTAAGCCGAAGATACGGGTTCAATTCCTGTCATGCCCGCCATTTTATTTGTCGGAGTGGGTTGTGTATTCGCAACCTGCTTCCGACCTCAAAGGATAGATAGCATAGTTTGGTTAATGCACTCGGCTCATAACCGAGCGACCACAGGTTCAAATCCTGTTCTATCCACTACAACGAATACAAAACTTAATATATGGGTGTTGCATACCCTAAACCAAGTGGGAGTAGTTTAATCGGAAAAACGCTTGATTGCGGTTCAAGAAACTGCGGGTTCAAATCCCGCCTCCTACACCAATCTCAATTAGAAACCTTTAACATTTTGAAGGGTGATTTGATATTATGACTGATGATGGTTATGGATGGAATGACTATCTAACTTTTGAGAGGAGGAATCCTACTCAAGATGTTCCTATCTATCTATCCAAATCTTTTATTAAGGTCATGAATATCCTCTATCAATTTTTCACAAAACATCTTGAAGGGAAAATAGATATTGGAATGCAAAGGAATCTTCTCACTCAAGACTTTATCCGCACGAATGGAGTAAAGCAATTTTTGAATAAAGTAAATCGGAGATTTGATTTTGTTGAGGGGTATGTTGAACATCATACAGGAATTAAAATCAGCATTTATGACGATTTAGCCTTAGAGGTTCTTTCCCTCTCATACCGTAGGTGTTTTGTAAATAAGTCATTCTTGGATGCGATTACTCAAATCGGTGATTCAACTACGGAATACAGGATTTTTAGGAAGGATGAGGTTGGAGAATTATATGATAACGAAGAGTTGAGGATAAGTGCAGGGGAATTGAATGGAGTTAGAGGTGGAGATATGAACCTTAGAGCCTTTGAGCATATTCCTCTTTATCTTTTGCTTAAGTTTTTATCCCGCCCTGCAACTACTCCCATAGAGATTTTCTATGAGGAAGTCTTTCACTACTTTTACACCCCATCAAAGATAAATACCTATCGGACATATCGGATTGGTGGCCGAAGAAGATTCAATGGAAGGTCGGAATTAAATGAAATTGATTTTGATGGCGACCATTGGGGGATGAGTCCCGATATGTTTAGTGAACGGCAACCTTTTGACTATATCATTGGTGATTGGGAAAAGTCAAGTGGATGGTTGATTGATGTTGCACCGAGTCGGAAAGAACTTGTTAGGAATCTTATTCATGAATCAATTCAATTAAAAATGGGTCTATTGGGAGAGAAAAGGTTTCCGATGAATTACTTCCGAAGAGGTATCAACTTAGAATCTTGAACCGAAAGGGGAAAACCTTAAATACAACCATCCCGTAATCTATTCATGGGCTTGTAGTTTAATCGGAAAAACGCTTGATTGCGGTTCAAGAAACTGCGGGTTCAAATCCCGCCAAGTCCACCATCCTATTCACAAAGGTTAAATAGTTCTCAACTGAACTTTATTTCATGTTGGAATCTCTATGGGAAGCCTGTGGTGTTTCTTGTGTAGGTATTTTTTTATTCCTATGGTTTATGGGAATCTTAATTGAAAAGGGTGTCATAATGAATAGAGATTTTGATTTTAACAAATGGTGATTAAGATGTGGAGTAGTTTTGATGATTCGGAAGATTATGACCCTAAGCGTGATGTAGTTGGGAACTTTATCACAATGTTTGCATTAGGATTCATTATTGGGCTACTCCTATTTTAACGACAGGCTTAAATATCAAAAAGTCGGAATAGAATCTATGGACTTCCGATTAAGAGATTTATTTTTGGGGGCAATTGGTGTCGGAGTCATATTCAAAGGTTTAGAATCATTCTTGAAAGATAAGGATATTGACCTTTTGGCTGAAGATTGGAATAAAGATATGATGGGAGTGCCTACTGCGATTGACTTTTTCGTGGCTTCCGAGATTCTAAAGCACAATGGAAACATCAAAAATAAGGATGCTTTGAAAAATGTTCAAGCAATCATTACTGATTCACAGTTTGGATTTTTGAACTATGAAAGAAAGGAAACAGGTCAATTAAGAATGATTATTCAAAAGAGGATTGAATACTACAAATACTACTACAACCGTGAAGGCTCTCTCGCACTTAGGAGAGAGGTGGAAAACCTTGAAATTAGATTGCTTCAAGTTTCAAAGGGAGAGTATAAGAAGTATTTGAAAGAGATTGGTTTTGACGCAAAACTTAGAGGTTTGATGAGGCTTCCGAATGCTGAAAGGTATGATAAGATTCGGTTAAGGTTTGCCCCTAACCCGAATGGACCTCTTAGTATGGGACACTCTTTTGGAATTATCACAAACAATGTTTATGCTAATGCTTATGATGCTGAATACATCTTGAGGTATGATGATACAGACCCCGACAACAAAGTTCCTCAAGCCCACCTTTATGAACAGATTAGAGATGAGTTTGAGTTCTTAACTGATAGGACTTCCGATGATTACACTCTTTATGTTGCTTCGCAAAACCGCAACAAATATATCAACTATGCGAGAAAGTTAATTGAAGAAGGGAAAGCCTATGTTTCATACATTCCTCATGGTGAGTTTTCAAAGCAATATCAAATGCACCTCTCCCCCGAAGAAAAGGCTAAAGGTAAAAGTCCTAATCAAAGCCGAAAGGGAATTGCATCACCCGATAGAAACAAATCCGTTTCAGTCAATTTGAAACAATTTGACCAAATGGTTGAGATGGGCTATTATGTTGAAGAGGATGGAACTATATGCAAACCTACTGATGCTCACATTTATGGGGATGAAGATGAAAGCACTCAAGTTCCTACGGTTTGGTTGAAAACTCCCTTGAATCACCCAACTCGCAAATACAGGGATATGAAAATCATGAGAGCCACATACAAACCTCATCCAAGTTCGGATGCAAAGGTTTTCCCCTACTTGAACTTTCAAGGTGCAATTGACGACCATGATTTGAAAATCACTCACATGGTTAGAGGTGCAGACCTTTGGGAAACTGAAATCGCATACCCTCTTATTTGGAAGGCACTTGGATGGAATGTTGATAACCTTCCTGTTTTCATGTATTGGGCGAGATTATTCTTTGAGGATTTTTCAGTCCCCTACACCGACCCCCAAACAGGAAAAAGAGAGGAATTAAGAGCAATTGGAACTTCAAAGTTAGCAAAACTTGTTCAGTTGCCCGACTTTGGAGGGAATTGGTGCAACTCATACTTCCCAACGGTTTGTTCATATATGGCGAAGGGCTATCCATCATCCTATCTAACAGATTTTTGGCTTGGTGATGTTTGGAATAAGAGGTTTGAATCCTTTAATGGTGAAAAGGAAAAAGGAAAGCCTTCTTTGACTATACCTAAAGGAGAGGCTACGGTAAAGATGTTTGTAGGCAATTCCGATTTGGGAAGATTTAAGAAAGACCAAATTAGAGTCCCATACCCATTGACGAAAGAGGGAGAACTAAGAGATACACCATCAATCACACTTGTTGATAGGGTTCTTAATGAGCCTATGCCTTATTTGCGAATCATGCACTCGGAAAGTTAAAATAGTAGTGTATCATAGGATGGCTATGGTGCAGTATAATCAGCAGGTTTGGAACTTTAGGATTTTGGATGAAAGGTGTCCCAATTGTAATGTCATGAAGTATCACTACAATTGGATGGAAGATTATTTCAAGTGCTTATTTTGTGGATTCAAAAAGGCAGGTCAAGATTTTTTCACTCCTTCCACTTATGGAGGGGATGATTATTGTTTTGAATGTGAAGAGTTTATTCAAGAATCTAACCCTTGTGAGCATGATGAATGAACCATAATAGGAAGTGAATTAAATGAAAACCCCAAAGTGGATAGATAAGAATTGGTCGGAAGGATTAAATGAATTAGAATATGGATTCGCCACAGGCACTTTCAAAGATGCCTATTGGAGAAAGTTAGTGGGACATAGTAAGTGGGTTAGGGAAGAAGTCTATGACGAAGAAACACTTATGAAAATATATCAATCAAACAAACCAATCCGAGTTATGGAATGGCGACCAATATATGTGAATCTCCTTAAAACACAATTTGTTAATGAGGGTAAAGAGGCATGGAAGATATTTAAGAACCCTCATACTGAAGAGGCAAAACAAAATTATGTGGAGATGTTTGATTACCATACTCACAATTGTTTTTGTTGTGAAACTGAAGGGTGGGAAGTTCAAACGAGTCCAAACTTCATCCGAAACATGAGAACTTAATGTGAAGTTTGTCATGATGCACCAATAGCATCAAAGTGGAAACCCTTAAATAGAAGGAGAGTATAATAAGCCCTTAGAGGGAAAAGCGGTTTCCCTATGAACTAACAAAAAAAAGTGAATAATATGAATGAAGAAAACAGATTTAAGAAAACAATTTTAGCAATTTTAACTGCCGTAATGCTCGCTATGAGCGCAGGTATTGTAGTAGCCGATGGAAGCGACCCCTTAGACCCCTCCGATGGTGGGGCTGATTGGGATGGCGACGGTTTAACCAATTCCGAAGAACAAAATCAAGGCACTAACATGAACAATGCAGATTCGGATTCCGATGGATTGCCCGATGGATGGGAAGTCAATAATGGCTTAAATCCCACCAATGGCGGTGATGCTAATGGCGACCCCGATGGAGATGGATTAACCAACGCCCAAGAGTATGCAAAGGGAACAAACCCAAACAATGCTGATACAGATGGTGATGGAAAGTCCGATGCAACAGACCAATACCCAACAGACCCGAATGATGGAGAATACTCCGACTCCGATGGAGATGGAATCCCCGATGCTTATGACCCCGACTTTACAGAATCGGGAGAAGGTTCGGGCAACGGTGGAACTGAAGGTGGAGGCGAAGGTCAAGGCGAAGGCGAAGGTCAAGGTCAAGGTCAAGGTCAAGGTCAAGGTCAAGGTCAAGGTCAAGGTCAAGGTCAAGGTCAAGGTCAAGGTCAAGGTCAAGGACAAGGACAAGGACAAGGACAAGGACAAGGACAAGGACAAGGACAAGGACAAGGACAAGGACAAGGACAAGGACAAGGACAAGGACAAGGACAAGGACAAGGACAAGGACAGGGGCAGGGTCAAGGTCAAGGACAGGGGCAGGGTCAAGGTCAAGGTGGTCAGCAGGGACAACAAGGACAACAAGGACAACAGGGACAACAAGGACAACAGGGACAACAGGGGCAACAGGGGCAACAGGGTCAAGGAACTCAACAGTCGGGACAAACAGATGGTCAGCAGGGACAACAACAAGACAACGGACAGGGGCAACAACAACAAGGAGGACAACAAGGAGGACAACAAGGCGACCAAACATCTCAAGACCAAAACGGACAAAACCAAAATGGTCAAAATGAACAACAACAAGGTCAAACCCAAAACGGTCAGCAGGGACAACAGGGACAACAAAGTGAACAACAACAAGGTCAGCAATTGGATAGTCAAGACCAAAATGGAGATAATGACAACGATGGTGATGGAATCCCCGATGAACTTGATAATGATGATGATAATGATGGAATCCCCGATGTAATGGATGATTCTCCGAATGACCATGATAATGACGGTATAGACGATGCCGAAGATGATGATGATGACGGAGATGGAATAGATGATAGAGAGGAAGTCAATGATGGCGACCCCAACACAAATATCTATGACCATGACAATGACGGCATCTCCGATACATTTGATTTGGATATTGACAATGATGGAATTGATAATTACAAAGACATTTATGAAAATGGTTCTTCCGCATCAAAAGACCACGATAATGACGGGTGGAATGATTCGGATGATTTAGATGATGATAATGACGGGATTCTTGATGTTGATGAAATCGGAGGCATGACAGGTCAATACCGATATGACCATGATAATGACGGTATTTGGGATATGACCGACAATGACGATGATAACGATGGTCTTTCCGATTGGTTTGAGAATAATGATGGGAACAATATGACAGGTCAATTTGACCATGACAATGATTCTATCCCCGACCATGAAGATTCCGATGATGATAACGATGGAATCTTAGATATTTTTGAGTCATAGATTCATTGAAATAATCGCAATCACCAATTGCCTTTCACCTTGAGGGGTGCAGGGTCTTTCAAAACCTTTAACATTCGGAATAATTGATTTTACCGTATGACCGCAGGTTATAACATCCAATGTGATGCAGGTGGAGGACTGTATTATCAAAAATGTTATGTGATTGATTCATCGGGTCAAAGGAATGAAGTTTTAGGCTATACCGATAACGGAGGAATCATAACAAAAACCAAAAGCAACATACCCGGAACTGCTTGGACTCCTCAATTATTTACACTCAACAATGCAGGGAATCAGTTTCAACCCTATCGTGGGGGCAACATCCCCTATGGCTACATGGGAAACTTTACTCCACGCACAAGTGCTGATTCTCAAGACCTATACTATCTTAATGAAGTCATGCCTACTTCTCAAGCATGGAGGAAACAACAAAGTTATGTTGGAAAATGGTGGATGAATATATTCGGATTGAAACAGGAACGCCCACCGAGTAATCTCCAATCGGAAAGTGCCGACCCAATGGAAGAACCTAATGTGGATAATTCCGAAACGGAGAGTCAAGAGCCTAATATCAAACTTGGATTAGGATTTACCGCCATAGGTTTGCTTGGTGGCTATCTTATCGCCAAATCTATGACAGTTGATACAATCCGATAGGGTTAAATAGGAGGAAACATAATCCTCACTTATGGCTAAATTAATTATGCTCACAGGAAAGGGAGGCGTAGGAAAGTCCACAACCTCTTCAGCAATCGCATTAAGTTATTCAAATAAAGGCTTCAAAACTTTGTTGGTTTCAAGCGACCCTGCACACTCCACTCAAGATGTTCTCGGAGTTGATGTAGGGTTTGAGCCAACCCCGATTAAAGAAAACCTTTGGGCGAAAAACCTTAACACACAAACTCAAGCAAAGCAATTTTTTGACCAACTTCAAGATGCTATGTCAAAATCATTCTCTAAGGCAGTTCCTTTTTTTGATAGTGAGATTTTTGGAGATTGGGCGAACTTTCCCGGCATGGATGAAGTTTTTGCGCTTGAGGAGATTCAATCTTTGACTCAAGGGATTGATTATGATATTATTGTTTTTGATACTGCGCCCACAGGACACACATTAAAAGCATTGACTACTCCCGATGCTATGAATACTTTTCTCCTTAGAATCCTTAGAATGAAGGCTAAAATTGAGAGGATGAAATCTTTCCTACTCAAACCAAGTGATACCTCTAAGGTTGTGGAGATTGTTGAAGGAATGACTCAAAAACTTGACAACATTAAGAAAATCTTAAGGAATGAGAACTTCGTTTCAATTAACCTCATAACAATCCCTACAATGGCGGGCTATCAAGAAACAAGAAGAACTATTCAGTTTTTAAAGGCACAAGGGTTTAAAGTAAATAATCTTGTCGTCAATGGCTTAATCCCTAACTTTGGAACGGAAACATGGGAATTAGCAAAAGAAAATAAAGCCGTTGCCCTTTTGAAAATGGAGTATGAACTTCAACAACCTTATGTTGCTGAATATAAGGCACTCACGAAGATGGAGGATTTAAAGTTGGTTGGTGTATCTCGGTTGCCCTTTGAACCGAAGGCGGAAAGGTTAGCGGAGTTTGCTAAGATTCTTGAAAGTTCCAATGGAGGTATTGACTTTACGCCAACCTACTCCACCGAGATTGAAGAGGGCGAAGAAACCATTAAGTTGAAATTATTTTTCCCATATCTTGAAGGTGTTGAACTTGGTGATGATTCATATATTGTTGATGGCTTCTTGAAGAAGCCTATTTTTGATAGGCATGAAGAATTAAGAGAACTTAAATTGAAGAGAAAGCAAAAGACCTCAAGTGGTGCAACCTATACTTTTGAGAGGTAATTATATGACTCCCATGTTGGTTCTCTTCTTGATTTTTATTTTAACCAATTGGATTCTTCAGTTAGTTTTTGTTTTTTGGGTTCTTGGAAGAAACAAAAAATTAACGATGTTGTTAGTTGAATACTACTCAAAGGATAACTTAATAAGGGAGATTGAGAATAGTCAATCATGAGTTTTGAGAATTGGGCGAAAGAACATCAGTATTTGATGGCTACAATCCGAACATTCAATTCAATTTTGACTATGGTTTTTTCGGGATTGGTATTTATGAGTGTTTTCAATTTTATTTGAGGTATATTTATGGTTGCTAATTCGGGCTTGACATTTGATTTAGATGATATGTCAATAGATGATGAGAGAGTTATTAAACTGTTAAATTGGTTATTAGATGAGTTCGGCTCGGAATATGTTTGGCTTAGAACTTCAAGTTCGGGTGATGGACTTCATGTTATGATTGCTGAATTGGTTTATTCCCAATCGTTAGGTATTCCCGAATTAATTCCTATTCTATTCCCTACTGATGTTCAAATGAAATACCGAGAGATGGTTGAAATTGAGTGTAAAGGGCGAAGAATATCGGATTCATATAGGAAACAGGTGGGTATGAGGACTTCAAGAGTATTCAAAATGAAGAATGGAAAGGAATCGGGAAAATGGGTCAAATGGTTTCAATGACCGAATCTTTTAAGTAGGTTGTGGAATAATTTTGAAGTAAGGTGAGAATATGACCGAAGAAGTGAGATATTGGGAAAGACTTGGAGTTTATGTTAGCCGACAGTTTGCAGAAGAATATATTGAAAGAAGCCAAGATTCGGGCATTACAGGCGAATATCTTGATGGCGACCTTGAGGAGTTTCAAGGGATGACAAGCATCAGTCCAATGACTCTAAAGAGAGAGATTGATGAAATCTTCAGTAAGCCTTTTGAGGAGGTTGAATTGCCTCCCGAAACTAAGGCTATGATGGAACTGATTATGATGGAAGGTCAAAAGTCTAAGATTGTCAAGGCATATAAGGCTGAAGGAATGACTCTTGAAGAGGCTAAATTGAAGTATCAAGAGGATGTTGAATCTATTGTTGCTGAAGCACTTGGGATTGAATCGGGGGAGGACTCAACGGAGGAATCTTCCGATGGCGAAGAGTAATTCGGGATTCCCACTAACTGAAGCACTTGTCTTTGATATAGTGGACTATCTTCTTGGAAAAAGCGGTTATGCCTTTTCTAATGAGATTTCATATCATATTGTGGATAACAACCCACGAAGATATACAAGTAGGGAAGTTGTCGGGATTTTGAGAAACCGACCCATGTTTCAGCACCGCCAAAGTTCGGATAGACGGGCAGGTATCAAGTGGAGATTAGATATGCTCACCTTTGAAAAATATATTTCACAAAAGGGATATTCCGAAAGAGCCAAAGAGAGAGGATTCTATGATAGGATGAATCAATTGAAGGGAGAACACATTGAAAGAACAAAAGAAGTCGTTAGTGGCGAAAGGGAATTAGAGGCTGAAGAGGTTTATGAGATGTTGGCGAACCTTTGGGTTTGATAGCAACCTTTATGTATCAGTTTGAGGAGGGAATGATATGGTGTATTTCATTAGAAGATTCGTTTCGGGAGTCAAAGGGAGTGGGACTTCGGACATTTGGACTGATGAAGAATCTATGACTGATGATGATTTTCACAATTTTGCTCGGATTTATGGAGTAGGAAAATACATCCTTTGCGTGAGGGGAAAGGGCATCAAAGGATTTAGAAAATTGGCTGAAACTATTGTTGAGCCAAAGGTTAGAGTTTTTCGTGCTGAAGATACCGTTTCAGTATCGGCTGATGTAAATGTCAAGAACCTTTCAAATGAACAATTACTTGGAGTCCTTGAGCAAAATGCTGAAGGTGAAGATTTTTCAAGTATGCTTGATGAACTTCAAAAGAGATTAGATTCAGTTCAAACTAATAATGCCGATGAAGTTCTCGCTTCCGCAGGTTTCCCCATTGGAAGTAAAATTGCCTCATTCATGGTTGGTGCTTTAACAGGTGGAGTAGTGGTTTATCTCATCCATAAGAAAAAAATTGATTCACTAAATGATGAAATTGCATCATTAAAAAGCACAGTTAAACAAGCCGAAGAAGCCATAAAAAAGGTTGAAAAGAAAACTGAAGAACTTAGTCAGCCTATGACTTTTGAACAACAATTGCTTAACTCATTCAACTCAATGAATGGAGTTCGGTTGTAATGAGAAGTTTAGGCGTTGGATTTGTTTTTGTAGGTATCGGAATCACATCTTCAGCCTATCATTTGAACCGAATTATGAGAGAAAAACCTAAGATTCACTATATCTTGGGTGCTATATTTGGAGTCCTTTGTATCAATGTTGGAAGCAACCTAATCGCTGATGGAGTTAAGGATAGATACAACCTAACATAAGCAAAAGGGTTAAATACATGAAACGATAATTGATTATCATGTCGGGATTTGATGATGTAATTGAAAGAGGCTCTAAACCCTCTAATACCCCTAATTTTGAAGCACCTAAGCGAAGTGTGCCTAAAGAAGAAGTCCCTTCAATACTTGAGATGGTTGAAAACATGAATCTCGGAGGATTGTCAAACAATCTTAACCCCGAAATGAAAGAGAAAGTGTTAGTTCCGTTAGCGAATCTTCTTGATAAATATGGAATCTCGGAATCACTTGGAGAATCAACAACTGCTCAAGCAGGGGCGGGATTATTTTCACTACTTGGTGATGTTGCGCCCGTTATCAAAGGATTGGCTGAATACATATCGGGTCAAAGAAACAGTTTAAATGATGAAGATATGGAGTTCCTTGAGAGGATTAAAGAAAGCCAATCAAACGGAGAGTTTTCGGATTTATTTGTTAGTGATTCCTCCGAAGAACAAACTACAAATGCTAACCCTACTCCTCCTCCTGTGGTTGGTCCAAATGGAGAAAATCTCGGCTCTATCAATCTTAATTTGAATGAAGTTGATTGGTGGTCAGTCATGGGCGTTGAGAGTCCCGAAGAAAAGAAGATTCGGCAAATGCCTAAAGCCCGCCAAACATATATGGCTAAGGATGCAAATAGCCGATTGCCGACATTCGGTTCAGCAGGTGAAAGACCTACGATTCAAGGGTTGCCTACTCTTGACGATTTAGCATCCGAGATTGGAATGTCGGTGGAAGATTTAAGTAATCCCGACAATAGCGAAAATCAAAGTGCTAATGCAGGTGAAGTTGTTGGTGTTGATTTAAGTAGTGTTGATTTCACAATGGAAGAGTCCGAAGAGTTGCTCGGAGATATTGACTTGGATGAGATTTACAACATAGACTTTGAATCGGAGGATTGAATATGGCGAATCCTGTATGGAAAGCATTTGTAGCAAACCAAATGGAAGTTTGGCTTGACTTCTTCAAGAACCATCACATTGAATCCTACATTGAAATGATTGAAAAGTTCATTCGGCTAAATCCCTACTATGTCCTTAATCCAAATGATATTCAGTCGGATTCAGCAGGTTTGCTCTATAAACTTCTTTGGAATGATTCATTCAATGATTCCCTATCGGAAAAGGGAATGAAAGTATGGGTTGCATCACCATTCACAGATTTTATTGATGAGTTGAAAATCTATCAAGCCGACTATCGGGAGATTGCACTTTTGGTCATTTTGTTCTCAAGGCATACCCTATGGTTTGAACGGCTTTATGCACACTTAAGGAAGATGATGATTGATAAATATAGCCTCTCATGATGAGAACATTTAACAGTCAAAACAAAATTAAGTCAATTATGGAGTCCGAAATGGATGGCGATTGGGGTGTGCAAAAGGGTTCACCCGAATTAGAAGAGATTCTTGACAACAACCCCAATGCTGAAAAGAAAGATATAAACCCAAATGAAACTATTTCATTAGGTTCAAGGATTAACTTCCCACTCAAACTTCTTTACCAAGTAATGTTCATTAGTGGTAAAAGAGGTTCGGGGAAGTCCTACACAGGGGCAGTATTGATGGAAGAGTATGAAAGGCTCGGACTTCAGTTTGTGTGTTTTGATGCTTTGGATGCTCACGGACACCTCAATCAACTTCAAGGTGTGGAAAGGATTGAACCAAAGGTCGGAGAAAGTGTGAATATGAGGAAACTTATTGAAAAATTGAAGATTTCAAGAAAGTCCCTCATCATCAATCTCTCACTCATCCCTCTTGAAACTCAACAAAAAATGATTGCCGATTATTGTGAAGCCATCCTTGAAACTGATATGGGAGGAAGAGGACTTATGACAATCTTTGAGGAGGTTCAAGACTTTGCCCCTCAAGTTGGGCGACCCGAAAGTTTTGCTTCAATCGTTAGACTTTGTAAATTAGGGAGAGCATCGGGATATGGTGTTGCCCTTATCAGTCAAAGACCTGCCGCAGTAAATAAAGAAGCATTGAGTCAAGCATCTATTTACATTGTTCACAACATTATCAACACAAAAGACCTTGACGCACTCAAGGAACAACTTTCTTTCGGAACTGATAAAGACAACATCAAGAAGATTCTATCGGGAATCACCTATTCAAGTGCAGGTGAAGCAGTTGTTTATAGCCCGGAGTTTTTCAAAGATGAAGGATATATCGTTGTTGGGAAAATTGACACACCAAGAAGAACCGAACACAAAGGTTCAAACATTGAAGTGAAAAGTAAGTTTTCAACTGATTCGTTGAGTGTTATGCCCGCAATTCATGAACCATTCAACAGTCAAGATTATGGATTGAGTAAAGAGATAGATGATTTTGGCGGGGATGGATTTTATAACTCACATAAGACGAGTGGTGGAGGTTTCGGTGAAGGCGAAGTATTCAAATATGAACCCGAAAACTATACTTCGGGATGGGGCAATAGTGATGTTTTAGACATAACTCCATTTGAGTCGGCTATCCCCGAAAGAAAAATGAAGATTCCCGATTCTGTTAATCAAAAAAGAATGAAGATTTTGACCGCAATTGGTCTAATATCGGGTGGACTTTACACAGTTCTAAGGTCTGTTGCGAGGAGAAGTTGAGCGACAGGCTTAAATATCAAAAGGTATAAAACTGAATTAAGGTGAATAAAATGTTCAATCCCACAAGACAAATTGGAAACACAGTATTACCAAAGTTGCCTCCGCAACCTAATATGCCCTCATTCCCAACCTTAAACCTCGCTACTGAAACTTTACCTGCACATAATTCAATGTCAAACTCTATTGTCCCGACAGGTCCAAGACCATCGGGCGACTTTATGCCGAATATGCCGAAGGTGGTTGTTCCCGAATCTAAGATTGGGGCTGAAAACTTCATGCCTACTCTCGCATTTAACCGAAGCGTTCAAGAATCCTTTGGTGGCGACCCAAGATTTGAGGCTGAACAAATGGCTTATAGACCTACTAACCCAAGAACTATGACGAATGCACCAAGCGTTAAGATTACGCCAAGTGCAAAGCAAATCCCTGTTTTTGAAAAGACTATGATTCCGAAGGCTAACAGACCAAATATGCCTAATTATTCTCAAATGCTTGGTCCTTCACAACAAGTTTTCATTGATGCAAAGCCAATTACCCCACCTGTGAGAAACGCTGATTTGGGCGGTATGCTCTCTTCAACATCAACTTTGGTTGGAAACATCGGAATGACACAAGGAAGAAGTTTTGGGGCTGAATCTCTCCTATTGAAATTATAAGGGGGTTGCCCTTATGGTCTTTAACATTCAAACTCAAGAAAAGATTGCTTCCGTTTGTGAGGTGGGTGTTGAATCTTATATCAAGGAGAGAAACAAAGAGATTATTTCAAATAGAATTGATGAGGGTTTGATGGGTGCATCTTTTGTATCGGCTCTTTATGTTCTTTATGCAGGTTTGAATAGAATTAATTTGAAAATGGTCGTTGCCCCATTCTTTGCGGGTGGATTTTATGCCCTCATGGGTCGCAGACAAGCCAAAAACGATGATTCGGAATCCCGACTCGCATTTGAAAAGGTTTGTAGCAACATGAGAGAGGATGATGAGAGTGAATCTTGACCATTGGTTTTCGGCTGAAGGTGTCAATGAAGCAGTTAGTGAGGACTTGATAGATAACCTCAATAGAGAGGCATTTGTCCTTCACAAACTAAAGGATAGAAGGTGGGGAATCATATTTTCAAAAGGTTCTCAAGCCAAACAGACTCATAGAAAATTACAGGATTTGTATTTAGACCCTACTCGGATGGTTGAAACTAAATATGGATTCGCCTACAAGTTCAATGACCCTATTGAGAGAGCAAAGAAAATTGATGCAATTGGTTCTAAGATTTACTATCCTTATTCACTCATGACTAAAAAATTACAGGGATGGCTTCAAGATGGCTACGCTATCTTTGAAAAAAATGAAAATCTCAATTATCAAAACTTCAATGAAAAAACGGGAAGAGTCGGAATCATGATTAGAACTCCCCTAAAGTCAGCAATCTCATATTCTTTAAAAAACTATTGGATTCCCTACCCCCCTACTAAATCAAAAGGAGGAAGAATCACTCCTGTTTTAACTATTGTGAAGTCATTAGGTAAGCCATTTTCACCCACATCCACATCTCAATTTATTCACTACTCTCAAATTGAAATTGGACTTAATTTTGAAACAGGAAAATGGAACTCAAAAGAATCAAGGCAATATCACCCAATTGGAAAAGATAAATTGTCCGATTTTTTACTTGAATTGAATAAAACAAAACTTTAGAATCACAACTATTAAGTATCGGTTTGCATCAACCTTCACTATGAAGTCTTTGTCGCTATCTAATTTAGGACTTGGAATCCTGTTTTTAGGATTTGCAGGGTATGGCGTTTATAACATCAACATGAAGAAAGAAGTTAAGAAGGCTCAATCGGGCGACTGTGGATGTAATAAGTCCAAAAAATTAATCAAGGAAGCCCCCCCTCCCGACTCTTTTGTAATTCTTGATGGAGGTTGCCGAACCTGCGAACCACAATCAGCCGTTTATAACCCTCTTTACATCAATCCGATTTTTGACCCTAATGGTTATCAAACCCAAGATTTGACGAACTTTTCTCAAGTTGAAGAACCTCTCAATTACTCGCCATATCGCACCCAAGTTCAAAAGCGAAGCATTCTTAGAAGCAATCTTGGAGGCGGTTTGTGATGTGCGATACCTGTGGTTGTAAAGGGGCTGAAGAAGGAAAGGTGAGAACCATGTCGGGCAAACCTCACACTCCAAGAAAACTTAGAAAAGACCAAAACATCAAGCCCGAAGAAGCCCGAATGCGAAAGAAGATGGAGGCTGAATACTATGAGCCATTTAGTGATGAGTTTTATGAATTAACCGAAGCCGATGAGGAGTTTTGGGGAACATGGGGGTCTATTGAGGGCTTGTGGGAAAATCCCGATACAGTAAATAATTGGGTTGAAATGACTAAAAAAGATGAATCGGGAGGTTTGGTTAGATTTTTGATTCAAGTATTGGCGAAAGAGAGAAGAAAAATTAAGATTCTTGAGAGAAGGTATAGGGATGAAAATATCCGAACTTTTTTGAGAAGGAATAAACTCTTAAGCAAAAATGTCATGAATCCCGAAACTGATGGAGATTTGTGGGGGAGTAAAGACTATTTCAAAACTCCCGAAGGTGGGTGGGGCGTAGCATGGCTCAATGAAGCAATCCTCGCAATTGATATGGAAAAGGAACATATCTATGATTCTCAAATGAATATGTATGGAGATATGGGTGATGGCTATTGGGATTATCTTGGTTCGTTAGACCCAATTCGGAGAAAGTTTGTTGAAGATAGAGATAAACTCAAGAATATGGGTGCTGAAACCTTTGATGCTGAATCTCCATTCAGTTCCGATGCCTTTAACGAAGGGCGAAGTGCGGGAATCACTATGTTTGTTCCCGAAGGAGATGGCGAAGATTACTACTCCAACCTTGACACCGAATACATGATTTTCTATGGACTTTCCCCCGAAGATTTAACAAAGGATATTGATGGAAACTCAAAGCGATACCTTCAATTCGTTGCAGGGTGGGATGATGGTTGGAATTATGCAACCCTCCTTCATGAAGGTGTTTTGACTGATGATTCCGACAACGAAGGCGACCTTGAAGATTTAGATTATGAAATGGCGGGCGAGTGGATTTACCAAGACTATCCACAAAGTATGCGAGAGTATGTTCCGGGTGCAAAAGAAGTAGTTGCGGAAGTTGCCGTGATAGGAGGCGTTTTGGCGTTAGGGTTAGGCTACTTTGCCTTCAAGAATAAGATTGGATTCAAGGGAGAAACCTTTAGGGCTACCGAATCATGTAGCGAAGATGAGGATTGCCCCGATGGAAAGGTTTGCGTTGATGGGAAGTGTTTGCCTATTTGCGTTGATGATGGCGATTGTGCTTCATGGAGAGAATGTAGGGATGATTTGCACCCAACCGAAAAAGTTTGTGGTGAGGATAAAACAGACTCCAACGATAATCCATTTGATTTCATAAAGAAAGAAGAAAATCAAGTTGATGAACCGACCAAAACGAGTGCAACCAAAGGAGATGCCTACTCCACCACAACTAAGGCAATAATTGGCGTAGGAGTTGTAGGGGCTATCGGAGTTGGACTTAAGGCTTTAGGCGGAATGAAAGATAAAGGTGATGAATGATGACAAAAAGAAATAGCATTAAAACCGTTAAGGTAAAGGGCATAACCCTTGTTAAAGGCAAATTACACACAATAGAAGAGGAGGGACAATATGATAAAGCACCCGCCACAATAAAGTTTGAATTGCCCCTTGATGAGTTTATTCGGAGATTGCAGGGTTCATCAATGGTAAATTACACAGGCTATATCACAAAGGAATATGATGCTGAAGAGTTTGGGGCTGATAATTGCGAAGGAAAGAAGTTGAAAGATAGTGGCTACTGCAACCTTAATTTTGGTTGGAGTTCAAGTGGACTAAGCCGTAGTTGTCAAAATTGCGGGAATGAAGAGTTTATGGATGATTATTGGGATAGCCAAAGGATTTCCATGAGTGAACCCGAAGAAGGAAAAATCCTGTGTTCTATGAATGAGTTTAATGGAGGGAGAGATGAAAACGATTTAGGCTATTGTTCTTTTGATTTCAATTATGGTTCGGGTGGGGCATTTAGTGAATGTGATGTTTGCGGAACTGAAGTTATGGCTACATTTGACAATTCTTTCTATGAGTGGGATGATGATGATGATGATGAGTTTGATGCTCAATATATGAGTGAGGATTTTGGGGCTGAAGAATACAAACATTGTGATGGATGTGAAGAAGTAAGAAGTATTGATGAGTTTTCTTTATCAAATGACCCCAAACAAACCTTGACTGAAGGAGAAGTTTGTGATTATTGCTTTGGAGATTTTTATGATGCTGAAGGAATCAACCTAAGAAAAAGGATTGAGGATTTAATTGACCTAAGAGAGATTAACTTCACAGGATTTAAGAAAGACACCAAAAGGGAAGCGGCAAAAAGGGCGAGAAGAATGGTGAATGAAATCAAAGGCGTTATACCGAAAAGAAAAAGTTATAAGGTTGATAAGCCAAAATGGTTCAAGATGGCTCAAACAGGAATAGTCATGGGCGTAGCAGGTTTAGTCGGCTATAAGGGATTCAAAGGAAAGGAGTGATTGAAATGGAATTGGGCGATAGAGGGTTTGAGGCTGAATCCACACAAAATCCTTATGCTGATTTTAGAATACAGTCAGTAGGATTTGGAGGTCGGGGAACTTATGCGATTGAATATAACGATATTGTTCAACATCGGATTCTGTTAGAAAATCCTTTTGAGTTGCTTCAAACTCCCCTCCACCGATGGATGAATAGAAAGAAACTTAAGTCGGGAGAGTATTTGACTAAAGAAATTGCATATAGAAGTCCCGATGAAATCTTATTTGAGGTTGAGTTTGATAATCTAACTGATGCTCTTGATTGGATTATCTCACAAGTCGCTAATGGAAGAGATTTTAATGATTTTCAAGGGGAATACCCCTTCAATCTTGAGAACCAAGATTTTTTTGAAAGATTCGGGGCTGAAGATTTTGCACTTGAAGATGGTCAAAGAATCCCGCACTTAACCTTAAAAGAATGGAGTGCGGTTTCAAAGGCTTTAGGGGAGGTGGGAACTTTTCATAATTGGAATCACGAATTAACGGATGGCGAAGGTGGAAATGGAACTACTCTTGTTGTGGATAAGAGAAATGGTGTGTTTGGAAGAAGAAACGAATATATGTGTAATGGTTGCGGGAAAATGAAATCGGCAGGTTTATTCGGAGAGTTTAGAAAACATGAGCCTTTGACTTGGTGTGAGTATTGTGAAGATGAAGCAGAAGAAAGATATGGGGCTGAAGGAGATTACACACAACCAAGAAGTCGCAAAATCAACAACATCCTTTGGGAATTAAGGGATTTGAATGCTGAACAAATGTTCTATACTATGCTCACTTATCTTCCGACAAAACAGGTTAATCAATTATTGAATCAACTTGAAAGAGGACTTGAAATCGGGGAGATACCTAATCCAAACATGAGGTTAGGGGCTGAAGAAAAGAGATACCCCCGAAGTCCGAATGATGAAATACTTGATGGACTTAGTGAAATGGATTTGAGGAGTATCATTTGGGCTTATGGGGCTGAAATTAAAAGTATGAAAGATAGAGAAAAGTATTTAGAGAGGATATTGAAAAAAGCAGGTGTTTGGTATTCAAACCCTACAATTGACGACTACATGAATGAGGGCATGACTAAATCGGAAGCCACATCAGCATACTACATCAATAGAGATGATGAACTATTTGCTACTATTTCATATCTTTTGGAATATGCAAACAAGGGTGGATTGAAGGTGAAATCATTTGAGGCTGAAGTGCCGATACTTGGAAAGGGAAAGGAGTTCAAACAACAACAACCTCTCTTACCTCAAAAGGTGATTGATAGATTACGAGAGCAAAGTATAATAAGAGATAATCTTGGAGGAACTTTTGTTGGAGATTTTATTGCGATTAGAGATAGTGTTGGTGGATATTACAAGAAGGGAGATAAAGCCAAAATAACCATATTGGAGGAAGAGGCTGATGAAAATTATGATGAGTATGATAATTACATTGGGCCATTATTGTATGAAATTAACCTTGTAGGTGGTATTTCATTAGTGGCTGACCCTGTGGATTTTGAAAATAATTGGGTTGAAGGATTTGGGGCTGAAACCTTTGAAGCAAAGGGGATTGACACCTTCACCGAACCTTTTGGTGAGTTGAGAACGGGGAGTATCTTGAATAAGGCTATCCTACTTGGCTCGCTTGGTGCGGGTGCTATGATTGGATTGAAATTAAGGAAGTGAATTGATGTATTCGGATTTAGATGATAAGAAGCCTATGCAACTCGGATTTGGGGATTTAAGCCCTCAACAGTTGGGAATGAAAGTTGATTCCTCTCCATTTTACACTCCACCTCAAGAACCCGAACCCGAAGCCACCACCGATGCTGAATTAGGGGCTGAAGAACCGAAAGTGGAATCCGAATCTAAGGTGGGAATCTCCGATGAAATTGTATCAAGAGCCACCGATTTATTTGAATCCACTTTGCGATTCGTCATGGATAATCCGAAACTTATGGGCGGAATCTCAATCGTTGCGGTTCTCTCATACATGGCGGGCAAAAGAAACCTTGTTGGCGACAGGCTTAAATATCAAAAGGAGGAATGATGAATTATGCTCACTCTAAAGCAATTCTTAACTGCGACAGTTGTAGGTGTCGGAATCGGTTGGAGTTATAAGAACATCTTGGGCGGTAAATTGCCCTTCGGTGCTGAAGGAGATTCTTCAAACGGAGATGAAACTGCCTCACCAACCCTCTTTGACCGAATTAGGTCGGCAGTTCGTGGCGTTAGACCTTCCGAACTTGAAGAACTCTCCATTGAAAGAACAGGCACGACCTTTGATGTTCAACCTCAAAGTTTTGACCCTGCATTTGTTGGGAGTTATGAACTCACACAACAAACCGCTTCAAGAACTCTTAACATGAGTCCTTATGGGACAGGCGTTATTGACTATGAGGTGAGAAGTGCTGAAGCATACGGAACAACACTTAGTTCCGAAGATTTTCAAGTGAACTCGGTTGGTCAAGAGGCTATGCCCTCTAATCAAGTTCCTATGGCTTACACCTATCCTCAAATGTTAGGTTCTCCATGCAGACTTGAGAACAACTTCGGTATGGCTCAAGGTTCTTATCAAGAGCGACCCGAATATCCTTCAAACAGGCAGGGCGACTTTACCCGACTTTCAACCGTTTATATGACAACTGATACTCTCTCCCCCGACATGAATGTTTCATTTACTGATGGGATGCAAACCATGTCCTTTGACGAATGGAGAAGAAACTATAACCTCACACCTGTTTCCGACACCACATTTCAAGCAATTTCAAAGAATGGTGGACCAAGACTCATGATTAGAAGGTTGTGATGCCGATGGTTTCCGTCAATTCAGCCTACATTATCTTTACAGATTTAAGGAGTGATAAGCCTCTTTATTGGGAAGTTGAGGGCGAATCAAGTGGTTCAACAAACCTTATAATTTCAAAAAGGGTTGGAAACACACAAAACCCATGTTCACTCTATTATTCAATTGGAAAAAGAGATGATACAGGATTTACACCCGAAACGATGGAGTGGGATTCAACGAGTCAAACCTTATCCGTTATTGGAAAACAAACGGGAACTTCGGGAGATGTGCGAAGGCTATACAGGAGAGGTTCTATCTCTCCAAGATATGCGACACTTTTCAATGACTCAACCTTAACAAATTATGCGAGAATGAGAATTGGCGATATTATTGTGGATGTGGAAGTTGAACAACCTAACATAATTGGCTACTTTGAAGGGCTACAACCTATTGAATTAACGACTACTGTTAGTTCCCAAATTGTTGAGGGAATAGAAGATGAAGAAGAAGATTAATACCGACACCTTTATCTATCAAAAGACCTTAAATCACGAATAAGTGATGCTGAATGTCGGATGAAATAAACAGGATTAACCCTACTGTTGTTGAGGGTGCTGAAGATATACATGGTGCTGAAACTTTTGATGCCGACTATTCTCCCTTGAACAGACCTAAGTTCAGTTGGAGAGATAATATGGCTAAAAGCCGAAGAACTCTTACTGAAAAGAAGGTTGGCGACATGATGAAAATGCGAAGAATGGGAAGAGGAAGGTTTGATGCTCAAGGCTATGATGATAAACTTGATGAGAGTATGGGAATGTCAAAGAAAGAATCCAAAATGGAACAATCCATGAAGGATAGAAGAGATGAATCTAAGGGAATGGAAAAGGGAATGGGAAGAAGGGCTTATCAAAGAGTCGGAACTATGGATGCTGAAGGTGTGGGTTCTGTTCTTGGAAGTTTAATCCCTCAACCTCATTTTGTTGGATTTGAAGAGATTCAAATGGAAAGAATGAAGAATCAAAATACTAAGGATGCTCAAGGCTATGATGATAAACTTGATGAGAGTATGGGAATGTCAAACAAAGAATCCAAAATGGGACAATCCATGAAGGATAGAAGAGATGAATCTAAGGGAATGGAAAAGGGAATGGGAAGAAGGGCTTATCAAAGAGTCGGAACTATGGATGCTGAAGGTTGCGAGAATTGCGGAAGTGCTTTGGTCATGAATGCTGAAGGCGAACATGGTTGCGGTTGTGGAACTGAAATGGAAGCCGAAGAAACCATGCTTGGTTCTATCGGAGAAGGCAACGACTTCGGACAAATGGAGGCTGAAGGATTTGGGGCTGAAAGAAGATACCGATACGGCAACAGATATATCACAAGAGATTCAAATGGAAGATTTAAGAAGAATGTTGATGTTGGGCGAAGTCTATCGGCTGATAGAAGGAGAAAGGCAAAGACTGTGAAGGGAGTCGGTCAAGGCGGAAGGGGAGATTACAATGCTGAATCCAAGTTTGACGAACTATCAAACGAGATTGCCGAGCAATATGAAAAGAAAGGAAAATCCAAAGAGGAAGCCGAAAAGATTGGAAAGGCAACTGCCTATAAGGTCGGAGTCGCTAAATATGGAAAGCGAGGAATGACTAATAAGGCAAAGGCGGGCATGAGAAAGAAGAAGATGGATGCTGAAGAAACTATGCTTGGCTCTATTGGAGAAGGAAACGACTTCGGACAAATGGAAGCCGAAGAAACCATGCTTGGCTCTATTGGAGAAGGCAACGACTTCGGACAAATGGAGGCTGAAGGAGATTATGTTGTTGTAAGGCGACCTCACCACATGGCGAGAGTTAGAAAGGAAAGAGCCGTTTATGAACCTCAATACAACAAGCCAAATATGCACACCGACATGAATAAAAAAGGAAAGATGTATGATGAAAAATATGGCGGTTGGGTTGATATGAACTTTGATGATGGAGATGTTGTGGATTTGACTCAAGGCGTTCTCGCTAAGGGAGGCGTTAGAGTCGGAGGCATGACGGCTTCAGCAATTGTTCTCACTATTGCGGGAATGTCGGGCTACTACTATGCGAGGAGATGATTTAAGATGTGTAATACCTGTGGTTGTAAATCGGCTGAAACCTTTGA
>Ga0208793_1000446_pt1 | contig 28215 bp, 33 predicted proteins | sample 17_taG_FD_184092 | JGI IMG/M metagenome (GOLD analysis project Ga0208793, IMG submission 184092) | Marine viral communities from the Subarctic Pacific Ocean - 17_ETSP_OMZ_AT15314 metaG (SPAdes) (version 2) | ecosystem: Environmental > Aquatic > Marine > Oceanic | place: Pacific Ocean | collected... | reverse complement strand
GGTATAGCGTATGTAGTAGTTGTACCGTTTCCGGTGTATCTTACGAATGAATTAGCCATAATTTGTGTTTATCTCTTCTAAAAGGGGTACTTTATCTATTCACCTATTAATTCCATAAATTCAATGGTTTCTGCGCTACGTTTAAGTGCACTAGCTGTAGTGATTTTACCATTAATATCAATCAAAGCATTGCTTTTAATCCACTCTCTAGCTTCTCTTTCAAATTCTCTTATTCGTTGTAATAGGTAATCATCACCAATATATTTACCGCCAAGAAGTTTATTAGAAGCATATCTTTTATTAAATTCAGAATTAGGATTTTCTAACTCATATTGATATGTTTCATTTAAAGTTCTTCCTGCTATTTTAATTTGACCTTTAACTTGACGCATTGCTTCGTACATAGTAATGCCTTCTGGAAATTTAATTGTTTCTCCCGTAACAGGGTGTTTGTATTGAATAGCTGTAGTTAATTTCATATTCAATGGCTTTTTAGTTCCAAGCTGAATAGTAAACTGAGGTCTTTCCCATTTAATATTAGAAGTTTCTAATTTTTCTCTAGCTTCCGGTGATAATACAATTTTATTTCCGTTACTGTCTACCATGTTATTACTCCAATGTGAAGTAACAGGAAACATATCTTGTACTTGACCTAGTAACAATCCTCTAGGTTTTGCATATTCATTTCCCAACGGGTCAGATTTTGGTGATAATGCATCTCCATAATTTAATATATCATATTTACCACCTAAGTATTTTTCATTTATTATTTTAGATAAACCATAAGGTGTTGATTGTTTTAAATGGTCTAAAGCTGTTACAAGTTCTGCTTCACCGTCTGCAAATACTTTATTTGTCCATCTCCATGACGTAGCTAATGGTACATTTTTAGAAGTAAATCTTCCAAAATATCTTTCTAATTTAGAAATGTTAGCAGCTCCTTCTTCATTAGTAGCTTCTGTTTCAGAAAATATCTCAGTTAATTTAAAGAAATCTTGTGTCATTAAATTACTAGCAAAAATGTTAGACCATAAAGAAAATGATGACCCTGCAATATGACGCATAAAATCCATGTATCTTTCTTGTTCTGCACTATGTAATGGGTCATTAAATATATCACCTGCTTCTTCTAATGCATCTTGTATTGATGCTGTAACCATAAACGGAATTGATAAAGGAAAGAAACGAGAAAGTTGTGTGTATTGTGTAACACCATTTTCATCTTGCCATTTATAAGCAAATCTGTGTTTTCTATCTTTTTCTCTATATCCTGTTAAACTACCTTGTAGTGTTAGGTAAGTTGCTAAACCATACACAGCCGCACCTACACCTTGAATAGATTGTGCTTTGTTTCTAACAATAGGGTCAGAAGCATTTTGCATAGCTCTAAATTCCATGTTTAATTTATTAAGTATAGGAGTTGCTTGCCAACCATATTTAAATAAGTTAACAGGAGTTTTTACAAAGTGTAAACTTGTAAGCACTCTAAGTAATGGAGCTTTATTAACAGTTTTTAATAACCAATCACCAATATTAGCACCACTTTGTTTTTGGTCTGGATAAAATTGGTTAGCATCTAACATCTCATTTTTAAGATTTTGTGTAAATGAACCACTACGAGCAATATATGTAGGGTCGTTTGCAACTGATTTAGTTAAGTCATCTAATGATGATGCTTCTAGTTTATTAAATGTTTTTGTTTCTTTAAAATTACCAAATTCATCTTCATATTGATAATATAACTCAGACCATTTTTTTTCAAATGGTGTTTGTTCTACTTTAATTTTTTCTAATTCTGTTAATTTTTTATTTAATTTTTCTATTCTTTTAACATTAGGTTTATCTTGTGCTGTTTCAAATCTAAGATTTTCTTTAGTATTTCTTATGTTATCTTGTAAATCAACAATACTTGATTTGTTAAATAGTTTTCTTTCTTTCCATAATTCAGGATAAAAAGTTCTCATTCTTTGATTAACATTGGCAACTCTTCCTGCTCTGTTAAAAATGTTTTTCATTAAAGTATCACCGGCACCCAGTAATCTTAAAGTAAGAAAAGATAATTTACCAAGCGGTGTAGCTGCTTTAGCTGCAACTTGTTTGATAATACTGTCAGAAGCTTTTAATTGTTCAAAGTATGTTTCCATGTTTCTTTGTTGTCTACCATCAAATCTGTGCTCTAAACTGTCACCAATACTTCTATTAGCTTTCCATGATAACTTAGCTTTCTTAAATGCTATTTGAAAAAATCTTGTTTGTGCAATTAATAAATCACCTGCCATTTTAATTTGATTTATACCTTGTCTTCTATTACCTTTTCCAAAACTAATTAAACCACCTGCAAACTGTTCTACAATTTGTGTTTGAAATTTAACTGCGGCAGACAGTAAGTTAATTTCATGTGTAGTAGGGTCACCTAGTAAGTTTGCTGTTGTGTATTCATTGTAAGCTTCAAAAAAAGTAACATCTTTTTGTTTTAATTTTCTATTAATGTTTTTAATTACTTTATTCATTTTGTAATCATTTTTACTTATATCAGCTAAATCATTAACAGCTTTTATTTTTTGTGCCGGTTTTAATTTTTTAATTTTAGCAATTAATAATGGTAATTCTTCTTTTAATGCTATATCTGTTTCTATTCTTAACTTGTCAGCTTCTGTCATTTCTACCATTAATTTTTGTTGGTTTAATGCGTCAGAAACACCTTGTACTGTTTCTACATGGTTTTTAATTAATATAGATTTTTCATCTAAAGATTCTATTAATTTATTTGTAATTGCAATTTTCTCATCCATGTCAACAGCATTATCTGCTAATGTTCTAATTTCAGAAACTTCTTTACTTTTGTTTACTATGTTAACACGACCTGCATAAATAGTAGGTGCTAAGTCTGGTGATATTTTTGCAATTGTTTTTAATTCTTCATCTAGTTTTTCTGCATTTTCTTTACCTAATAATTTAGCAGCTTTTAATTGTATTTGTCTAAATAGACCAACTCTTTCTGTTGTTCTAACATTACCTTCTTTAACTAATTTATTTACAGAGTTTTTAATTTCTTGAATAATAACATTATGGTCATCATCTGGTTTGATTTTAGATAAATTAATAATAGGTGTTCGTCTTTTAATTTCATTAACTTTGTTGTTTATCGTCTCTACTTCACTTGTTCTTTCTGTTACTCTTTTGGGATTTTTCTTAGATGAATTTTCTGGTTTGAATTTTTTTACTTTACCATCTTTACCTGAAAAGGTTTCATCAGCTTTACTTCCTGCCCACGCAAAGTCTCTGTCAAAGTCAGACTTAAAGCCATCACCTTTGTCATAAAACTTACCTGCTTTACCTTTGGCAGACCATGCAGACATGCCGGCACCAATTGTACCTTGTGCTACAGCACCTGTTGCACCTGTAATTAATGTTCTAGTTAAATTATAATCAGTCATTAATCCTGCATCTTTTTCAGCAGTTTGTCTAGCTAAGTCAGCGGCTACGGCAACACTACCACCATACATAGCTTCTTTTTTACCTATTTCTAATGCAGCTTTTTTAGCTACTTGTTTTTGAAACTCAGCTTTACTTAAAGCACTTATTGCAGTTTTACCTGCTTCTCTTACAACAATTTTACCTGCACCTAAACTAAATAAGTTAATTGGGTCAGCTATTAATGCAGGTACAAAATCTTTAGCCCACTTGTAAAAACCAATTGTTTCACCACCAAAATAAGGTAAGTCAGCATACAACTGTGTAATCTCTGCCCAGTCACCTTTGTACTGGTCATCCTTAGCTAATACTTGTCCAACATCATTAATAATACCTGCTGTATTGTACTCACTCCAAATTCTGTCTTGATAAAATTTTTCTATTAATTCAGTTTTAGTGTAATCTTTAATTGCTTTACCACCAGTAACAGCATTGTTTGCATCAGTTAAACCACCTTCATAGTATCTACGTAATACATTTTGAAAATCATCAGATTGTAGTTTGTCTAGTGCAAGTTTTTGACGCTCAGCTTTTTGCATAGCATCATATTTTTTACGTTCTATTCTGTTTCTTCTATTCTTTTTATGAGAAGCCATCCCCTTCTCTGTGTTTGTTAGCGTATCATCTTCTGTAAAAGAAATTCCTAAATCTAATGCCATTGTTTATTCCTATATTATTTTAAATATTCACTAACCAATTCATCTAATTGAACTGAACTAATGTTAAATGCTTTTGCTAAATTTAACTTAGCGTCTTCACTTAGAACTCTATTGTATAAATCTTTAGTTATTGGTCTTCCTGTAAGTTGCTCAAGCGTATCTACAAAGAAATTTTGTTGTGCTTCTACACTGTCACCTTTTTCAAATAAACCTAAAGGTGTATATGTTTCAATTTTAGGAAGGTCAAACGTTTGTATGTTTTCGTTTATACTATCTATTACTTGATTTATTTGGTCAGTGTAATCAGTATTTTCTATTTCTAAATCTTTAATTAATCTTTCTGCTAATGACTGTTGTGCTACTTTATCAGTTTTAAAATTTTCAAATCCTTTTGTATTTAATAATCTTTGAAAATCTGCACTTTCCATCATTACTGTAACTGGCGACAATAAACTAGCTTCTGCCTGTGAAGTAATCTGAGTTGCAAAAGGTTTGAAAGTTTCTACTGCACTTGCAACATTACTTTCATAATACTCAACTACTATATCATCTAAGTCAATAGAAGAAGTTAAATCTATTCCTTCTTTGTTTATTCTATCTGCTAAACCATTTAACCATGTTTGATTAGAATATGTTTGTATTTTTTCATTATATGTTTTAGTAAAGAACTCTTGTTGTTTTAAATTCCACGCATCTTTTTCACTGGCATCAGCTAATTTTAAAGGTCTAGGATGTTGTGACAACCATTCCATATAATCTTTTTGCATTTCTTGTTGAATTAAATCTGACACATATTGATTTTTTTGTGAATTATATTTTTTATCTACAGCAGGAACTAAGTCTACAATTATTTTGTTAATTTTACCAACTGTATTTGTAAATGCTTTTTCTTGAAATGGTGGCGTGTATGCATTTGCTTCTCTTGTTTTTGCATCTACTAGCATCTTGTTTAACAACACTAATGTTTCTGGATTGTTTGATGCATCTCTATAAGCTTCTAATAAACCATTTTCATTATTATTATATAAACCATTCATTATATCTATTTGTATGTTTGCAATTTTGTTTTGGTCTTCAAATAATTCTAAATTGTTTTTAGCAATACTGTTTAAAGTTATATTTAAAGATGGATGTATTTTAACAGCTTCTCTTTTTTGTGTTTGATATTCTAGCTCACCTTCAACTGTACTTCTATCTATGCTAAATATACTTTCTATTCTGTCATTTTTATCTTTTTCTTTAGCTCTAACAGATGCTGTATATTCCGCATTAGCTAATGTTCTATTTTTATTTTCATAAGCTTCAATAACTTTTGCAATATCAGGATTGTTTTTAACACTTCTTAATGAACCTAATTCGTTTCCACCTTTACCAATTCCTCTGTCCATGTTTATAATATCTTCTATTTTAGCTAAATCAGCAGTACTTGCAGCTCCATCAATAGCGTTGTTAAGAAATAAAAGTGCAGCATCATTAGCTTCTTTATTTGTATATAAATATCTTCTGACTGTTCCACCTTCTTCTGGTGGAAGCGGTGTGTGTAAACTATTTACTTCATTCCAAAAATCTTCTGGTTCTGTACGTGAAACTATTTTTGCACCTTCTTTTAATTTTTCTGTTTGTGCAAAGTCACTTCTTACTTTTGCGTCTTTAATAGCATCTTTAGCTTTATAATTATTAAATACAGCTGCAAATCCTAAAGCATATGAACCATCTTTATCTGCAAAACTTGGTAAATATTCTTTGTAAAAAGCAGGTAGATTAGTTGTTTGAAAATCATATTTATCTTTATTGGCTTCTATCTGTGTAATAGCATCAATAGCTTGGTGTCTTCCTGTGTGATATTGTACAGTTTTTTGTACATATTTATTATTTAAATTAGGATGTTTACCTTCTAGTATTTCTTTTTGAACTGTGTCAGCATCTCTTGTAGTTAACAATTGATTAATTTCTTGTACAGCTTCATCTTTTTTGTTTTCAACATTTTTAACCATTATTCTGCTAATAGCAGGATTAACGTCTTTTTTTAAAATGTTAATTAAATCTGTTGCATCTGTTGCGGTGGCTGCGTTTACTCTACCTGCAAACGTAGAGCCCATGTATTTATTTGTTACTCTTGATTTATATGCCATTATGGTGCTACTACCTCTCCTGTATCTGGTTTAGTTAATGCTTTATTCATTTGATAACCTTCAGCGCCTGCTGTTGCTACTTGTAATAATAATCCTGTTTGACTAGGCATTACGACAGGTTTAATACTATTATATCTTCTTTGTTGTGCAGCATATGCATCATCTTCTTGATACATTAATTTAATTACATCTGTTTCATAATCTCTTGCAACATCTAAAAACTGCATATCATATGTACCTGCAATGTCTTGTATAATTTTAGTGCCATTACCTGCGTTCATGTTTAATGCTTGTGCTTCTTTTTTATTGTTTTCTTGAGATATTCTAAAATCTTCTGCTTTCTTTTCTCTACTTGCTGCCACTTTTTCTGCATCTATTTTAGCTAAATCATTTAAATATGCTTGGTCAGAATTTTTTCTTGTTATTGCGTTTGCTTGTTCTTGACTTTCTGCAACTACTTTTTTGCTTCTGTAATCTTGTACTGCTGTAGCTATTTTCAATCCGGCAGTTATTGCCGATACTGCATCACACATAGTTAATTGTTTATCTCCTTCATCATTAATAAAAATGGCATTTTACCAAAACCATAATCTCCTATTTCAGTTTTTGGTTCAAAGCCTAAATACTGAAGCCATTTAAGTGACTTCCAATTTCTTTTGTCTACAAAGTTATAAAGATATTTATAACCTTTACCCATCTCATCTATCCAATACGGACATTCTTTTATAAATTGTTTTGTATGTTTAAATAGTGTTTCACTAGACAACATCCATGCTACGCCATAGTCAGGCTCAGCACATTTAGCAACACCAAACATACCTATAACACCTTCATCTGTTGTACCTATAATACTATAAACTTTACCATTAGGTTCCGTAAATGGAAACACTAAAGCTTGCAAAGGTGAAGAGTTATTAGATGCTCTAATCTCTGCACGGTCAGCTTGGCGTATTCTAGGTGCTAATTCTAAAGTATCTTTTAGTATAGCGGGTCGTACGTAGTTTTCTCTGGTCATTTAAATCCTTGTTGAACGATTATGATAATATCCTTCTACCTCTGCACTAGCAATATACATTGGCAGGTGTGAAGAACTTTTAATATCTAATGTAAAATCTGTGTTTCTACATGAAACGGGTACCTTAATAGTTCCTGAACTAATAGCAGGTACACCTACTTTACTTGTAGCTGTTCCAATAACATATCCATTCATAAATGAAAAACTTGTATCTCTACCATTAGGTGTTACTTCAACTTGGAAATATCCTGAAGTTTCATAATTTAATGATATGTTTCTAATTTGATAACGACCTGATGTTATTGCTACCAAACCTCTTCCTGAGTTTTCTCTAACGTACTGTGGTGACATTCTATATTTACTTTCATATGGAATACCAATAATTAAATTTGTGTGGTCACCTTCTACTGTGTAAGTAGAGCCGGCTGTATTTGTAACAGAATAGTTATTTCCGTTAACACCATCTACTGCTATCAAACCTGTTTTAGCTCCATACGGAGATGTAAACGTAGTTAAATTTGTATTAGCATCATATGTACCTGTAACACTTTTTCTTAAATCTAAATATATGTTAAAACCTATAGTACCATTTCTTAAATTTCTTAAATCAATTTTTACTAATTTAGTATCTGTTCCTTCTACTACTAATAAATAAACAAAACTTTCAAAAGACATACCGCCTAATATTTTAGCATTATCAAATGTCCATTTAGACCAAGCAGTTTGTACTTTTTCACCTTTATCAAAAAAGTATTTATAAATAAACATAGTACCACCATTAGTTGATGTAATATTTGTACCTGTAGTATAAGGTGCCGTTTGTGTGTCTGCTGTATCTGAAGCTAATGTAATTAAAGTATCTTCAGTTGTATTACTAATTAATTGATATGCATTACTTGGTATTAAATTTTGTACTGACACTGTAATGTCTAAACCATCATTAGTTAATGTATCATCATCTGCATAATACTCTCTAATTGCTGTATTATTATTTCTTGCTTGTGCAAAGTATGCATACTTACCTGCTGATACAGGTTTTACCTTTGCATCAAATTCAAATGCTGATACTTCATTAAGAACAGCACTTGTGGGAGATATTGTTTCTCCAACACTTCCTAATTTGTATTGTGCTTTTTCAGAAAATAATAATAAACTTTCATTAAATGCAACACTATCAAATAGTGTATTAACTTCAGAACCTGAAGCTGCAATGTCAATTGCGTCTGTATCTAATACTTGTGTAACTGTTTTAGAAAAGAAATTAAAAAAACCTGCATTTTCAGATAGAATTAAATTATCTCTTGAAAGCATGCCTAATCTATTTTTATAAAACAATAAATTATTAATTTGGTTTCCTACAAAACTTGGGTTAGAGTTTGTAATTCCATCTCCTGCATTTCTATCATCCCAATCTATTTCTTGAAATGTAAATGTACCATCATTATTATTTATTAAAGCATGCGGTAATGTAGAGTTATTTAAACCAAGACTTACATCTTGACCTATAGTTTCTTTCCAAACACCATCTGTTTCAAACTTTACATAATAATCAGATAATGTATCTCCATCTTCACCTGTAACTTTTATAATACTGTCAGTACTTGCATGATAAGGTAATTTTGTAAAGTCAGATATTTCATCTCTTATAGAATACATACCGGTATTACCAGAACCATCAGCTGTTAACACTGTGTAATTACTATTACCATCTGTTGAAATACCTCTAATAACACCCGGATATTGAGACATAGTAAAATAATTAGTTACTTCCGAAGATGTTCCTAATCCTTGAGTTGTGCTTAAAGTTGCACCTGTGTCTTCTCTAGTTAATTTAAAATCAGCATCTGAAGATGAATCAAAATAAGTACTAGACGTACCTCTAAATAAAATATCAGCAATGTGTGCTGTATCTCTAAACACAGCATCATGGTTTAAATTACTACCACTTGGCATTTGTAAAGAAGATTTAACAGCATAAGACATATTAGGATGTTGTACTGTTACAGCATATTCTCTACCATAATTAGATGTAACAACATTAATATAAAATTCTTCTATCTTTGCAGCACTTGTGTTTGTATCTGCTAAAACTGTAGTTTGTTTATTTGCAACAAAAGTGTAGTCTGCAATGTTAACTAATTTAAAATCTGCTTTAGGATTAGTTGAAGTTAAATAACTACTACCACTTGCTATTGTAACAGGTTTTTCATTACCATCTAAATCATAAACTTTTACACCACCATTATAAAATATAACAACAAATTGATTATCTTTATCTCTTTGTATAGACCAAAACTTTACAGTGTTAGGAAATACATTAGTAGCATCTATAGTGTCTATATATTCAAAAGCAGGTCTTTTAGATAAACCATCTACAATATTGTTTTGTAAATTTACCTGTTCTTCTGCTTGATTGATACCTCTCTGTGTTGGTGTTTGTTGTGAGATACCATTCAGAAAATTAGGAATACTCTGAGATACTACTCCACCCATTAATAAGTCCTTCTAGTTGGTCTATTAATTATTGAGTAAGTATTGCTATCACCTTCTAGCATATTCACATCAGTTTCTTGACTATCTGCTTGGTGAAATGCCATAAGTGCTTCATTTTCATCTTGTCCAATTAATTGCACAATTTGAGCATCACCTAAAAATCTTGAAGCAAATCTTCTTGATGCTTTTTGTGTAATGTATTGTCTTGCGTATTCTGGAAGTTGTTCAAATTGTTGTACTAAAACTAAATCTACTTCTGGTACTGTTGTAAAAACATCTGTATGTGTTTCTAAATTATATAGAAAACCATTTCTTAATGTAACATTTATGTATCTAAAGTTTTTACTAGCGTCAGCTTTAACGCAGTTTGAAGGTAGGGGAATTTTGCTATCTTGGTCTAATGCCAAGTTTTTATAATTTTCATGTGTATTGAAATGCCATCCTTGAGATTGAACTGACATAGAAGTTTCATCTAAAAGATTTTTTGCTGTACTTACATCAACGGATGTAGTGCCTGTAATTGAGTTAACTGGAGCCTCACCGATAACAGACAACATTATGTTTATCGCTTGTAGTTCCGTAGTTGGTGTAATCTGTGTAGTCATAATATCCTATTAGTTAATATAGCGGCGGCTTCAGTCTCCCTCTACCGCCACTAATAATATTAAAGTTAAGCTATTACGCTTCTTTAATTCCTACAGCTGCCTCGCCTCTTAGGACACCGTGTCCCATAGCGTACTTAGCAACCATTAGAGTACCTTGTCTTCTTATATCATATTCGCTTTCAACAGCTAAATCCATAAGTTTTACAGTACCTACAGCAGAAGGATGAGATACCAAACATACGTAGTTTGATAAGTCAACAGCTTGAGGGTTTGAACCACCCGCAGTTGCTGAACCTGCATCCGGAGCCGCAGTTACGTTAGACGCTACAAAGTGTGCAGTAGGTACTAATTCAATACCTGCTACTTTAACAACTTTACCTTCCGCAATTGAACCTTGACCTGAGAAGTCAACGTTAGTTACGTTAGTACCGTTTGCTAATTTGTAGTACTCTTCTAATTTGATAAATGCTTTTCTACCTTCTTTTGGAACGTAGTTTGCATCTAATTGTTTAGCCGCATCAAACAAACTATCAATCATTGCGTTCGCTGCTGTTGAAGCAGTAGCTGAAGCAATACCTGTGTTTGTAAGTACAGTTCCTGCTGCATAACCGCTGTCGGCTACGTTTGCAGAAGCTTGTGCTGCTTGACCAATTGTTTGTAAGATATGCTTATCTTTTTGGAAAGCTAACGCTCTACCAATTTCTGTAGAGTAAGCGCTTCTTACATCCCAATGGTTTTTTGCTTCCTCAATATTTGATAAAAATACTGAAGATAAAAGAAGGTCATTAATTGTAATAACTTTCTCGTTGTGGTTTACATCTGAACCAGTTATTTCAGCACCTGCTGTATGGTACGAAGCATCCACTCTACCCATTACTGGGAAAGTTGCAGATTTACCGTTAGAAATACTTCTAACCATTTCTGCACCTTGAGTTACTGAAGCTCTATCAAAAGAAGTAAGTACTTCTCCCGCAAAAACTTTCAGAAACAGAGCGTCTTCCGAACCACTTGCATTTACTCTTCCAACTGATACTGGACTTGCATTTGCCATAGTGTTCTCCTATTATGTTATGACGTTTATTTATAAAAGCCTCTACATATGTTTCAGTTTCACATTCAAGATTGTCACCCGCAGGTGGTCAAGTTATTACACTTTATTAAATATGTGTTGGCAAGTTGCCCCCTAAAAAGGGTGCACAACTATCTACACTTCCATTTACGTAATGCTAGAGCTTTTCTTGTAGGTTTACCATTAGGTTTTTTCATTGCACCTTTTACTCCGGACATACGTGCACAGAAACTAGCTCTACGTTTGGCTGCTTTAGAACCACGTTTAACTTTTCCTGTGACTGGAGCTTTTAAGTTAGCACCAGTTTTTCTTTTAAAATATTTTCTCCCGGCAGCATTTAAACCGCCGGAAGGTGACTGATATTTTTTAGCCGGCATTACTTTTTCTTAGCTGTTTTTGCCGCTCTTTTAAATTGTTTTTTAGTAGGTGCACCTTTAGCTCCTACCTTCCGCATTTTCTCACCAGAACCCGCAGCGATACGTTTACGCTTCGCATGGATGTTGGCGTACAGTCCTCTTTTAGCCATTACTTCTTTTTAGCTTTCATTATTTTTTTCTGTAATGCAGCAGGTAGTTTTTTCTGTCCACCTTTTAACATTTTTTTACCTTTAGCTTTTTTCTTTCCGTACATTGTTTTTTCCTTCTGTTACGTTTTTAGTTATTTCATCAATTTCTGATATGGCATGTTTTGCATGTACTAATTTATCAAACTGTGATTTTATAGTTTTCATAAAATTATCATGGTCTGCAACACCAACAGAATTTTTTAAAAATGTATCAATAACTGCTGTACTCTCCGCAACCTCTGCGTCATACAGTTTTTTTAATGCTATTAACCACATATTATAAGTTACTGTTAGCTAATTTATTTTTAACTTCGTTTTGATATGCCATATCTTTAGCATATCTAGGGTCAGCCATAGCCTCTGTTACTTGAGCCCATGACAAGAAACCTTGTTCTTGACTTGGTTGTGCTTTACCTTCTACAAGTTTAGGCTCAACACCATTAGCTCTTTCAAATTGACCTTTAAGTGCATTGACAGCTAGTTTAACTGTGTCCATGTCACCACTGTTTACAGCTTTGTTGTAAGCAGTTTTTTCACCTTCAGTCATATTTTTAGAAGCCCAGTCAACCATCTCCTGATATGTGTCATCACCACCAACAGTAGATTTAATTTCATCTGCTTGTGTTTTAGCAATAGCTTCTTGACCTGCAATGTAACTATCCACATATTCTTTTGATATGCCTGCTTTTTCTAAAGCTTCATAAGACTTTGTATCTAACTCACCTTTTTCAGCATACTCTGCTTGTAAAGAAGACATATCTAAACCTGCATCAGTAACAGCTTTCTCAGCTATTTCTAAATTATTATCAGACTTAGGTGTTGCTTTAGCAACTGGGTCTACTTCGTCTTTTGTTTCTTGAGATTGTCCACCAAGTTTCTTTTCTAACTCTGCATATGACTTTGCTAAATCTTCAACACTGTTGAATTTTTCAGGCAAGCCTTCAGGTTTACTTTGTGCCGACTGTGTCTCGTTTGTTTGTTCTACTGGTTGTTCAATACCAGTTTCTTCTTCCTGTATTTCTACTTTATCTACCATCTAATTATCCTTCTTGTGATTGTTTCATAGCACCTTGTACTGCGGGTGCTATAGCCTTCTCTGCCATTTGCATCATCTGTTGATTTTGCATAGCATCTTCTTGAGCTGATTGTTCTTGTGCAAGTTCTTCATCAGACTTAACAAGACCTTCCGTATCAATACCTAAACCAGTAGCAATACGTTTAATTAAATCCTGAGCATTTAAACTTTGTACTACAGCAGGATTTACTTGTGCTAAGTTTGCAATCTCAGCAACAAATTCTCTTAATTTTTGTAAATCATTTCCTCTACCTAAAGCTTCTACACCTGTAATAATTGTAGGCTTAACAGAATTTTTAGGTAATGAAGGTATCTCATTTGCTTGAGACATACGTTTCATTAATATGGTCACCAAAGGTAATTGAAACTCTTGTGATAGTAATGAATATATACCACCCATAGCAGTTTCTAATTGTTGAGCCATGTATCTAATTTCTTGTGCTGTTACTCTTTCAGCATCTCTTTGTATAGCTGTATTTAATAAGAAAGCATACGATAATCTTTCTTCTAACTTAGCAATACTTCTCTCTACGACTTGTAAGTCATATTGTTTTTGTGCTTGTAATACTGCTACATCATCACCACTACCAGTAATTATGTCACCGTTTCTAGTATTAGCTAAATCTTTTTTTCTAGTAACAGAATTAGGTCTTACCATAAATACTACTTTAGAAGATGCAGCTGCACTTTCTACAAGTGATTGAGATAATCCTTCTAATGATTTTAAATCACCTAAAAACTCTTCTACATAACCACGCCCATAATCTTCATTGTCTACTCTTACCATTCTTAATGCTTGGTATGGTAGACTGTCTATAGGGTATGTACCTTGTGAGCTTTCAATCTTAACACCTTTTACTTCTTGACAAGTGTAAAATTCTTTATCGTTTAATTTGTAAATGTGTGTGTAAAGTTCACACTCTTCATCTGGTTTGTAGTCTTCAAACTGTGAAATTCTTTCTAATGTGTCGCCATCTAAATATGTTGGATGAATAGTTTCTTCAATAACTATTTCTACAATGTTACCTGAAGCATCTCTTTTACATACAAAATTTGTTAAAGGAAATACTCTCATAGTTCCTTTTTTAGGTAAGTAAGTTAAGACATTACCTGCTACAATTAAATGTTTTAATGCTTCAAACACACTAACTCTTAATGCAAGTTGTTCTATTTTACTTGAGACTTCTCTTTCAATAGTTGCTAAAGATTTTTCTACTTCAGACTTAATTTCTTTTTGTTGGTCTAAATCTCTTTTAGCGTTACCTGATACTGATAATCTAAAAAATGGGGAATTGGGTGGAAGCAAAAGTAAAAGAAGTTTACTTGCTAAGTTGTTAACGCCTCTTGCGCCAACGGATTGAAATGGATTATATAAATCTGTAGAAGAATGAAAGCCGTCTGGTGGTAAAAGTGAAGGTATAGTTAATTCACTACACTCTTGTCCTCTATCTAAAAAGTGTTCTCTGTGTTGTCTTAATGTTTCGTATCGCTCTTTAGCGCTTTGTTGTAACATATTATTATAATGCATAATATTAAGTTATATTTAAACCGGATGTAGTGGGTATGTTTAGACCAGAAGATGTTTGTAAAGCTGTAGTTCCAACTTTTTTCTTTTTCTTCAAATCTAAATCTTTGTCCATATCTACTGCTGTTTCTACTTTAGGCGCTTTATCTTCTTCAATAGGCGCTGACGGTGGAATAGGTGCAGGAGCTTGCACAATCTGAGGTGCTTTAGGCTTTGACATACACATAATTACTTCTCTGTCCTCTCTTTTAACATGTTAATAAACTTGACAACATCACGTTGACCTGCTTCAAAGTATATCTTATTAGGATTATCTGTTAAAACAGCAGACTTTTCAGGATAAACTTTGTTTAAAAGTTTAACTAATTCGTCTACTGTTGCAGGTAAAACTAAATCTTCTTGGTCAATCATATTGTTTTCTTCTAAAAAGGGTACTTTAGTCCCACAAGTTTCCTGTTATAGTTCCTTTGTTATATTCTGTAGCTCTATTCTCAAAGAAATTAGCATGTTCTACACCATTTAACACCCAGTCTAACCAACCTAATGGGTTATCTTTTACACCATAATTAGGTTTTAATGACAATTGTAACAGTCTTCTGTCAGCAATGTATCTAATATATTGTTTAACTTCTTCTGCTTTTAATCCTCTGATACCACCCATAGCAAAAGCCAAATCAATAAACTTATCTTCTAAGTCTACCATATCTCTACATGTTTGATAGATACTTGCTTTAAATTTTTCTGTCCAAATATTTGGGTTTTCTTTTATTAATTGATGAAACAATTTAATCATGCTTTCAACATGGTGTGTCTCATCTCTAATAGACCAAGTTACAATCTGACACATTCCCTTCATACGTCCATATCTTTGAAAGTTAAGAAGCATAACAAATGATGCAAACAACTGTAAGCCTTCACCAAATGCAGAGAAACAAGCTATCTCTCTAGCCATACCTTCTAGTCCTTTACCTTTAGATGTAAACAAGTATTCATGTTTATCCGCCATCTCTTTGTATTCTTGAAATGCTTTGTATTCTTTATCAGGCAAACCAATAGTATCATTTAATAATGAATAACTATGTGCATGATTAGCTTCACTTGTTGCTATAGAAGACAACATCATTCTAACTTCCGGTGCTTTAAATTTAGGTATATATTTATCTAAATAAGCTTGTGCTATATCTACATCACCTTGTGTAAAGAACTTTAATATTTGTCCTATTAAGTTTTTTTCTTCTACTGTTAATCTTTCATTCCAGTCTCTTACATCCTCGTGTAATGGTACTTCGCTTGGAAGCCAATGCATTTTTTGTTGCATGTCGTAAGCTTCAAAAGCCCACCCATAATCAAATGGCTTGTAGTAAGTTCGTTTGTCAAATAAACTCATATCTTTTTTTCTAACTCCTTAATGTAATCTTCTTCTTCTTTTGGTAACTCTTCTTTAGTTTTATCTTTACCAAATATACTGTCCCAGTTTTCTTTATATTTTTCAGTTGGAATATGTTTTCCGTCTCTTATTTTATAACTATTAAAACCCATGATATAATTCTACTCCTTCTATAATAATTATGATTAATAATTCTATGGCTAAGATAGTATGATATACTGTCCATAGCACAGATTGTTTTTCTTTCTTTTTTTGTTTTCTCTTTTTCTTTTTTAATGATTTATAATTAACACCATCAAATAAACTACTGTCTGTCATTATCCCTCACAAGCTAAACAATCTGCTTCAGGTATGATTGTTCTTTCTACTTTTTTTGATACTAACTCAGCACGTTTAATTGCTTCTGAACGACAATAATACAAAGTCTTTAACTTTTTCTTCCAAGCCAACATATGCATGTCATGTAATTCTTTAATGTTTACATCAGCAGGTACAAATACATTGACTGATTGTCCTTGACAAATATGTTTCTGTCTGTCTGCTGCATGCTCAACTATCCATTGTTGATTTATTTCTATTGCTGTTTTAAATATATCTTTTTCATTATCAGAAAGAGCATCTAAATGTAATACTGAACCTCTGTTTGCTAAAATAGAAGTCCATGTTTCTTCATTGTTAATACCTTTTTTATTTAATAATTTTTCTAAGTATTTATTCTTAACTAGAAAAGAACCTGACATTGTTTTTTGCACATAAGCATTAGCTCTGTATGGTTCTATTGATGGTGATGTTGTACCACAAATAATAGAACTAGAAGCATTAGGTGCAATAGCTAACAAGTGTGCATTACGCATACCGGTTCCTTCCATGTCTGGAGCTTCACCTCTTTTTACTGCTAGTCTTTTACTTTCTTCTACAGCTTGCTCTTTAATACTTTTAAATATTTTCATGTTTAATGATTTAGCAAGTGCACCTTCAAACGCTATACCTCTTGATTGTAAGTATGCGTGAAAACCCATAGCACCTAAACCTAAACTTCTTTCACTGTTTGCGCTAAACTTAGCTCTAAACAATTCATCAGGTGCTTTGTCAATAAAATATTGTAGCACATTATCTAAGAACCTAACTAAGTCAGGTATAAATAAACTGTTGTTCTTCCACTCATCATACTTTTCTAAGTTAACAGAAGACAAACAACAAACAGCTGTTCTGTTTTCATCAGTAGCTAGTGTTATCTCTGTACATAAATTAGAATGATTAACTTTTAGTCCTAGTTTCTTTTGTGTTTCAGGCAGTGCATCATTTACTGTATCAATAAATGAAACATAAGGCTCACCAGTGGCAACTCTTGTCTCTAATATTTTTAACCACAAATCTCTAGCTGAAACAGTCCGTACTATTTTTTTAGTGTGCGGGTCAATTAAATTCCAAGTGTCATCAAACGTAGGTTCTTTAATGCAGTTATCTATTAAATGCATAAACTCATCAGATATGTTTACACCATGATGTAAGTTAAGACATTTTCTATGTACGTCACCACCACTAGGTTTTCTCATTTCTAAAAATTCTATTATCTCTGGATGTGATATATCCATGTATGCTGCATAACTACCACGTCTTGTTTTACCTTGAGAGAACGCAAGTATCTCACTGTCAACTACGTGTAAAAAAGGTATTGAACCAGAAGACTGTGAACCACCAGAAGTTTGTGTGCCATCACTTCGTACGTCACCCCAGTACCCACCGATACCACCACCAACAGAAGCAAGCCAAGCGTTCTCTGTGTAGTGTCCTGTCAATCCTTCTCTACTATCACCTACATAATTTAAGAAACATGAAATAGGCATACCTCTTTTACTGCCGGCATTAGACAAAACAGGCGTAGAATACATGAACCAAAGTTTAGATGCATAATCATATATACGCTGTGCCATCTCATCATTATCAGAAAAAGCTTTTGCTGCTCTCATAAAACCTTCTTGAGGTGATGTTTCTTCTGGTAATAAATACCTATCTTTTAATGTTGTCTTACCAAAATCAGTAAGTAAATTATCTCTTTCGTAATCTATCATTCTTTTGTTTCCGTTACTCTTGGTTGTCCTTCTTTTTCTATAATAAAATCAATATATTGTTTAGCTTTCTTTAAGTCTTCAATGCCATGTCCCTTGTATCTCCACCTAGAAATATACTTCACAACGTTGCCTTCGCAATACGTAAGGTTGTTTTGTATAATATAATCTATAGGTTCTATGCCACCTTTATTATAGTGTAACGGTTTTTTTATATTGTCCATAATTTTACTTCTCCTGTTTTCTTATTGTAATCACCATGTCTTAGTATACGTGCAACTCTAGCTTGTTGAAGAGCTTCAGCCTCTGTATATCCTTTATCTACGTAAATCTTTTTGACTATCTTCCATAGGTCTAAAAGGGGAACGTTAGTATATTTCTTAATCAGCTTCTCAGCAGTCTTAATTCCGACACCTTCTATGCCGTCATACCCGTCAACTTTATCTCCGGTCAAAGTCTGTATCATAAACCAATAGTCAGCCATTCGTTGTGATATTTGTTCTATATTCATAGCATCTTGTGATAGTTTACAAGGTACGGTTCGTAAATCTTTGTCTATACTAACAACAATACGCTCTTCATCTACAGGCTCTGTAGACATAATACCCATAACATCATCTGCTTCTAAGTTCTTCCATACAACTCCGTTATGTTTTTCTAATACATATTCTCTTAAAGCTTTTAATGTAATTGGTTTACGCTTGTCTTTTCTATTGCTTTTGTATGAAGGCAATACATCTTTTCTAAAATTGCTACTGTCTGTTAATGCAATAACATAGTCATCAGCTTGTAAACTAGCACCTAAGTCATCTATAACTGAATCTACGTCAGCTTTACATAAAGCTTCATCACAGTGTAGTGTCCATAAACCGTCACCCCAGTTTGTTTCTACTTCATTATTAAGTGCTATCTTATATAATAAAATATCACCATCAATTAAAAGTACTCTTTTTAGTTTCATGTTTCTCCTATATGTCAAATGTTAATAAATCTTCTTTAGGAATTATGTGTCCTTTACTTGTCCAGTTGTCACCACCCTTCTTAATAGGGTACTTAACCATAAGTTTTTTAAGGTGTGCTGTTGGTAACAAAACCCAAACTTGGTCAGTCCTGTCTTGTGTCCATAAACAAATAGCATAGTTTCTTGACTGTGTTGTATTAATACCAGAAGGTTTACCTCTACTTTCTGTTTCAATATAAACGTTACCTGTTTTCTGACACAGCCTATCAGTCTTACATTCTATCTTACCTTCTACTGCTTCTTGGAACTCATTCTCGTATTGTTGTCCAAACTTTAAATCTTTATCAAAGTGAGGTTGTGCTTTAGTGTGTTTCACTCCAGTTATCTCCTATCTTGTATTCACCAGTTAGCGGAAGTCTTAAATCAAAATACTTACCAGTGTCTTCTATTGCTTTTACGGCTAATTGCCCAACTTGCTCAGCATCTTTTTCAAGACACTCTACTTGTATTTCATCATGTACCCACACTACTTGATGTGCTTCAGGTATTTTCTTAATCACTTTATCAAACTCTACTAACCACTGCTTACACACTAAGGCTCCGGACGATTGAAGCAACGTGTTTAATGCAGCATGGCTTGAACGTACTTTAACACGTCTCTTATCAAGACCTACTAAGTAACCACGTTCAGCTGCTTGCTGTACATTTTCAATTAGTTTGTTTAATGCAGGTAAGTTATTTAAGAAACGTTTCTTTATCTTAGATGCTTCTGCTACAGTTTTATTTGTAACTGCTGCAATCTTTTTAACACCACCACCGTAAAGAAAACAGTAGTAAAAACGCTTGGCTAAGTCTCTGCTATCTAACCCTGCTAATGTTTTTGTTTCAGAGTGTATATCACCATCTAAAACAACTTTAGCATAGTTGCCGTTATCGTACTTAGCCATGTAGTGAGCCAACATTCTCACCTCTAAACCTGAGACATCAATGCCTACAAGTTTTTTACCAGTTGGAACCGTGAATAATGCTCTACACTCTTTACCATATTGCACACCGACACTTGGAATTTGTGCCATGTTTGGGTACGAGTGTGTTGCTCTTGCAGTTACTGTTGAGTTAGTATTGCAAGTACCATGTATTTTATTATTCTTCTCATGCTTTAACCAAGCTTGAGCGCCAGTAGCTAACTGACCAATTCTTTTATCTAATAGAAAATGCTCACATAATATTTTAGCTTCAGGGTATGGTAAACTTTCTAAAATAGTTTCATCTAACTTAGGCTTACCATCATCAGTATAAACTTTAGGTTTCCATCCATGTATTTTAATTAATCTATCTGCAATATGTTGTCTACTAGATGGATTAAAGATAATAGTTTTTTCTTTGTAAAATACTTCACCCTTAACATATCCTCTAGCTTTGTTATTTACTTTAGGTATAAAAGGTATGTGTTCTTTTTCAGGTGGAAACATAACTTGTAGCTTGTATTCTATTTCCATTCGTCTACCATTTAATTCTGAATAAAGTTTTCTAGCTTCTTCAGTATTAAAACTAAAACCATGAACTTCTTGATTATAAATTAATTGTGCTACAGAGTGCTCTAAGTCCATAGCTTGCTGAGAATATTTCATATCTTCATGTATCATTTTGTGAAGATTATACGTTACTTCTACATCTTGTTTACAATACTCTAGCATCTCAGGTGTGAAAGTTTGCCAGTCTGTATCAAACTGTGCTTTGTAATTGCCTATTCTATTACCCCATGCTTTTAAACTGTGTCTTCCTATACAATCTTTTGGAAAATCTTTACGTTGAAAATCTTTTTCTTTTACATCTGGAAATAACAATCTTGTTGCTACAAGTGTGTCAAAAATTTTTGCCTCAGTTTTAAAGGTAGGATATAATTTTTTTATTACAGGCAAATCAAATTTTATAATGTTGTGTCCTATAATTTCTTTTGCTGTAGATAATTTATCTAATGCTTCATCAACTGATAAAGACAAAAACTTATTAGTGTCTACATCTTTTAAAACTAAACAATGTATTTTAGTACAGACGTCAAGAAATCCATCAGTTTCTATATCAAATATGTATCTCATATTTTTAATACTTTCTTTTTAATAACATTAATAGTTGGTATAACAGTTACATTACCAACGTCACCTAGTGTACCATCATCTTCAAAGTTTATGTCACCACATAAAATGTGTACATTCTTATCTTGTTTTATTAACCAACCAGTGCTCACACAAATAGTTGGTGTACTTGTTTTTGCTTTTTCTAATGACATCCACGAAGCATCAGAGTTTATATCAAGCCAATGACATAAAACAAATTTAGCGTCTAATGTCTTTTTAGTTATTGTAGGTAGTTTCATAATTAATGTATGTGTTTGTGTATTTTTATATCTACGTTCCATGCTGCATCTTCACCATTCATAGCAAGTGCCATCAATGCATCTTGTAATAAGGATGCTGAGCTATCTTTAGCAACATGTAATACTACAGGTGTTGAACTTTCTTTTGCTTTTTTAACAGCAGATAAAACATAAAATGTCCAAGACACAGTGTCTTGTTTTGTTTTTCTTTTTCTAACAGTTAATTTAGAAGTCATTAACAGTCTCCGATTGTACTTCAGTTAAACAACCTGTGTCTAAATCATATCTTAAACTACAAGCTTTTCCAGTCTCACCACTAAATCTATTTTTTAAAACATTAACTTGTGCAATGTTATCTTCAGCTTGTAAGTCTCTGGACAAGGCTAATACCATGTCACTTAACTGAGCAATACTTTGACTGCCTCTTAAACTATTCATAGATACTTGTACTCCATCTTCATAACCTTTGTTACCATCTTTAGTACGTGATAAATGTGAAACAAGTATTAAACCAATACCAGTTTCTTCTACTAGCGTTCTAAGTTTTGATACAAAATAATCTATAAGTTTACGTTCATCATTTGTATTGGCATCACCTAATGCAGACAAAGCCATATGTAAATGGTCTAGTATTACATAGTCTACATTACAGGCTTTAGCCATGTATCTTATTTTAGAGAGCAAGTTATCTGCAACTGTTGAACCAAAATGATTGTAAAGATAAAAGTTGCCACTGCCCACAGTATTGTTAAACGTCTTAAGTAAGTCTTCTTCACTGATACCCTCTCTTGTTAAGTGTAATGGTTTTTGTAATTCAACACCCATGATACCAAGTGCACTACGTTTAATACTTTCTTCTAATGCAATGTAACCTACGGTGTAATTATTTTTTAATAAGTTTAATGCTACGTGTCTACAGAAACTAGATTTACCAACACCACTTCCGGCAGTGATAGTAACAAGCTCACCTTTACGTAGTCCATGTGTTTTAACATTTAAACATTCAAATGGATATGGAACTGTTACATACTCATCTTCTTTTTGTATTTCATTCCATAATTCTTTTCCAACTACAATACCATCAGGTCTGTATGGTTTACTTGACCATATACAATCTGTTAACTCTCTTACTTTGTTTGCAAGTAACATTTCGTTTGCATCTTTTAATGGCATTGTACAAATTTTAGCTTTGTTTGGTGTAAATAATTTTGCACATTCAATAGCAGCTTTTTCTCCGTGCTCGTCTTGGTCAAAACAAAGTACCACACTCTCAAATTTTTCAAGCCACTCTAATTCTTTTTGTATATCTTTTTTAGCGCCTTGTGCACCTGTCTTAATACTTACTACGGGAAATTTATTTTGATTAGTTCTGGAAATTGATAAGGCATCTATCTCGCCTTCTGTAACAATACACATTCGTCCGCCTTCTCTCCATAAGTGCTGTCCGAATAGTGTTGCTTTTTTTGCATCACCTAACCACTGAAATGTTTTATCAGGGTATCTTAGTTTTTGTGCTACTAATTGTTTGTCTTTATCATAGTAGTTTGCAATCTGACAAGGTCTTCCAAACCATGCGCCAGTTTGATAATTAAATTTCTGTGCTGTATCAAAGTCAATGTTTCTTTTAGACAAAGCAGATACAGTACCTGTTATAAAATCTTTACATTTTTCTTTTACGTTTGTTTGCATTTCTTTTTCTCCTTGTTTGTGTGTGTTACATGAAAAACAATAGGTATGTCCATCATCATATACCGAATTAGCATCTGAAGAACCGCACTCATCACATGCTGAATGATATAAAAACGTACTATCAGTATTTTCCATAAAATTTTTTGCCTTAATATTTGGGTTAATAAAAACCTACTGGATATTTCTACCCAGTAGGCACAAACAAACTATGTCAGCAATTCTTTTACATCAAATTGCGGACACGAGGAGCTAGTCACATCTCTATGACCAACAATCTCAACCTCACCATAACTGTCTTTTAAAACATCTACCAGTTTAACTAAACTTTGGTATTGTTTGAAAGTAAAATTACAATCAGGTTGTCCATCAGCATTTTGTCCGCCAATTAGACAAATGCCAATAGAATTTTTATTAGACAAGTTAACATCTGTTTCAATGTGTGCGCCTGCTATCATAATATCACGACCATCCTGAATAGAACCGTCTCTTTTAATTATTTTATGGAACGCACATGAGAATAAACCCTCTTTTCTATGTTGCTTGTCTAAATCTTTAACATCTAAATTTTGTTTTGGATTTGTATTACTTGAGTGAACAACAATGTACTTTGTTTCTTTTCTTATGTTACTCATAACCACTCCGTTGGAACATGTTTGTCTGCGTATTTAAATCCATACTTATCACACCACATGCCATATGTTGTTTTTGATTTTTTACTTATTCTTGTTTTGGAATTAGAAAATATAAATCTAATATCTAACTGAGGATGCTGTTCTTTTATAAGACGCATTTTCTGACGGTCTTGAGAAGTAAAGTAACCTTTAGTCTCAATGTAAATGTCAGACCCAGTTAGATAAAAGTCAGGGGTATAAGTGTGAACTTTTTGCGGCTTTGTATAGTTAAGTTTAGATTGTTCAAACTCATACTTAACTTTTTTAGTGTCAAGCTCAGAAGCAATTGCTTCTTCTAAGCCTGACCTAAAGCCGTATTTTAAACCAACTTGATTAGAAGTCAGCTTCTGCGGTTTCTTCTTGTACCACATTGTTCACACTTTCTGTTGCTGTATAGCCACCTTCTACTTTATCAAAGCCGTAGCCTTCAGCATTGCCGGCACCACCTTCAACTAGCTTAGTTATTTGTACTGCTCTTAATCTCAGACTTACGCCTGCGCCTGCCATTGCAGTGAACCAGTGTACTAACTCAGCACTAACTTTCATCTCACTTCCAGACCAAACGTTAGCATCAATTAAAGGTTTACCGGAGCTATCAAACAATGCTACTTTAAATGGAATGACTTTTCCATCAGCAGATATTATTTGTGCTTTTCTTTTAAACTTGAAAACAGTATTGCCAGTTGGCTTACCTTCATCATCAAGTTGTTCTTCGTACGGAGCGTTTGCTTGCTTTACAGCTTTGCCTTTGTTTTTTTCTTTGGCAATCTCTACGCTCTTTTTAATTTCTTCATCAATCTGTTTAATCAATGAAGAAGCCTTGTCAGTAGGCACTACAAGATTTACTTTGTAATGTCCGTCTTTGTCAAATTTAGTATCAGGTTTTGTCAACCATGCATACTGAGACACGCCTTCAGGACTTACAATCTTAACATAATTATTTTTCATATGTGTTTCTCCATTCTACTATGGGTACTTTAATGCTACGCAAAAAAGAACTCACTGTCCCGCAGTTGTTGAATATCTAAATCACCTTTGGCGGGAACTTCAGGTAATTTATCGTGTAGCTCTTCAGGTAATTGTCTAAGAACGTCATTCCTAAAATTATCAAGAATATCATTCTCACTAAACATTTTAATAAATGCTTCTCTAATAGATTTATTAAGTGTTTCAACATCACCTGCTGTTGTGCCAAAACTATCATGTACGTTACAGAAATTAGTAATGCCATTTTTATAAGCAATATTAACTGTACTCATCATAGCTGCACTGTCCACCGAGTGAACTACGTTGGGTGCTACTCCGTTACCCATTCGTAGTTTGTCAGTTAAGTCAGTCTCAGTATTTATACGAGGCTTAATAACTTCACCCATCAACATAGCCTTAACTCTTTTAGACTTCATCTCTGGATATGACTGATACACTGGAAAGCCAACCGGCGTTACCCAATGCACTGGTAGTTGTTGTTTCGCAACTGTACGTGCGATTGTTTGTAGATAGTCCATTCCAGTCCTAGCAGATTTCAGATTATCACCAATACTGTCCCATATGACACTTGCTAAATAACTAGCCGGTCTGAATATCTCATCTTGAAATGGATGGTTCTCTCCCTTGTCTTTACGTTTTGTTAAGTCTTCAATTACAAAGTCAGTACATGAATATCTAGTTGAACCATAACAGATAGTCATAATACTTCTTTTAGTAGTTGAACGCTTAACTCCGTAGTCTAACCACAACTGAGCATACGGTTTGTTTTCAGCTGCATGCTGTTTTAATTTATCATTAACTGCATCTGCAACTAATTGATAAATGTCTTGCGGTGTAGCACTAGGCAAACAATTAACAAGCTTGCCTGCTTTTTCGTCTCTTAACATTAAAGAATAGATTTGAAGACCGTTACAAGAACCGTCTACATTAACAGGAATACTAGAAATAAAACCATATCCTTGTTCTTTAAATCTTTTCCACTCATCACAAAATGATAAGAATTGAAATGGATTAGATGCATTTTCCCATTGTCTATGTAACATTGGGTCTGTAGCACAATCAATAATCCAACTCTCATTATCGTTAGTCCATTTTACTCTGTCAGCAAACGATATTTTATCTTCACCGTATTGGTTAGCACCGTGTATAGCCAACCAATAATCACCTTTGTTTTCTTTTGTGATTGCTTTGCCTTGTGAAAAAGACAACAAAGCTTTAGCACCACCAATAGATTGATAGTTTAAAAATGCCGGTACTGCATACGCTCTACCTCTAAAGTCTAATTGAACTGGAAAATACAACGTTGTATAATCTTTAAACTTTTGTGCAAGGTGTATAATTTTAGCATACAATAAACGTTTAGAAAACATTCTAGCATTTTCAGTGTGAGCCATAACAGCTCTCTTCTTCCATTCTCTTCTACTGTCAACATTAGTTTCAATGTCATGCGGTTTGTTTGGAATATCAAAGTTAGTACTAGGCGGCATACCACCAACAGCTAACCCTTTGTCCCATGCTTCTTGCATAACTTTTAAGATAAAATTATTAATCTTAAATGGTGTTGCTTGCATTGTATTAACAGCGTCATACACTTCAGGCATGTCAAAGTTTTCAAGTTCCTTTTTGTATTTCTTGTTTTTTTGTTTAACAAGCTCAAGTTCAGGAAGCTCTTTAGTCCAATAACCGCCACCTACAACTGACGTCCATAATTTTGGTGGCATGACTGTAGGTAAGTATTCCGGATTTAACAGTTCATTAAAACTGTTTCTACTTTTAATCCACTCTCTAGTTTTGTCAGTCTGTTTGATTATCTTTGCTTTTTTATGTTTAACAGTTTCAGTACCTATCTCAATCATACCTGTTGCATAAATCATAAGCTCTACAAGTCTAAGACCTACGTGTAATTTAACAGGTGTTGTCCACTCTTCCCATTTCATTACCTCGTCACGTTTGGCACTCTCTCTTAATTTTCTACGCTTGTAAGTATAATTAAAACTACGTTTGTCTAAGTCTTGTTTAACTGTTTGGTACAAATCAGGGTTTAGATGTTTAAAGTTTTTAAGACTAATCTCAGTCTCAACTTTACCACCTAAACTTATGCACGTTGCTGTTAAAGGTTTGTATTGTGTGATTGTATTTATGATGTGTTTACCAGTAATTAGTGCCAGTATCTCAGGCTCAACTTCACACATCTTTAAGAAGGCAATAGAAGGTTTGCCTATTGTCTTTTTAGATTGTTCTTGTGTCCATTCAGCAATAGCCATTGCTAAAGGTCTTATCGTGTTTGCTACCATTACTTTTCCATAACTGGTAACACTTTCTTCTTCTCTCTCAATGTGAGAATGAAGACGCTTATTAGTTCTGTTTGAACCTAAGTTCCTCATCTCTTTTTCGTGCTCTACTTCATCTTTATAAGTAGGCATACTCTCAATCAGTCGTGCCATGTGTCTAACTCCTATAATTATCAGTGGGTTATGTTTATAATATCTACTATGGGAACCTTAGTCAGGCTCCCTAGTAGTAACTTGTAGCTCATTGGAAATAGCAAACTTTGGCGCTAGTTTAGATGTAAGTATATTCTCTATAAACTGCGCTGCTCTATGTGCTATTTGGTTTGGTGTCATTGCGTCATACGCTTCAACAGATTGTGTTTTCTGTAAAAACAATATGATTTTCTTTTTAAGCTCCCAATCTACTTTGATGTTTTTGTATTGGTTAAGCTCACTGTTTCTAAGCATCAGTGTATTACGAAGCTCAGCTATATCTTCAAACCATCCCGTTGCTTTGGTTTTTAAGACAATAAGCTCAGCCTCTAATTTATTATTCTTATCAATCAAATGTTGTATTTGTTCTTTATCTGTCATTGTGCTCCTGTAATGATTTGATTTGTTTATCTGTTAGTTGTGTTGTTTGTTCAAAAGGGTTAATGCTACGCTCCTTATTAGGTGTTCGCATTACATGTATTATACCGGCTATTATTGTACCTAGTATTAATACATGTCCTTCAAATGGTAGTCCTAGTATTAGTTCAATCATGGTTTAAGCTCCTTTGGTTAGATTGTAACAGACTAAAGCCGGATAGTACCGGCTCTAGTTTCGCCACGTGGTATTCACTCACCACGCATAATAGGCTCATCAGTGTTACTACTCGTATTGGTGTTGTTTTAGTTCAACATTTATAATTACATCAGTGCAATCATGTGTATGTTTAAACTCTTGAAGTAAATGTGTAAACTCTCTTAAAGATAAACAGTCAACACTATTTACTTCTACTTTTTTAACGTTTTTATCTGTTTTTTTAGATTTACGGTTATATTGACTACCCGTTACTTTTATACTGTATGCGTCTATATACATATTAATTACCTCTTATTGTTTGTTTTAGTTTTTGGAACTTTGCATCAGTCTCAGCTTGTTCAATCTCAGACTTAAACTTGCTTAGCTCCGCTCGTTTATCAAGAC
>Ga0208793_1000439_pt1 | contig 28361 bp, 23 predicted proteins | sample 17_taG_FD_184092 | JGI IMG/M metagenome (GOLD analysis project Ga0208793, IMG submission 184092) | Marine viral communities from the Subarctic Pacific Ocean - 17_ETSP_OMZ_AT15314 metaG (SPAdes) (version 2) | ecosystem: Environmental > Aquatic > Marine > Oceanic | place: Pacific Ocean | collected... | reverse complement strand
GAAAAGGTATGTAAGTAAATCCTTCTTGCATTTCTGGCTGGTAATCACGCATGTCCACTTCCGGTCCCCATGAAGATCCATTGTCGGTGGAGAAAGAGATACTCAAATTGTTGATCTGAAAATTCCGGTAAAACAAATAGACCTTCAACATGATTTCAAAGTCAGTATAGCCCATGAGGTCGAACACCGGTGAAATCAGTTCACCACGATGTACGGAAGGTGATGTTCCCGTTCCGAAAGCCCCTGGAGTACCGCCATTGTCCAAAAAATCAGAATCGAAGAGTGCCACGCCATTGGCTTGTGAAGGTGAACTAACCGGATCGACGCCACTCCAGTAAGCGCCTTGGGAGTAACCTTGTAAGTTTCTGGTCCAATATGCTGCACCTGGTGTGCTGGCTTGATTGGAGTCGTAAATCGACAGCGCTGTCCAGCTGTCAACTGATAAACTGTTGGGGTCGCCTGTTGGGACAAAGTCGGTGCCAAACTGGCCTTCGGTCTGACCGACATTGGCCTCAGCGCCCCATAAAAATTGAGCATTGGCTTGGCTTCCAAACAGGCAGGTTATCAACAACAAAGATATAAATTTTTTCACACACACTCCTCGGTTTAATAAATAGAGGGTATGATTTTATGGAACCATGGTGGCTTAAGGATAATACTATTTAAGACGAAGCCGCTGAGATTAAGACAATGCGTCAAGTCAATTTAAAATATTTTTTTGTTAGGGTAGATTACAAAGATTTGTGACAAAGTTTTTCAATAATCCATGGGAATGGATTGTACAGATTTTTGTGAAGGTGAGCGTTCATGGGCAGAAGGCCGTGCAAAAATTTGTTTCAATCTATCAAGTATTCTGGTTTGTGCAGGTGCATGTGGTCTTTGACCAATTGATTGATCATGTCGGTGACTTCTTTTCTGTGGGCGTTTAGTTTGTCGGCTTGGTCTGGGTAGACTTGACATTGAATGGCGTACAGCTGACTCCATTTCTCTAGCATTCTCAATTTGTCTTCATAGCAAACCAGTCGGTCCTCCATCACTTCCGTGGGGGAGTAATAACCTTCGACTATCATGACACTTTGTATCATATCTCAGTTATATTTTTTTCACACACTTTAACATCTTACACCCTGATCCTCAAAATTCTGTGAATTTTTTTATAAAATGGCAGCCAGTGAGGGTATGTGTGATATCAATGGCACGTTAAACGTCAACGCAGGGCCATGGGTGGCGCTGTTTGTGGCATTGAATTCCACCCAGCTTAATGTCACACTCTGGCATGTCTTGCTGGGCTAAACATCAGGTCTTTATCATAGTAGAATAACCGCATCATAAACAGGAAGACTATTGTGGAAGCATCTTTTGAAGGCAAATTGCCGCATTTGGGAACCAGTATTTTTACCGAGATGTCACTGATGGCGGCGCAACATGGGGCGATTAACTTATCGCAAGGATTTCCGGAGTTTGATGCGCCTGAGTTTTTGAAGAAAGCCATCAACCAGGCCATCAACGAAGGTAAAAACCAATATTGTCCATCATCCGGATTGCCGGATTTGTTGTTGCAAATTGGTGAGTTGGTGCAGCGCTGTTACATCAAAAATCAATATGAATTAGATGCATTGCAGTCCATCACAGTGACCTCGGGTGCAACCGAAGCTTTGTGGGTGGCGTTTCAAACGGTTGTGAGGCCAAGCGATGAGGTGATTGTGTTTGATCCAGCTTATGATGCCTATGAGCCGGCCATCGAGCTGGCCGGTGGTCGCTGTCGGCACATTGCCATGAATGCCCCGGATTATGCCATTGACTGGTCTGAGGTGGCAGAGACCATCAATGACAACACCCGTGCCATTGTCATCAACAGCCCACACAACCCCACTGGCAGCTTACTCAGTCGAAGTGATATGGAAGCTTTGCAAGCGCTGGTGTTGAAACATGACTTGTACGTCATCAGTGATGAGGTCTATGAGCACATGACATTCGATGGCGAACGCCATGAAAGTGTGTTGGCTTACCCAGAGCTGTTCAAGCGGGCGTTTGTGATTTCAAGTTTTGGTAAAACCTTTCATTGCACGGGGTGGAAACTGGGTTATTGTGTCGCCCCTGAAGCGTTAACCGCTGAGTTCAGAAAGATTCATCAGTACGTGACCTTCTGTACTTTCACACCGGCACAATTTGCGGTCACGGAAATGTTGAAAGCCGATCCAGATCATATCGATGAACTGCGAGACTTTTACCAACAGAAGCGGGATGTGCTGGTCAATGCCTTAAAGGACTCCAGGTTCAAAGTGCTGCCATCGCGAGGCACTTATTTTGTGCTGGTGGATTATTCTGCCATTTCCGACCAGAACGATGTTGAATTCAGTCACTGGTTGACTCAGGAGGTTGGGGTGGCGGCCATTCCATTGAGTCCTTTTTACCAGGCCGATGTATTGGATGAGTACCACCAAAAGCACAAGGTATTGCGTTTGTGCTTTGCCAAAAATGATGACACGTTATTGAAAGCGGCAGCCGTGTTGAGTCAGCTGTGAATCATTCAAAGTTGACAATTGCTGCGGTTCAGTATGACATTCAGTGGTTGGATAAGGCCGCTAATTTGGCTGCGCTGGAACAAATGATTGCTGGGTTTTTTGCTGATCAAGAACAGGTAGATTTGTTGTTGCTTCCAGAAACCTTCTCAACCGGGTTTTGTATCGATGACCACAGTGTGAAACAGCCAGAAGACGGCGGTGAAGATTTGCTGTGGCTTAAACGCATGGCCAGCCAATATGATTGTGTGGTGGCTGGGACGGTGTTTGTCAAAGTCAAAGACAAGAAAGCCAATCGCTTTTACTGGGCCTGGCCAGATGGTTCGGTTGAATACTGCGATAAACGCCACCTGTTCCGATTGGGCAACGAAGGCGAATACGTTGCTCAGGGGCAAGAGCGCAAAATTTTCGAGCTTAAAGGCATCCGTATCTTGCCGCAAGTTTGCTATGACCTGCGTTTTCCCGTGTGGTCGCGAAACCGCCAAGATTATGATTTGTTGGTCAATGTGGCCAATTGGCCAGCCGCCAGACGCCATGTCTGGGACATTTTGCTCAAAGCCCGCGCCATGGAAAACCAAGCTTATGTGGTTGGCGTCAATCGCATCGGCACTGACGGCAAAGGCGTAGACCATTCAGGCGGCACCGTTATATTGGATTATGTGGGTGAGCCACTGGTGGCCGCTGAGGATAACCAAGCGCAGGTGATTTGCGCTGAATTGGACTTCTCGAAATTGGTAAAATTTAAAGCTGAATTTCCAGCCTATTTGGATGCGGATGATTTTGAGATTGGGTAGAAAGGAATTATTGTGATTAAAAGACTAACTTTTATATTGTACTTACTGCTGCCGTCTGCATTAACAGCTGCTCCAGCAGATAAGAAAAGTCTTGAGTATCAATTCAAAGCGGATGATGAAATGGCCTTACTGGTCATCTATTGGCCAGAGTCTTATCCTGCCGCTAATCCACCAATCATTGAATAAAGGTGGAACAATTGAAGAGCAAGTAACCATTGGTAAATTCAGTTTTGAAAAAGTTATTTTAAAACCTGGTAAGTATTACCTAGAATCAAGCACATATAAGCACGTACCAAAAAACCTGGAGATCTCATTGGCTGTTGGCGACATTAAATTCATTAAAATCAGCCACGGCACCGGTTGGGTTGATGTCTGGTATGATTTACTAGAGAGCAATATTGATGAATTTTTGAAATGGATGAAGCAATGAATAACCTGGTAGTTAATTTGCTGTGAAGAGACAGCTGTTAAATTTAGGGAAGTTTATATTGGTCATGATTGCAGGAACTGTTGGTTTGATGCTGGTTGAGTTAATAGAATTCCCCAAAACTATTTTTCACTTTATTGGCAGCCCAACACAACTACACCTTGATAGTCATCATGAAATGTTTCTGATTTTTTTTCAGGGAATTTTTTCTGTGTTGATGATGAGCCTGGTAGGTGCGATCCTGAAAATTTCCAGATTGGTTTTGTTGTTAATTTATCTGTATTTTGGCTTGGCTTACTTATACGTTGCTTACGTGGGTATGTTTGGGTTTTATGGTTTTTCTGAAACTTTTGGATACGTGTTGTATCAATACAATGCTTATTTTGTGGGGTTGTTGGCCGCTATTGGTTTGATTACTGTGTTAGATTCATTCAGACTGGGTTTATTGAAGTTGTTGGATAAAAAGACAATTTCTGATTAAACTGAATGTAGTAAATAAATTCGATGGTTGGATTAAAGGTGAATTCGAAATTGTAGGTTAGTTTTTTTTTTGAATGCTTTCCTGTGAATTAAGGATTTACACACCCCTCGGTCCCCTCTCAAGAGGGGAGGAAAAGAAACACCTCGGGATATTTTAACTTTTTTCGACGCACTAACCAACACCTGGGCTCTCAGGGCAGAGGGGGAGGTTTGAGGTTTCAGTCTCCCCTCTTGAGAGGGGATTAAGGGGTGTGTTGAGGAAGTTGAAGTTAAGGAAGATGTATCTATGCGAAAAATCATACCCTACGATAAGGGGTTAAAAGCGCTTGCCAGTCAGCTGCGCAATCAGTCAACACAGGCAGAAATCAAGTTGTGGCAGTACTTAAAAGGACGTCAACTTAAAGGCTTTCGGTTTCACAGGCAAAAACCTTTACTCAAATACATTGCTGATTTTTATTGCTATGAGTTGCAGTTGGTCATTGAGCTGGATGGGTGTACTCATGATTTTGAGGATACCCAGCGGAAAGATTTTGCTAAGCAGGTTGCTTTGGAAAAAGTGGGGTTGACAGTGTTGCGTTTTACTGACGATGATGTGATGAATAACTTGGAAGGCGTGATGTCATACCTTGAGCGGTTTATTGATGGGTTTGAGGTTGGTGGGTAGTGGTATTTTTTGATTGTTTTCCAGTGGTTTAAGGTTTTTACACACCCCTCGGTCCCCTCTCAAGAGGGGAGGAAAAGGAACACACCTCTCGGTCCTCGGCAACTGCTCCTGCGTCGCCTAAAGCGCCTACTGGCCTTAAGGGCCCTACTGTTGGTTGGTGCTCTAACTGCCTACGTCCCTGTAGGGGCCTCTCAAGAGGGGCGGAAAAGAAACACACCGCTCGGTCTCCTCTCATGAGGGGAGGAAAGAAACACAGGCTTTGGTTTTATCTAGCCAATAGCAAAAAAGGAGCCGAAGCTCCTTTTGCTAACCAAAAGTTAAACAGGTTAATCGTTGCTGGGGGTGTCGGCACAATGCCAGGAAAGGAATTTCCATGAGTTGTCGTGTTTGACTAGGATGTCTGAGCATCGGCCGTGCGTGGTTTTGTGCTTGCCTTCTTTGTTTTTGGCGCCATTGGAATAATAGTAATGGGCCACGGCAGTGTTGTCATGGACGACAATGGCAGCTGGTGAATATTCCGACATCATTGTTTCTGATTGTGGGAACTGGTAGCCGTTCCAGCGTTTGATTGAATCCCGGGTTCTGGGCATCGGAAAACCACTGCCCCAAACCACGGCGTCATCGGTGACCCATTTGTCGGTCCAATTGACATCGTTGTTATCAATATCGACATAGGACCCCAAAACTGCGTTCCAAACTTCAGTTTGTGCTTCGTTCCATTCTTGTGCTTGGCTTACTGCACTTACCAGCAACAACAGCACAGAAACTTTTATCAACTTCTTCATTTTTTTCCCCTTTCAGATGCAAACAAAATTGTCTGCTCTATGGGTATAGCACCGCCTATGTATTAAGTACAGACAATTCGCTGTTATATTCTGCGCGTCTTGTTTCAGAATAGTTAGAGTTGCTGATGTTTGTTCTGCATCTGACTGAATTTTAACTGAATATTTAAACGTCTAAAGTTAAATATAGGTCCTTAAAACAACTTTAAATTTGCTGTAGAATGCTTATTTTTTTGGGGAAATATGACATGAGAAAAAATGTATTTGCTGGACTTATTTTGTGTGTGGCTCAGACAGCTGTGGCAACCACAGATGACAGTTTAGGGCTTGGACCTGCTTTGGTAGGCGCGGCTGGAGACAGTAACTGTGGTTTCACATCTATCCAGGCTGCCATCAATGCCGGTCATGATGAAATCAGGGTTGCTAATAACACTGCTTATGATGAAAACATCTTGTTACAAAACCAATCCTTAGACATCAAAGGTGGTTATGTACATTGTTTTGCTGCTGACATAGACAGCCGCACTACAACCAGTACGACCAGTATCACCAGTACGGCAGCCGATGCCATCATCACCATAGAAAATGATGGCGGAAATTATCAAATCAATTTGTCTCAACTCTATATCAATAACGGCAGCCAAGGCATGTTTTCTGAAGCGGCTGGTGTCGTTGTCAGTGGTGCTGATACCCACCTCAACATGGAGCGTTCAAGAATTTCAGAACATGATGGACGTGGCTTGACGGCGATTGGTGTTGCCAGTATTCACCTCAGTGATATTTACTTGGGTGATAACACAGTTATTGGCGGGAATGGTGGCGGCATCATGTGCGATTCATCAAACATTGTGGTGTCAGGAGCTTCGGTTATCAGAAATAACCATGCAGTGGTGAACACTCGAGGTGGTGGCTCCGGAGGCCAAGGAGGGGGCGTATATGCCACCCAATCATGTTCGTTTACTTTTTACTCCGGTCCACCACACTTCAATTCAGGCAGTGGCGGTTTGTTGAGCAATTCCGCCATACAGGGAGGTGCTATATTTGCTACCCTGGGATCAACCATTGAATTGTTGGGTACCGAAGTAGATGTTAATGGTCAAGTTTTAGGAGACGCTGAATTTCCAGTGAATTTGTGGTTAAACACTGCTGACGAAGACGGCGGTGCCATTTATTTGATAGGAGGTGATACCCTATTAACTGGCAGCGGCATTGATGTTCGACAGAATGAAGTTGGTAACAATGGTGGTGCCATTTATTCAGGCACTGGAGCTACCACCGTCATCACCAGAATGCCGGGAGCGTGTTGGGACAACAATAAGTGTAACTACTTTTTCAGAAATGCCTCAGGTTTGACAGACAATGCTGGTGGTGCCATCTATGTTTTTGATGGGACCTTAGCGGTGGGTAATGCCTGGTTTGAAGAAAACAAGGCTGATTTTAGTTCGGCCGTTCATCTGTTGGATGCGGTAGGTACCATTGAAAGCAGTGTTTTTTACCAAAACAGGCCAATCACCAATTTTGATGCCAATGAAACCATCAACGCGTCCTTTTCCAGTGACCTCACCGTGGCTTTTAGCACTTTCGCAGACAACAACCCTGCTGAGAGTACTCTAAAAATCACCACTGGTTCAAACTTGACGCTGGTTGGAAGTATCCTATATGACCTGTTTGATCTGGCTTTGACGACCCAATCAGCTAACACCATTACCAGTTATTGTCTGTATGTGAATGACAGCACCAACATCACTGGTTCACAAATCATTGAAAGTAGCAATGACCCGTTTGTGGATTTGGCCAATCAAGATTTCCACTTGGCAGATGCCAGTTTGACCGATGTGTGTGACACTTCAGTGTACACGCCTTCTTTGAATGATTTTGACAATCAACCGCGTGGATACGATGCACCGATATCAGATTTGGATGGTCGCTATGACATTGGAGCCGATGAAGATTACAGCAGTGATGTCATTTTCGCTGATGATTTTGATGGTTGATTGGCTCTTGCTCTAGAGGAATTTGTTTGATTGCTCCCAGCGGTCACCGTGCATCACCCAAAAACCAATTTTTGCGATGTTGAGTGATGCCCGGACCAATATGACTGGGAGCAAGCCTTTCACATTATTTTGAGGCCGAATCTGTATAGTCTAAGTCAATGAATTTAAAGAGGTTTAGGCTATGTTTATCAAAACAATCAAGTCAGATGATTTGGCTCACCTGTCGTACTTATTGGTTTCAGGAAGTCAGGCAGCGGTCATCGATCCGCGCCGAGACTGCGACTTGTATGCCACCGAAGCAGCTGACGCGGGTGCCAGAATCACTCACATCTTTGAAACCCACCGGCATGAGGATTTTCTGTCAGGTGCGGCAGCTTTGTCGGACATGACTGGAGCCGAGGTCTACCATGGTGATAATGCCGATGGCGAAGTCGAGTATGCCCAAACAGTGAAAGAAGGCGACAGTTTTGAATTGGGCCACCTGAAAATCAAAGTCATTGCTACCCCAGGTCACACCAAGGACAGTGTTTGTTATGTTTTGTATGACACCGAGTTTGGTGAAGATGCGGTGGGTGTGTTTACTGGAGACACCTTGTTTATCGGCGATGTGGGGAGAACCGACTTTTATCCGGATCAGAAAGCTAAAATGGCTGGTCAACTTTTTGACAGCCTACAGAAGCTCAAGGCCCTGGGTGATCAAGTCATCATTTACCCTGCCCATGGTGCCGGTTCGGTATGCGGTGATGCCATGGCAGATCGGGAGTTTTCTACTTTGGGATATGAACGGTTCAACAACCCTGGCATGAAACTGACTGATCGAGATGAATTTATTGATAAGAAGACTTCAAAATCACATCCGATGCCGCCTTATTTTAATTTGATGGAGCGTTTGAACTTAACTGGAGCTTCACCGATGCCAGCAGTAAGGGTTCCTCCCGCGCTGGATTTGGCTGCCTTCAAAGCCAAACAAAAACAAGTGCGAGTGATCGATGTGAGGGGAGTGGCTGATTTCATTGGTGCCCACGTCCCTGGTAGCTTGGCCTTGCCTGCCGATATGGTGGCCGCTTATGCGGGTTGGCTGTTGGAGCCAGATACGGAACTGTTGTTAGTGGCTAAGGATGCGGACCAAGCACAGCTGGCCAATACATCCCTATTACGCACGGGTTTTGAAGGCGTTGTCGGCTTTCTGTCACCGGCCATCACCGGCTGGGCGCATGCCGCTGAACCATTCACCCATGTCCACGCCATTGAGGCCAAAGAGGTAGAACGTCGGCTGTCTACCAATGATAACTGGCAATTGTTGGATGTGCGTTCGGAAAAAGAATTTTCATCAGGGCACATTGATGGGGCAAAATCCATCTTTTTGGGCGATCTACCGAGTCAATTGGATCAACTAGACAGACAACAAGCGCACACCGTATTGTGTGAAAGTGGCGCCCGAGCCACCATTGGTGCGTCGATTTTATTGGCTGCCGGTTTCAAGCACGTGGACGTGTTCCTTGGCGCCATGGGCGCCTGGAGAAATCACCAATCTTAATACTTAAGTCGCGCGGCTGAAGCCATATTCAAGCAACTTTGATTGGTAACTTAGAATCCTAACAAATCAAGGTTGCTTGGGTTCTAGGCCCTCAAAGCGATACTGGTGATTGACCACATGTCCCAACACATCGCTGGCTTCAACTTCCAGTACGCCTGTGGCTGTTGGAATCAATGATTCGGGGTCATGGCTTATCCACGAACCTTGGTCCCACCGGTATTTAAGCTCAGCCAAGCCAGATAATTCATCCAAGGCATGAATCTGCAGTTGTGTTCGGGGGCTGATGAGGTGACCCTGGTCATCGATTTTGTGGTCACCTATCATGTCCAGAGCCACCAGCGGCGCTTGGTTGTCAGGGTGGTCACCGGTGACCAGGATTTCTGTGGTTTTAGAGCGGTAGCCTACCAACTGTTGATCAGAGCGGGCGGCAACCCTGAAATAGTATGTACCGGCTTGCTTGATTTGACTGATTTGTCTGGTTAAATCCGTAGTTTTGGCCTCGCCCAGCACCACATCACATTGCGAATCAGCGCACAATTCAAACACGTAATCAGCGGCATTGTTCACTGCTGACCAAGTGACTATGGGATTGGTGTATTTAAAGCTGTTGTTGGCTAATGCATCAACCTTGGGTGCACGCAATAATTTCTCAGGCGGTGGTGGAGCTTGTCCTTGTTTAACGGCCACGCCCATGCCTTGCTTGACTTGCACTTCACTGCCAGCTGATTCGACTGCACTGTGACCTTGGTAAACCGATATAACGGAATTTCCAACATCGGTGACGCCGGTCCTTAATGCCGTAACTTGGCCTTTGCTGATGGTGGGTTTAGACGAGGTGCTGCCCATGATAAAGGTGATGTCAGCAGCTTGGTTGTTCAATGGTTCCCAATTCAGTTCGGTGTCCCCTTTGATGATTTCAATGGTGGCACTGTCGGTACCCCTGATGCTGGTCTCACGGCGCTTTAAAAATATTTGTGAATATTCCAGTACTTTGAGCTTTGAGTCATCATTGAAGGCCAGTAAAGTAGAAGAGTTTTCAAAGGTGCGAACACCTTCTTGTTGCACCAACTCATCACCTACATGGGTGGTTTTCCAATCGCTGGTGGTGGGTTTTTTTTCTACGCGGTTGGAAACATCAAGCACCCGTGCTTTTTCAGCGGGAATGATGCGTTCTTTGATGACCGTCAGTTCCTGTCCAATCGACAGCATGTGTGGGTTCTCTATTTCTGGGTTGAGCTTCCAATTCTCTTGCCACAGGATATCGGTACCCAAATAATCTTTGGTGATGGAATGCAGCGATTCACCCGATTTAACCCGGTGTTTTACAGTGATGTCTTGGATGCCATCAGGGTTGTTACCAGACTCCAGCAACAAGCTCAGTATGAGGGTAAGGATCATCATTGGCGGCTCCTTTTGACTTTGATGGAGAGGGTTTTTTCGAGTTCATTCCCAGCATGGTCAACGCTTGAGATTTTGATTTTGTAGCGACCCTTATTCAGGAACTTGAATGATTTAGGCAAGGGTTGCCATTGCCTTTTTATGCCCAAGTATGTCTGATTTTTGACGCCCAAGCCTTGATCAGTGGTATGCAGTTTCATGATTTGATTGACCGATAATTGCACCACACCATCTGCTGCTGTGGTGTCACCATCGACCGTCACCATCAATTCTGGCGGCGTGTTATCCAGTTGCCAACTCAAGGTCTGTTGGCTGCGGTTGCCTAAGGTGTCTTGGACACCGATGACATCGCTGTGGTTAACGGTTAGTTGTCCATCCTGTGGCAAGCTGATGGGTTGGTCATTCAGGGTCCATTGCACGGTGGTGGGGTTATCATCGGTGGTTAATTTGGCAATGGATTGCCCGCCGCTGAGCCATTGTCCATCGCGTTCAATCGCTGGTGGTTGCAGTGACCAATTAATGTTGGGTGCGGTGAAATCAGCCGCAATGGTTTGTTGCCATTGGCTTGGGTTGCCAAATTCATCTTCAGCCACCAAGCTGACATGGGCAGCAGGTTGATCGAAATCAATGCGCTGCTGGGTGGGTGTGCGAGCCACATCATCCACTTTGATTTGGGTCAGTTGACCGCCTTCAATGTGGTAGGAAAGGCTGCTGTTTGGCCCGATCACGACTTGATCCCCAGCTTGTGATACCCGGTGCCACTTCACTTCAATCTCGGGGCCTTCAGCATCCACCCGAATGGTTTGTTCTGGTGAAGCTGTCTGGGCTGCTTCCAGAGTCACGGTTTGGGTCATCAGTTCGCCAGATTCTTTTAAAATCAGGAGGGTGTATGGGCCTGTGTTTTCGACTGCAGGGTATCCATCGAAAGACTGAAAAACCTGACCATCTAACGACCATTGAACACCTGGTTCAGTGGTCAACGAGGCCGGCCATTGTGATGCGTTGCTGTGGCTGATTCCTATTAGGCTAACGCATAGCAACCAAAGTTTTGGTGTTCTCATAATTGTTCTCTTTTTTGTGTATCTCAACGCCAACAAGACTGGCATCCCAATGGATTTGTTCAGTCATTTGACTGACCAAACTGTGGGCCGCTTCTGCTGCAGAAGCCGGTCGTTGGTTGGGGTCTTTATTGAGCAATGAAGCGATGACATCGAACACCCCTTTGGGTCCAGTGGCCATCAATTGTTGTGGGAAGACCACCTGTTTGTTGATGATCTTTTCACGAGTCTGTGCCAGTTTTTTCTCTTGGAATGGGTTTTCACCCAGCAGGCATTCAGCAATCACTACCCCCACGGCAAACAGATCGCTTTGAATACTGACTATGCCTGATTGGTGGGTTTCTGGTGCCATATAGGGTGGGGTTCCGGTGATGGCATCCTGGGTCAGGGTGTGCATCAAAGCGGTGGTGCCAAAATCGGTTAATTTGATGTCGCCATTGATATCCAGTAACACATTGCCCGGTTTGATGTCGCGATGAACGAAGCCCATTTTGTGGGCAGAATGTAAGCCCTTCAGTACCGCCACAGCAATGGCCAAGGTATAATTTAATGGCAAGCTACTGCGGCGACTGAGTAAGTCAAATAACGATTCGCCTTTGATGTATTCCATGGCTATGAATGCTGTTTTCTTGGTAGATACCACATCATAGATGGACACCACATTGCGGTGTGAAATCTTGGCTGCAGTGATGGCTTCTTGAACCAATGTTTCACTCATGTTTTTGCGGCTGTCAAAAGCATGCTTTTTATCCAACGGTAAGGTTTTCAAGGCCACATGCCTTTTGAGTTTTGGATCCCAGCCCAAAAAGACAGAGCCCATGCCGCCGGTACCAATGGGGCTCATGACCTGGTAACGGTCGACAAAAATTTTACCCAAGGCGTTGCGATCATCGATGTGCTTGGTTAAGGCGTCGAAACTGTGTTCTAAAGCCGCCACTTCGCCACCGGACCACAGGGATGAATTGGTATTTTCGCCCATGATTTGACTTTGGGCTTTGATGATTCTTCTGATGGGTTTGACCCATGACAGGTAGGCCAGGGTGGTAATGGCGGTCATCACCATGAGCACCAAGCCAAACACCTGCCATGCGGTTCGTTTCATGTCTGAAGCAGATTGTTCTGCAAACTCTACTGGTTGCTCAGAGACCACAAACCAAGGCTGGTCTTGCAGTTTGGCAAACGCTGAAATGACTTTGTTGTTTGATTGTTGGGCTCGATTGGCACCGCCAGTGACAGTTTCATTTTGAAACAGGTTGGCCCATTCTTCCGGGATAGTTGTTGCCTTGTTGCCGGCAAATTCAATTAACTGACCTTGTTGGTTGTACAGACTGATGTTGGCTGTTTGGCCAAGGATTTGTGGATCCAACAACTGCTGTATATCCACTTCAACCCACATCAACACATCGACCTTGGGACGGGCAGAAGGCATGGACAGTTGCAGCAATTTACCCGTGGGAGTGTTAATTATTTTGGCTTGTTGTTCTGAACTGTCAGAGATTGGTAGCTCAGGCAGATTCAATTCTTCATTTTTACTGGCCAACTGTATCACCGACCGTTTGCCGTCATCTTGTACCAACATCAAGGCAATGATTTGTACCTCAGGTTGTGATAACAGGGTGTTTTTAAGGGCTTGACTGGCGGCATCCGCATCTGGGGCTATGTAAACATCGGCATTGTTGGCCAGGTTAGAAACCAAGTCTTGGTAACCATCAATGTAGGTGTCTATGCGATCGGCGGTGGCTCGAGAAACGATCAGGTGATTTTTTTGGGCTTGGTCAATGATGGCTTGTTGAGACTGTTCAATCTGATACCAAGACAGCAAAAATGGTGTGGCGCCAACCACCACCAAAGTCAATACCACCCAAAACATGATGGACTGTTTTTTCATCGCTCCCCAGTTAATAGAATGATGTTTAGTTTACGTTATTCTTGTCATGATTTTGACATTAATAAAAATATTCTTCTGTTTTTGAGGGTTGCATCAAAGCCATGAGCGAATAGGCTGTCTAATAACGGTAACCTCTCTATCCACAAAGACAATGTGCCAATCTTTGGCCCCCTCAATCAAGACACCATAAAGCCAATGAACATATACAACACCACGCTGATGCCACCGGCAAACAGTGCATAAGGTAACTGGGTTTTCACATGATCCAACAAATCACAACCAGCAGCCAAAGATGATATAACCGTGGTGTCAGAGATGGGTGAGGCATGGTCGCCAAACACCGAGCCACCCAATACAGCGCCGAGTAATAAGCCTGGCGGTAGACCCAAACCCAAAGCCAATGGCATGGCAATCGGTATCAAAATGCCAAAGGTGCCCCAGGAGGTGCCGGTGGTGAATGACACAAAACCAGCAACCAGAAAAAGCAGGGCCGGCACCAGAAACACAGGAATGGAATCATTGATGGCAGCGGCGACAAATTCAGCCGTACCGACATCGCCCATCACCGATGACAGGGCAAAAGCCAACAACACCAACGTCACCAAAGGTAACAATTCGCCCATGCCTTTGAAGCATTGTTTCATCAAATATTCTGATGGTTTTTTGGCATCAAAGCGCAACAGCATAAAGGCCGCCATTACCGACAGTATCACCGCCCACAGCACCGATTCTGAACCCGATCCCTGCCTTAAATCGCCGTCACCAGTCAACCACATAAACAGCAAAATGGTTGCTACCATGACCACCAAGGGTACCAGCATGTAACGTTTTTTGGTGGCAGTGACTTGCTTGGCTGCACTTTCTTCGTTCGTGCCCTCTGAAGGCAGTTGCTGGTTAGATTTGTCAGGGTTTTCATGCTTTTTTTGCAGCAGTTGCAGCCGTTGTTCAGCTTTTTTCAAAGGGCCATAGACGCGGGTAGACAGCACGGTGTAATAAACCACTATCAAGGTAATGATGGCATAAAAATTATAGCCAATGCTGCTGATCATAACCGCTACTGGGTCAGCCACACCGGTGGTTTGCACATAACCCAAAATGGCAGCGCCCCAACCATTGAGCAAAATCAAGACACTGATGGGCGCACAGGTGGAGTCAATGATATAGGCCAATCGCAGGCGGCTCATTTTTTGTTGATCAAAAACCGCTTGGGAAGCGATGCCAGCAGTTAACACACTCATGTTGGTGTCGATGAAAATACTGCTGCCCAAAGTGGCGGGTAACAGGCCAGCTTTGCGTTGGGTGTTGGTGAGTTGGCGCCGGTTTAACCATGCCACCAGCGCGCCGACACCGCCAGAGATCCGAATCAATTGAATCAATGCCCCAATCAACAAACTGAACATCAGCACCCGGGTGTTGTAAGCACTGGAAAAAACTTGCACCAAGCGATCAACCAGACCCACAAAGGCCATCACGGGGTTGCCTCCGCTGAGTATCAAGGTGGCAGCAAAGATGCCCAGCAACAAAGCCAGGGTCACTTCGCGCTTCCACATCACGTAAGCAATGGCCACCAGTGGCGGTAATAGACTCAACCAACTCATCAATTTATTCCTTCAATCATTAGACTCATGATACCGCATGCGCCCAATCATTCTTTATTTCAAATGGCGGTCAAAGAATTCGACCATCTTTTTGAAGGCGAACAGCCGCACGTCATTGCCTTCATTGTCCCAACCGTGGCTGGTGCCAGGTAAGGTCACCAACTCAAACATTTTTTGTTGAGCGATGAGTTTTTCAATCAAGGCGATGGTGTCGGCATAAAGCACAACCGGGTCTTTGCTGCCGTGGATGATCATCAAAGGGTCTTCAAGGCCGGCGGTGTGGTACAACGGTGATTGGTTTTGGTAGCGTTGTGGTTGGTCATCACCACTGGGTTCGCCCATCACCCACATCTGTCCTGGATAAGCATGGGCCACATTGGTGGCTGGCGCACCGGCGATCCCGGCGGCATAGACCCCGGGTTTCTTAAATAAGGACATGGTGGTCATCAAACCACCGTAGCTGGAACCCCAAATGCCCACCCGGTCAGGATCCACCAGGCCTTCGCTGATCAGGTGTTTAACGCCGCTGTGCAGGTCTTCGATGTCTACCACACCATAACCAAATCGTTGGCCTTGGTTGTGCTTACGACCTTGGCCCCAGCTGCCGCGCACATTGACATTCAATAAAATGTAACCCTGTGAGGTGAGGTATTGGTCCAATCCCCAAGTGGGGTGAGAAGTGCGGCCGCCGAATTGGTTGCGGACACTGTCGGAATACACCGAGCCCACAATCAGCGGGTATGTTTTTTTGGCATCATAATCAGCCGGCAGGCTTAATCTGCCAACCAGTGGCGTGCCATCGAGGTGGTTATCAAATGTTATGTAACTGATTTGCGCCCAAGGAATTTGCCCAAAAGCCGGCTGCGGTGAGTTGGTGATGGCTGTGCTGGTTAGGCTGTTGGCATCAATCAGGTGTAACTCCAAAGGCGTGCTGTCATTGGAAAACAGGGTGGTCAAGTGTGCTGCATCCGGAGACAAAGTGAAGTCATGGGTTCCGGCCGTTGCTGAACTGACCCGCGTGATCTCGCCACCAGCCAAGGGCACCCGATAGATTTGTCGTTCCGCCAAGTGTGACTTGTTGGCCAAAAAATACAGTTGGTGGTTGTGGTAATCGACTTGAAATGAGGCGATTTCCCAGTTGCCTGAGGTCAGTGCAACAGGTACTTGTTGGGCGTGGGTTTGATGATACAGGTGCAAATAGCCGTCTTTATCGGTGAGGATAATCAGTCCATCGTCTTGTGGAGCCCAAGCCACTTGCCAGTCGGGGCGCAAATGTTTGGGGTCGTGTTCCTGATAAAACACCGTGCGCTCGCCACTGGCGACGTCATACATCAGTACCTGGTGGTGTTTGATCAGCAGGTCGGAGCTGTTGATAAACAGTGATTCACCGTCTGCTGATAGGCTGTAATCCCAAATGTAATGGCTGTCATCAGCACGCTCAAAATAGCGGGTTTGGGTGGTTTTCAGATCCACCATGCCCAAGGTGTAAAGCGCTGTGTTTTGGCCAGGAAACGCGCGGGTGACACGATCAATTTTTAATTCGCCCTGTGCGTCATAATGAATCTCACGTTCTGGCATTTGGCTGGTATCGCTTTGTTGAAAGACCAGCTGATTGCTGTCTTGTGACCAAGCCATGCTTTGGATGCGAACTTTGGGATGCTCGGTGCTGACCAGTTGTCGCAGCGAGTGGTTATCCGATAAAGACAACAGGTACAAGCCTGCCGAGGTAACAAAGGCCAGGTTTTGTTGGTTAGGCGAAACGGTTAAGTTTCGAATCCCTCGCAATTCGCTGGCCACTTTTGTGGGTTCGGATTGGCCAGATTTGATGTACAGTTGGCCATCCAACACATAAGCAATTTGCAAATTGGTCGCATCAAGCCAAACCACTTCATTGATGCCAGTGGGGCCACCGGTGAGGCCAAAGTCTGATTGATCTTCATGTTCTGAGGTGCCGTGGTGGGTCAAGCGTTGTTGGCTTTGTTGTGACAGTGAGTAATGCCAGACATCCCGAAAAGTAAATCCCTGATCATTCCACAAAAAAACCAGGTGCTGACCATCGGCTGACCAAACGGGTTTCCCCGGAACGGTGCCGATGATACTGGGCAATGAGTACAAGGCATCCAGGTCTACCGTTGTTGTTTTAGGTGGTCGATCCGCTGGTCTGCTTTGACAGGAAAACAACAGCACAACACTGATTAAAGCAACGAGTAGGGATGTTTTATTGACAGTCATGGTTGGCTTTCTCACAAAAGTTTGAATAAAAGTGGTGAAAAGAATACTACAAATTGTCTGATTTGTCTCAGCAGCAATGGCTGGATGGTTTTGAATTAGTCGATACATGATGTCGAATAATTCATTGGGTTGGGGTATGCTGATTGTGTTGAACATTCAGGACGTTGAGGAAATTAAAATGAAGAAAGCAGAGGTGCAGCAGTTATTGAAAGAGAATCAAAACCAGCGGGGTATTGATAATTGGAATGAAATGTACCCTGACAGCCCCTACCGCAGTTATGGAATTGGCCTGACGGTGTTGCGAAAGTTAGCCAAGCAGGTAGGTAAAGACCATGCCCTGGCCCAGGAATTATGGGACAGCGATTGTTATGACATGAAAGTGATTGCGGTGCTGATTGATGATCCCAAGCACATCACTGAAGCGCAAATGGAAAATCAGGTTGAAGATGTGGATTTTAGCATGATGGTGCATGTGTATTCAGCTTGTGGCGCGCCAGTGGCCAAGACACCATTTATTGATGAAATGGCACTCAAGTGGATCAAAAGCAAAGATTCGGTGCGGCGGCGTTGTGCATATGGTTTTGTGTATGAGCTTTCCAAGTCGACCAAAAAGAGCGCACCGGATGAGGACTATTTTATGGGATTTATCAATCACATCGATAACACCTACGCCTCAGAAGATCCCAGCGTACACTTGGCAATGGGTGGAGCATTACTGGGCATCGGCAAAAGAAGCGTTAAACTCAATCAAGCGGCTTTGAAAGTGGCCAATAAAATCGGCCCAATTCCAGTGGAGTCCGGTAAAACCCAGTGCGACCCCATGGACATCAGTAAACACCTGACCAGTGATTATTTGAAAAAGAAGTTGGGTTTGTAAGGAGCAATGCTTTCTTGCTCAAGGCGGCAAGAGCTTCTTAAACGGACACACACCTCGACAGGCTCGGTGAGCTTAGATTTAAAGGTGGCTGAGCCCGTCGAAGCCTTTTTCTAGTTGGTTTGAGTTACTTAAACAGATACGCACCTCGACAGGCTCGGTGAGCTTAGATTTAAAGGTGGCTGAGCCCGTCGAAGCCTTTTTCTAGTTGGTTTGAGTTACTTAAACAGATACGCACCTCGACAGGCTCGGTGAGCTTAGGGCCTCTTAAACGGATACACCCATCGACCAGCGGTATACAGAGCCTGTCGACGTACTCTGTGGACTTAATTTCTTACTTAGCAAAAACTTTACCGCCAATCATTTTAAAAGCCGGGGTACCGCGGATAAGGGTTTCGCGAGCGAATTCTTGCTCGCAACCAGGACAGGTACAGGGCGTTTGCGTGAAGTCTTTGGTGATGCGTTCCTTGAAACATTTAACCAATGAGCCTTTGCCGCCCTTGCGGTAAGTGAACAGCTGGGTTTTGCATCGGCTACAAAATATGTCTACCGTGGTTGAGGGGCCTTTTTTGTTGGGTTTTGCCATAATTCATTATCTGGGTTGGCATGAGTTGGCAAGCAATCACGAAAAAAGCCATGAGTCATCAACTCATGGACTGATTCTTCTGGGTTTTTACATTTGATCTGATTGGATCCGTGGTTGAACTGGGATGTTCATCAGTTTGCGGATTTGGTAAATCAAGATGCCCTGGGTATAAGTGAGGTAAAAGTATTTTTGGAACATGTCGCTGTCTTCTGACAGGGTGGTGTGGTACTTCTGCATGTGTTCCTCGCGTTTGATGCCGGTCCATTCGGTGGCATCGATGCGGGCATGTGGGTCATTGTACTTGATGTCTCTGACCAGTTCTGGGTCAATCTCAAAATCAATGTCCAGTGGATAACGCAAAGCATACTCACCGGTATCGGTTAACAGGACCTGTAACTGGCAGTACGGGTTAAATCCGTGGTATTCACCCTCGTTTTTGGACTTTTTCAGGAACACCAAAAAGCGTTCACCTTCTTCTTCGCGATCAGGGTAATAACACACGTGGTCATCAAAACCTTTGCTGCTGACAATCAGCAGTTCATCTTTGGTCACGCCTTTGTAGGGCACGCGCACGGTGAGGAAAGCTTGGCCTTGGGCGTTCAGTTCGCGGGTTTGGGTGTAGTCGATGTTGATGACTTGCGCAATGGCGACCACATCGGCCCATTGGGCAGCGGCTTCAAATGATTCGAAGGCCACCGGTTCAATGGTGTCATAATCGAAATGGTATTCTGGGTTGGCTTCTGGTAACAGGCCAGTTTCAGTGATTTGTGCTGGAACCGCTGCACTGATAAGCAGCAAGGCGCAACAGATAAATTTTTGGTGGAAGTTTTTCATGCCTCTATTGACCATCTTCGGTGGAGAAAATTCCGTTAAGGGTGCCTATTTTTTCACCCAATTTCAGTGGTGAGCCGGCTTGGAGCTCGCGGTTAAAGGTGACACTGTCTTTGGGGAACACCAGTACCACTGTGGAACCCATGTTGAAGCGGCCCATTTCTTCACCCTTGCGGTATTGGCTTTTGCCTTGAACCAGTACATCAGTGACCTGGTTGGCATAGGGTGGGGTGATGACGCCGTTACTGACCGTTTCAATGCTGGAAACCAGAATGGCGCCAACATACACATAAGCCACTTTGCCAATGGGAGTACGCAAGTGGTTGACCAGCCGTTCGTTGCGGGCAAACAGGCGCGGGATCCTTTGGGTGGTCCAATCAGCCACACTGAACAGACGTCCTGGGATGTAGCGCATGGTATTGATTTCACAGTCCAGTGGCGCATGCATGCGGTGGTAGTCCTTAGGCGACAGGTAGATGGTGATGAAATGGCCATTCAGGTAGTCTTCGGTCATTTCAGTGGCCAGTAATTCACTGAGCGTGTAATGGTGGCCTTTGGCCTGAAAAATCTGATCGTGTTCGATGTCACCCAATTGTGACACCACCCCGTCAACCGGGGATACCAGACTGTTCGCAGCGGCGTCTACCGGCCGGATACCCGGTTTCAGCGCGCGGGTAAAAAACGCGTTGAAGTGTTCGTAATCATCGTAATTTTTGGAAGCAGCCTCATCCAGGTTGATGTCAAATTTTTTGATCATCCAGTTCATCGTCATGTTTTTGATCGGTTTAAAACGGATGCGCATCAGGTGGTACATCAGTCGAGACAACAACCGGTGAGGCAGGATGTATTGAAATATCAGTGCTATGGTTTTCATGCGGGTTCCATCAGTTGCGCCAGGTCAGCGGTGATTTGGTTGATGTCATGGGGGGCGCTGAACAGGCCGATGCGTTCACCCTTGGGGTCAATCAAGAACAAAGCGGCGCTGTGGTCAACATCATAAATCAAGTCGCCGGGTTGGTGATCTGCTACTTTGTAGGCCACGCCCAGTTGCGAGGCCACGGACAGGATGTTCGGTGCATCGCCACTCAAGCCAACAAATTCTGGATTGAAAAAACCAATGTACTCTTTCATGACTGCTGGGGTGTCGCGATCGGAATCCACCGAAACAAACACAAAACGAGGCTTCTGGAGGCCTTGCTCAGTAAGCTTTTTGTCAATCTTTTGCATGTCCAACAGCGTGGTAGGACAAATGTCTGGACAATTGGTGAAGCCAAAGAACACCAAAGAGTAGTTACCCTTAAAATCATCTGCTTGCCAGTGCTGGCCTTCTTTTGAAGTCAGTTGAAAGCCAGAAAAGGCTTTGCCTTGCGGAAACAATTTCAAGGCCTGAAACTCTTTATCATGGATGGAAGATTCGTTGGCTTGCTGACATGCTGACAGGAAACCCAACAGGGCAATCAGCAGGAGGGTGGTTTTGATAGAATGTATGCTCATAAAGCTGTTTTAAGCGTTGACCTGTTTACTGAAAACAGGCATTGTATAACTTTTTGACTTGAGGCGAAATAAACCAGCATGCAAGTGCAGCAGATATTCAGTGATTCCATCGATTTTTTGGCCAATCATGAGATTTTCAGTGGACAGGGAGTGGCCAATGCCGAAGATGAAGTGGTGTTGTTGTTGATGCATGTGTTGGCAGTTGATTTCAATGGCCTCAATCAAATGGCGACAGCAACAGTTACCGACGAACAACAACAGCAAATCAAGGCTTTATTGCAGCAGCGGGTGGAACAGCATGTGCCGATGGCTTATCTGGTGGGGTTCGCGGTGTTTGCGGGTTTGCACTTCAAGGTGGATGAACGGGCTTTGATACCCAGATCGCCATTTGCAGCACTGATAGATGAGGGTTTTGCACCTTGGGTTGATATGACTGCTTGTCAGCGGGTGATGGACATGTGTACCGGCTCAGGCTGTATTGGTTTGGCTGTGGCTCATTATTACCGCCACTGCCAAGTCGACTTGGTCGATATCAGTAACGCTGCCTTGTCGTTGGCGGCTGAAAATACGGAGCATTTGGGGCTGGGCTCGCAGGCTAACTTAATTGAGTCAGACTTGTTTAACCAGATTGAACAACCCTGTGACCTGATATTGGCCAATCCACCCTATGTGGATGAAGCCGAATACCAGCAGTTGCCGGCTGAGTTTGAACACGAACCCCGGCTGGCTTTGGTCAGTGATCGTGACGGCATGGAATTACCGATTAAAATCCTGTTGGAAGCACCAGAATACCTGACTGAAGGAGGTGTGTTGTTTCTGGAAGTGGGCTACAACGACGAAGTTCTGGCTGCTTGTTTGCCGAAGGTGCCGCTGATGTGGGTGGATTTATCTACCGGTGGGCAAGGAATATGTGTTTTTAGCCGGGCAGATTTGCTAAAGTACCGCTCTGAATTCAAACAATTTCTGGAATCCCATGTCGCATAATACATTTGGCAAAAACTTGCGCTTCACTTCATTCGGTGAATCACACGGAACCACCATTGGATGTGTGCTGGATGGATTCCCACCAGGCATGGCCATCACCACCGATGAAATCAAGGCCGAACTGGTACGCCGAGCCACTGGACGTTCGCGCCACACCTCACAACGCAAGGAAAAAGATGACGTCAAAATCGTTTCCGGCGTGTTCGAAGGATTAACCACCGGTCACCCCATTGCGTTGATTATTGAAAACACCGACGCGCGCAGCAAAGATTACACCGACATAGCCAAACAAATCCGCCCGGGACATGCCGACTACTCGTATTGGAAAAAATACGGTGTCCGCGATTACCGTGGCGGTGGCCGTTCATCGGCTCGGGAAACCACCATGCGGGTGGCTGCCGGTGCATTGGCCAGGAAATGGTTGTTGGAAAATCATGACATTAAGATCACCGCCTGGTTGTCACAACTGGGTGACATCAAGCTGGCACCTGGCGATCTCAGCCGCATTGATGAAAGTCCATTTTTTACCGGTGAACTGGATCGGGTTCCGGAATTGGATCAGTATATGGATGCCTTGCGTAAATCGGGTGATTCGGTTGGCGCCCGCATCGACGCCAAAGCGGTGAACGTACCAGCTGGGTTGGGCGAACCGGTTTATGGCAAGCTGGACGCTGAATTGGCGCTGGCGATGATGAGCATCAATGCCACCAAAGGTGTGGAAATCGGTGCCGGGTTTGGCGCCGTGAGCCAAAACGGTTCGGTTCACCGCGATGAAATCATCGATGGCCAATTCGCCAGTAACCATGCCGGTGGCATCCTGGCCGGGGTGTCAACGGGTCAAGACGTCACCGTCAGTGTGGCATTCAAGCCCACCTCATCTTTGCGTATTCCGGGCAAAAGCATAGACATCGATGGCAATGCCATTGAAGTGGTGACCAAAGGCCGCCACGACCCTTGCGTGGGCATTCGAGCAACGCCCATCGTAGAAGCCATGCTGGCATTGGTCATTATGGATCATATCCTGCGCCATCAAGCACAGACCCAATCACACCAACCTTTGAAATAAATTAAAACACCATGAGCAGAAAATTCAATGTTGCAGTTGTCGGCGCCACCGGTGCGGTCGGCAAAACCATGTTAGAGATTCTTGAGGAACGACAGTTTCCGGTGGATCAATTGTTTTCCTTGGCCAGCGAACGCAGTGCCGGTGACACCATCGAATTCAACAAAAAGACGGTGCGCATTGGTAACCTGGCTGATTTTGATTTTGCCCAGGCAGATATCGCTTTGTTTTCAGCCGGTGGTTCCGTATCGGCTCAATACGCGCCGATTGCAGCAAGTAAAGGCTGTGTGGTAATCGACAACACCTCTCACTTTAGGAACGAAGAGAATGTGCCTCTGGTGGTGCCAGAAGTGAATCCAGAAGCCATTGAAGATTATAAAAATACTCACATCATTGCCAACCCCAATTGTTCAACCATCCAGATGTTGGTGGCGTTGGCACCGATTCACCGCGAGGCAACCATTGAACGCATCAATGTGGCCACCTACCAATCGGTTTCAGGGGCAGGAAACAAAGGCATCGATGAATTGTCTGAGCAAACCCGCTCAATTTTGAACTTCAAACCGCTGAAAGTGGCGGCATTTTCACAACAGATAGCATTCAACGTGATTCCCCACATCGATGAGTTTCAAGACAATGGCTACACCCGTGAAGAAATGAAGATGGTGTGGGAAACCCAAAAAATTCTGGGTGACCGCAGCATCCTGGTTAACCCCACTTGTGTGCGGGTGCCAGTATTTTATGGCCATGCCGAAGCTGTACACATTGAAACCCGTGAAAAAATCACTGCAGCCACCGCCAAAAAAATACTCGCCGAAGCACCGGGAGTGCAAGTGATGGATGATCCGGCGCAATTGAGCTACCCTTCACCCACCGTTCATTCGGCAGGCAATGACCCGGTTTTTGTGGGCAGAATTCGTGAGGATATCTCCTACGAAAAGGGTTTAAACCTGTGGATTGTGTCTGACAATATCCGCAAAGGCGCCGCTCTTAACAGTGTTCAAATCGCTGAAAAATTAATAAAAATACTGGATAAAGAGTAAGTTAGGCTATTTTTTTTAGATATATTCTTGGATTTTTATTGTAGAATTAGTTACCATCGATAGTGATGAACGAGAATCACTGACAATCTAACAAAAAGCATTGGGTAAATTATGAAGCAAAAATTGATTTTATTGGCCTTGGTCGTTGCCTTAACCATCGTCTCACAATCTTCCTTGTCACTGGGCATGGGTAAAATCCAGGTTTATTCAGCCTTGGGCGAGCCCCTGTTATCCAGCATTGAAATTTTGACCAATGCAGACGAAGAGCTGGGAGACCTGACAGTCAGTCTGGCCAGTGCCGAGGATTATCAAAAGGTTGGTTTGGATCGGTCTTTTGTGCCAGCCAACATCATGGTCAGCATGGATGAAATCAATCCACACCAGATCAACGTTACCTCCAATGGACCAGTCACCGAACCCATTGTCAGTTTGTTGTTAGATGTTAACTGGAACAATGGCCGCATTCTGCGTGAATTTACGGTCTTGCTTGATCCTCCGGTCTATGATTCTGCCAGTTCTCAGGCGCAAGTTAATAATGTGGTGATCGAATCCTTACAAGACAGCGTGGTTGAAGCCCCTGCAGAAGTCACTGAAGACAGCACCTATGACCGCCCTGTAGAGGACAATGAAACCCAAGTTTTCACCAATGAAGATGTTGAGCCCTACCTGGATGACAATGAGGCTGCTGATGAGCAGGTCATGGATGAGCCAGCAGTAACCGATACCAGCAGTTATACAGCCGCTGGCAATGAAGTCTATGTCAATGCTGGAGATACCTTGTGGCGCATCGCCAACAACAACCGCGTGGGTGATTTATCAACCCACCAAATGATGATGGCTATCTACAACAACAACCCCAGTGCCTTCATAGATAACAACATCAATAAAATGATCAAAGGCAGTACTCTGACCATGCCTAGCCTGGACGAAGCCAGAAGTATCAGTTTGTCAGAAGCGCTGGCACAGGTTGAATCACATCACAATTCATGGTCACCAGGTACGGAAGACTACAGCAGCTACCAGACTGAATCCGACGTGGATGACAGCAGCGATGACAGCAGTTCATCATTAGATTATGGTGTGCAATTATCAGGCAATGCCAATGATGGCTCGGATGTGGGTCAATCCAATGCCGATGAAGGCACTGACAGCAGTGCACAGGCGATTGAAGAAGACCTCTATAACACAGAAGCCGAGAATGCTGAATTACAAGAGCGGGTTTCAGAATTAGAAAACATCGTTGAGCAGCAGCAAGAAGTGATGGAAATCCAGGATGACAGCCTGGCGAATCTGTCAGACCAATTGGGCAGTGCCGATGAACAAGCTGCTGATGACATGACAGCCGATGCGGGTACTGAAGATGGCATGACAACTGCAGATGATGCAGCCGCCACTGATGATATCTGGGACACCATGGATGATGGCAGCGAGGCCGCCGATGATGACACCCTGAATTTAACTGTAGACGCCACCGACAATGCCGTTAATGACATGACAGATGAAAGCATGACTGATGATAGTGCTGCTGATGAAAGTCTGACAGACAGCGGTGCAACCACGGCTGCTGACAGTGCTGATGACGGTGAGGGCGACAGTGCCCCGGTTAAAACCACATCCACTCAATTCCAAGGTGGTGAAGAAACTTCAATGGTTGATACTGCCATCAATTGGGTCATGGATAACCTGAAATGGGTGCTGGCCGGTTTGGTGGGATTGATTGTCTTGTTATTCTTGCCACGGATGTTGCGCAAAGAAGACAGTGATGCTGAAGAAACCAGTTTCCTTGATGACATCAAAAACCGCAAACGCGAAGAAGCAGCGGCAGAAGATGCGCTGGTTGACAGCGATGATGCAGAAACCAAAATGAACAAGCCGCTGGATTTGGATGACGATGGTGATCGTGATGAAGATGATGTTTTGGCTGAGTTAGATAAAAGCATTGTGTTTGATGAAGACAGCCACGATGCCGATGATGATTTGGATGACACCAGCATGGTAGATGATGACGATGATGACGATGTTGAGGGCCATGATCGTGACGATCAAGATGATGGATTTGATTTGGATGGTTTCCTGAGTGATGACGCAGACGACGACATCTCAGTGACTGCAGACCATTCTGAAACCATGGCTGGGGTTGACTTTGGTGATGACGATGAAGATGAAGAAGACCTTGACGGTCATGTCACCAAAGACCACAGCAAAACCCTGGCAGATGCGGATTTAGACAGCGACTCAGATGATGATTTTGGTGATTTTGACCTGGATCTTGACGATGAAATTGAAGCTGTTGAAGAAGCTGAAGATGCCGCAGAAGTCGCCGCTGATAAGCTTGAAGTTGCTCAAGAGTCACTCGAGGATGTGGCCGAAGAAATGGCAGAAAAAGTGGATGATGTCAGCAATGATGACAGTGACGATTTCAGTTTTGATGAAGATTTCGATGAACAGTTCGACTTCGATTTGGACGATGAGCTTGAAGAGTTGGAAAAAGACGCAGAAGATTCAGCTGAAATCAGTGATTCCGATGAAGCGGTTGAAGCCGATGAATTTGATGACGTGTTGGATATCTCGGAAGAGGATGCCGATCAATTTGAAACCACAGAAGAAGAGGACACAATGGAAGAAGAAATTGACCTGGGTCTTGAAGACTTGCTGGAAGATGCAGATGCCATCGATACCAAGCTTGACTTGGCCAAAGCCTACATGGAAATGGGTGATGAAGAAGGTGCCAGAAACCTGTTGAAAGAAATTGTCAATGAAGGCAATGATGAACAGGTTGAAGCTGCCAAGAAACTCATGGATGATATGTAAAATTCACAGGTGTTAACCTATAATAAGCCGGATGTTTTCATTCGGCTTTTTTTATGCGCATTGCTTTAGGCATTGAATATGATGGGGCGCCATTTTTTGGCTTCCAAACCCAAAAACAAGAGCCCACAGTTCAGTCCAGTTTAGAAGCAGCCATCAGTCAAGTGGCCAACCATCCGGTAAAAGTTTTTTGTGCTGGCAGAACCGATACTGGGGTCAGTGCAGCTTGTCAGGTGGTTCATTTTGACTCCACTGCCAGTCGCACTGAACGACAATGGACTTTGGGAATCAACACACACCTACACAAAGGCGTCGTGGTGTTGTGGGCGAAACAAGTTAGTGATGAATTTCACGCCCGCTTTGCGGCTACCAGCCGTTCTTATGTCTACCAAATTCTGAATCGTCGGGTGCGTCCAGCGATCAACCGCCATCACCTCACCTGGATATTGCATCCGCTTAATCATGAAGCCATGCATGAAGCGGCTCAGCTGTTGTTAGGACAACACGATTTCAATGCTTTTCGATCAAGCAATTGCCAAGCCAAAAATCCGGTTCGGACCATGCATGTGGCCAATGTTTCGCGACAAGGTGAGCACATCACCTTTGAATTCAAAGCCAATGCTTTTTTACACCACATGATTCGCAACATCGTGGGTACATTAATCAAAGTGGGCCGGGGACAAAAGCCGATTTCATGGGTCAAAGAGGTGCTGGAAAGCAAAGACCGAAAACAGGCTGGTGTGACTGCGCCACCCAATGGTTTGACCTTTGTTGATGTGCAGTACCCTGAAGAGTTCGGCTTACCCATTGGAGAACCTGATGCAAGTTAAATTTTGCGGGCTAACCCAAGCGGCAGATATTGCGCATGCCAGTGAGGCCGGCGCCACGGCCATTGGACTGGTGATGATCAAAAAGAGCCCACGATGGGTTAACCCTGAGCGAGCGGCAAGCTTGGCTGCATTGGCACGGCAAGCCGGTTTGCAAGTGGTCGCTTTATTTGTCGATCAGACGAAGGCTGAAGTGCAGCAGGTGATTGGCCAGGTTAAACCCGATGTCTTGCAGTTTCATGGCCAGGAGTCGGCTGCCTACTGTGATCAGTTCGGAATGACATACTGGAAAGCGGTGCCGATGTTGGCGGATGCCGATTGGCAGCAGTACATCGCTGCTTATCCGCGAGCGTCAGCCTATCTACTGGACAGTTTTGGCGGTCAGCAGATGGGCGGCTCAGGAAAACAGTTTGATTGGTTTCAATTTCCACAAGACAGGCTGGACCAAATGATTTTGGCAGGCGGCTTAAATGCCAA
>Ga0208793_1000436_pt1 | contig 28496 bp, 39 predicted proteins | sample 17_taG_FD_184092 | JGI IMG/M metagenome (GOLD analysis project Ga0208793, IMG submission 184092) | Marine viral communities from the Subarctic Pacific Ocean - 17_ETSP_OMZ_AT15314 metaG (SPAdes) (version 2) | ecosystem: Environmental > Aquatic > Marine > Oceanic | place: Pacific Ocean | collected... | reverse complement strand
CCACAGGGGGAGCAGCGACGAAGGCGACGATGAAACAGATGGTTGCTGCCAACAGAGTTGGAATCATCAGTACGCCGAACCAACCGACATAGAGGCGGTTATTGGTAGAAGTTACCCACTCGCAGAATGATTCCCACGAAGAGGTTGATTGTTGCCTTGAAAGTGTTGCCATTGTATTGAAAAAAAAGTAAGACCATCAGGGAATGGTGGAGTTACTATTCCTCTACGCCCTAGGTAGAGGTATGAAAGACGTGTTTAGACACCCTATAGGTCTTGGTTTGAGGAGTGTTACAACGTGTTAAGAAATGTGTTGGTCTCTTAACTTGCTGATGTATTTAGTATAGCAGAGAGTTTGGTTTCCGTCAACCCTCAAAAGATGAGCATTTATGCCCAAGTGAGTTTGCTCTCGTAATCCCAGGCATAAACCTCGCGATTACCTTTGATGCCCCATCCCAACCAGTAGTAGGCAGGAACCATGTACTGTGAGATGGACTGACCACGACCCTCAAACTCAGGAAGGTGGCGTTGGAAGATTGGTTCATTAATCATCCAACGAACCTGACCTTCAAGTGAAGATGGGTCGCACGAGAACTTGTTACAGAACGTTCCAAGACCGTTGTAGCGACCGATAGAAGTCCATTGAATCAAACCATACCCACCACTAAGGCAATTCTCATAAGAGACACGAGCACCACCCTCACAGATGTTAGGGATAAACTTACTCTCCTGCTTGATGTTTCCCATCAGCGTAGCGAGAGCATTCTTATCAGTAATCTTAGTATTCTCCTGAAGTGCTTTCAGGACATACTGCTCTTCAACAGAGCAAGTAGGACACTGCCATGATGGGTCTGGTTCTACTACTTCAGCAACTCCCTCAGGAAGGGGTGGTGCCTCTGGAAGAGTCATTAGAAATGGTGCTGCCACTGCGACTACTGCAGCTGCGATAGGATACGACATGGATTTCATCAGAACCTCACTACTATATCACATAAAAAAAGGGGTGTCAACTGGATTGTGCCAGTTACCCCTTTGTCTAAGCGACGACGATATGCTTTTATTTAGTCTTTTTTATTTGTATGATAATACGATCGTTCTCATAGTCTGCTTTAAATTCGAGTTCTGCATCGTGTGACCAACATAGTTCTTCATAAAGCATGTTCAGAGTTTCCATATCTTCGTAGAGGGCATTTGGGTTAGTCAACAATCTCTCCCGAAAAATGTATTTATCACCAAATACCAGGAATGATTTGTCCTGTCAAGGCATATGCCCCGAGTGCTGCAACGACTCCGATCATTGCTGCCCAACCGTTGATGCGTTCTGCGTTTTCGTTCATTGTTTTGTCCTTAGATAGAGTTGAATTGATTAGATGCCGAAGGCACCAAAGAAAAATACACTGCCAGTAGTCGCATAAGAAATCACTGCTGCAGCAAATCCAATCATAGCGGTACGACCATTGAGTTTTTCTGCTCTTTCAGCATAGGTCTCAATGCCATATCTGTCAAGGGATTCCTTTGACATATACATGGTGGGTTCTTTAGCGAACAAGTTTTGTTGTCCTTGCTCGTTGGTTGTTACAGTCATTTCCTTTTGTAAAGATTTATGTCCTAATTATATAGGAAAGATTAAGAGTTGTCAAGTGTTTTCAAATATTAAGATTTGAAATGACATAAAAAAGGACTCGTGATGAGTCCTTTAGGTCTTGTCATGCACGCCACTTGTTCTTTAGGAAAAACAAGAAACCTTTTCTATATGCGACTGTCATCCAGTCAAAAAACCATCTAGTTTAGAGTCTATTGGCAAAGACTAGGAGAATGTAATCACATCAGTTCCCTGACTAAAACCCCCAAGTCCAATATCAACAGGTTGTGCTGCTTGAGTAGGATACTCAGAGTCATACATTTCCATCACACGATCGATACCATCCAACTTAAAAGAAAGATTACTCTCTTTTGGTAGTTGGCGTTGAATTGCTTTCACACCTTGATAGTGACGCCAGATTTCCATCTGAAGACCAGGGTCAACATCATTTTCCATAGCGTCTTTGACGCATTCTTCGAGGGCTTTAATTGCTTTCTGATAGGGATTCATGGTTTTACTGAGTCGCGAATGTAACATGGAACACCTGCAGGGTCTAACCATTTGGTGTATTCAAAGTCTTCCATAGCAAGAGTGATTTGCATACCATTGTCACAGAGATACATGTCTTTGTAACGCTTGGTCCACTCATCAAACTTTTGGATTCGGTAGTCGGGGAACCCGTTGTCGAGTTCCCCAACAGAGACATACCGATAAGGTGAGCGTTCAAGAAGAACTTTAGGAAGATTTTTCACTGGAGTCATAATAAAATAAGTCTTGTTCAAGTTTAGTTAGGAGGATATCATAATCCTCATCTACATCACCATAGAAATCGACACCTTTCTCCTCATAGTATTTCAGTACCTGATTATAAATGGTAGGGTACTCGGTGTCGAGTGTCACTTGTCTGTCAACGGATTCGTAAAGAATTTCGAGACAGGAAGAAAACTTCTGTGCTGTAGTCATGTACTTTCCTCAAGTAGACCGTATGCCCCGAAGGGCAACGGGTCAGGCAGGACTCGAACCTGCGACCGACTGCTTAGAAGGCAGTTGCTCTATCCATCTGAGCTACTGACCCAGTGATAGTCTTAGGTTCTTCCAATTCCAATTCAGCAAAATGATGCAACTGGTCAACAAATAAGTCGAACAGTGCGTCTTCGTTACTCAATCCTTCGTAGAACTCTGTGTTCATGTGGAACTCCTTGACTACCCTGTAATTATAGCAGACGACTCAGCGAGCGTCAAGCGTCAGGTGTGCCAGTTTTGAAATAGTCTTTACGCATGTACCGACCAAGGATGTTTGAGTTGTAAAATGCTGGTGTGCCATCTTCAAATGCCTCCGTAAGTACATTATTGAGAAATAATTGTCGGGTCTCTTCAAAGTTTGTGAGTCCCTTGGTGTTATGTAGGCTGATTATATCCCGCTTATAGGCAAGATTCCCGAACCGCTTGCGTTCTTCAGTAAGTTCAGCAGAACTTCCGTAGTATCGTTTCCAGTCGCTTTCACTTTTAACTCTCCTACCTCCAGTTCTAGGCTTTCGTAATTGGTGGAAGTATTTTCTACCGATGTATCTTTTCCCAGTGAGACTATTTGTAATACAATAGACAAACCCATAATGATTGTCAATGTCCTTAGATAGAAAAGGTTGTCCATCATAAATCCAGGGGTTTTCATACTCAGTTTCATTTTCATTAGTCGGTTTCTCCGTCGTCATCGTATGTGTGTACTCGTCTCACATTCTCACTATCTAGGTAAGATTCTGCATCGGAGTAAACTTCTGCCTTGAGGTAAGTAAGAGCAACTTCAAGGTCATGTATCAAGACTTTTAAATTATTTCTATTCATACTCGATATTCTTGTAGGACTTTTAGAACTTCATTATAAGCATGGTGGGCACCATCATACCATTGCCCAGTTTTACCTGTATGATCCTCCATTTCATATAACTCTGACTTTAGTTTATAAAGACGAGCTTCCATATCAATCTTAAGCATTTGTGACCTAGGCATTAGATTTTCTCTTGTAGTGATGTCCAATCTTTATCAAACTGTTCTAAACCTTTGTCGGTAAGAATATGCTTGTAGAGTTGATAGAACATAGGTAGTGGGATTGTACAAATATCAGCACCTACTCTAAAGGCATCTGATACTTGAATAGGGTCTCTGATAGATGCTGCAAGGATTTCAGTTTTGACCTGATGAGTTGCAAATACATCTGCAATCTGTTCAATTAAATAAATTCCATTCCAATGCTGGTCAAATACTCTACCAACGAATGGCGAAACATATTTGGCACCTGCTTTTGCAGCAAGGATTGCTTGTGCTGTACTGAAGATAAGTGTAACGTTTACATGTACATCTTCGTTTGCAAGTTCCCTGCACACTTTCAGTCCTTCGACTGTGCATGGTACTTTGATTGTAATATTAGGTCCGATATCCAAATACTCTGCTGCCATATCAAGCATCTCTTCTGCAGTATCTCCAACTACTTCAGCAGATACTGAAGAATTCCATGGAAAGATTGCCGAGATCTCTTTGATAATGTGCTTAGGATTTTCACCTGCTTTCAACATGAGACTGGGGTTTGTTGTAACTCCGTCGATTAGTCCAGTCTCGAATGCAGCAGAAATAAGTTCTGGGTCGGAACAGTCCAGAAAAAGTTTCATGACTCTCCTTATAGGTTGTCAGTATTTATTATACTAAAAAAGCACCCGTATGGGTGCTTTGTGTTCATTTTACAATAATGAAATCAACTTTGTGAAGCAAACTTCTTCTCAACTTTGATACCACGATACATTAGATTGTGATTACGTTGAGCAGTTTGCTCTGAAAGAACCTTTGCTTTGTAGCTTTCTGCGTCATACTTGACGCCACGATAAGTGATCTGTGTCATGTTGTTACTCCTGAAGATAGGGTGGTTTATTCCCCCGTTCCTTCAGTCGTGTGCGTCCCATGGGTAGCAATCAGGGGTTGATTCCTTCATGACCTCAATTAATTCCACCTTATATTCGGTAGGAATATTCTCATTTGTTCTCATCCGAAGCATAATTGCATCAGCTTGAGCACATGTGAGTGATGAATAGAATAATAATTCAATCATGGGATGAACGCTCCGTTCCGCGACTTACTTGCGTCCCCGAAGGGATGAACGTAAGATGTGATGAATTCATCACAATACTATTTATAGCATAAAACATTTTATTTGGTAGTTCAGTCTGATACACTTTGTCTTTTATTTAGATATCTTTCAGATTCCACGTCAGTGATAAGAGTCATACCACTATCAATGAAGTCTTGACTTTGGTCAACACCATGCCTAGTGTTACGCTCCATTTGCTGACGCTGTTTCCTCTTTTCGTTATCCCACATAACTTCGGCAAGAGGATTACCCTCTTGTCCTGCCTCAGTTAACATCTCATCATAGAGAGAATCCAGCGAAGGAGTCTGATTTGACATCTTGTTTGATTCCGCCGATGACATAGCTTTCAATCTCCGTTTCTTGGGGTGCATTTTGTTGTCCCTTACTATTTAACCAAAACTCTGTCCAGGGTAATGGGTTATTCTTAGCAGGAATATCGAACATTGGTTTGATACCAATCGCTTTCATACGACGATTGGCAATCCACTCAACGTAATTGTGTAGTAGGCGTTCGTTAAGACCGATCATAGAACCGTTCTTAAACAAATAATCTGCCCACAGTTTTTCTTCGTCTACAGCACGTTGGAACATGCTCTTAACATAACCTAACTCTTCATTTGCAATCTTTTGCATCTCGGGGTCATCGCCTTCTTCCCACTTACGAAGAATATTTTGAGTGAGATTCAAGTGCTGAGATTCATCACGAGCAATTAATGAAAGAATCTTTGCGCTGCCTTCCATGAGTTTGTTCTCACCGAAAGCAAATGAACATGCGAAACTAACATAGAAACGAATACCCTCAAGGATATTCACGTTAGCAACTGCACGATACAATTTACGCTTCAGTTCTATTCTATCATACTGCCCTGTATAATGTCCATCTTTTGCCAGTTCCCACATAGTTCCATTGTCATACTGATGAGCATGATTAATAAACTCATCATAAGATTCGGTAACCGATGATGCACGAGAGAGAATCTTCTCATCATCTAAGATAGTATCAAAGACCTCTGTAGGGTCAGAGTATACGTTCTTAATGATGTAAGTATAGGAGCGACTATGAATCATCTCCATGAACTGCCACACATTCATACATGCTTCTAACTCAGGTAGTGAACAGTAAGGGCTAAAAGCCATCCCAGGACCACGCCCTTGTACGCTATCCAACATGATTTGGTATTTAAGGTTACTAGTGAAGATGTGCTTCTGCTCTGGCGATAGAGTTTGGTAATCTGCACGGTCTTTCTGTAGTGATACTTCTTCTGGTCTCCAAAAATAACCCAGTTGTTGCTGAGTTAGTTTGTCAAACACAGGATACTTATAGGAGTCATATCTCTGAACTCCTAGTGGTTGCCCAAAGAACATTGGTTGTTTCTTTGTGTCTACTTTGTTGCTGTTAAATACGGTCATTCCTTTAACTTCAGATCTTGCAGGATTCACAGTCATCGTCTTCCTCGGATTCTAGAATTTGGTCAATAAGATTGTCAACGTTTTCCCTTACGGGTTCTTCATCACCATCTTTTTTGTTGTCGTAAGTGTTCTGATAATAAGATGTCTTCCATCCATACTTGTAAGTATTAAGAAGATCGTTTGCCATCACAGATACAGGCACTTCATTGTCAGGGTAGTTCTCTGGATTATAAGACCAGTTGCCAGAAATTGCCTGGTCAAAGAACTTTTGAATTACAGCAGCAATTTTGATGTAACCATCATTATTGGGCATGTCCCAAAGCAGAGTGTATGCATTCTTCAGTGTAGTGTACTGAGGAACAATCTGCTTAAGAGGTCCTTTCTTGGACTTCTTAACGGACAAGTATGCTCTAGGCGGCTCGATTCCATTTGTTGCGTTTGACACAACGGAACTGCTCTCCGAAGGCATCTGTGCGGACAGTGTTGAGTTCCTGAGACCATGCTGTTTGATTCGCTCGCGAAGAAATTCCCAATCACATGAAAGATCATTTGGTACAATCTCATCAACTTCGTTCTTATATGTATCAATTGGTAAAATTCCATCTGCATACTTTGTCTTACCAAAATAACCGCATGGACCTTTCTCCATTGCAAGATGATTGGAAGCATTGAGAAGAGCATACTGGAAACGCTCAGTCAGTTTATGAACCATGTCGTGTGCCTTGGTAGATTCATAACTTGCACCATTCTTAGCAAGATAATGTGCCAGACCAATATAACCAACCCCCAAAGAACGGCGGTTGACAGTAGATTCTCTTGCTGCCTTAACAGGGTACTCCTGATAATCAATCAAGGCATCCAGACCCCTCACAGCGAGCTCACAGAGTTCATCCAGTTCATCCAGACTCTTCAGTTTACCGACGTTGATGGCAGACAGAATGCACAAAGCAATCTCACCCTTACCATCGATGTGTTGGAGGGGATCAGTGGGGAGTGTAATCTCTTGACAGAGGTTACTCATGTTCACCTTGTCCTTGAAGGAGGAGTGACTGTTACAGTGGTCGATGTTCATGATATACAAACGACCAGTCTCTGCTCTCTCCTTTAGGATGTTGAGAAAAAGTTCTTGCGCCCCGATAGTCTTTCTCGGAACAGCATCATTGAGTTCATGCATCCGATATAGAGTGTCAAAGTCATCAGTACCAAAAGCATCATACAGACCTGGTACGTCATGCGGTGAGAAGAGGCTAATCTCCCCATTGTTAATGAAACGTTCGTAGAAAAGTTTTGAAATCTGGATTGAGTAGTCAAGTTTCCTCACTCGGTTGTCTTCTGTACCCTTATTGTTCTTAAGAACTAGGATGTCTTCTATTTCTTGGTGCCAGATTGGGAAGTGTACTGTTGCGCTTCCACCTCGTATGCCATTCTGAGTACAGCATCGGACAGTGCTCTCAAACTTTTTGAGAAACGGGACAACACCTGTGTGCTGCACTTCTCCGTCTCGGATTTTAGCGTTGATGCCACGGATTCTGCCTGCGTTGATACCGATTCCTGCACGTTGAGCAACATAGTAGCCAATCGCCATGTCACTAGAAAAGATACTATCGAGGGTGTCATCAACATCAACAAGAACACAGCTAGCAAACTGTCGAAGCGGAGTTCGTACTCCTGCCATGACAGGTGTGGGGATGTTGATTCGGTGCTTCGAGATTGCGTCATAATACTTCTTGATATATTCTAATCTATAAAACTTATCGTCATCCTGAAACAACGTAGCAGCAATCATCATATACATGTACTGGGGAGTTTCAAAAACTGTCCCAGTGCTACGATCCTGCACTAGGTATTTATCTACAACCTGACGAATGCCAGCATATGTGAACAAGAAATCACGTCCATGGTCAATGTAATCAGTAAGAATATCCCATTCTTCATCAGTAAACTTTTTCAGAATACTTGAATCATAGATTTTTTTCTCAATACACTTCTCTACATGCTCCTTTAAAGGAGGATGTCCATCAGGGTGACCATTATATACTGCTTTCCTTAGAGAAAATAGAAGTAATCGTGCTGCAACAAATTGATAGTTTGGTGCGTCTAAACTAATAAGGTCATTAGCAGAACGAATAAGAATCTCCTGAATATCAGAAGTCTTGATGCCATCAAAGAACTGCAGGTTTGCATTCATCTCAACCTGACTCTCAGATACGCCTGCAAGACCATTACAAGCGTGTTCAACCATCACATGAATTTTATCAAGATTGAGAGGTTCACTCACCCCATCTCTTTTGACTACATGAACTTCCTTCATACCTTTTTCCATTCGCTTAGTTTAATCTGTGCTTGTAGACCGCTGTAAGTGTTGAATTCTACCAGAGATTGTACGTCATGTCCAGCGATAAACATGTCATTTAAATCTTTGTCTTCTAGGTTTGATGGCCAGATGACAATCTCATAACCTCTGTCAATTACTTTAGACATCCTGTCAATAATTTCTTTGTTGCGACATTCATTATCATACACAAAGACAACATCTTTGTCACGTAAGATATTCCAATCAACATCTGCTCCTGCCATTGCAATTGCATTGTCAATATAGAAACTATCAAGGGGACCTTCTGTAATGTAAATCGTCTTGTTAAAATCCAGACGATTAAGACCAAAGACTTTAGTTCTAGACTCGTCCAACATGATAGTTATATACCGCAACTTATCAGTTAAATCTAGTGACCTTCCCTGGAATCCAAACCATTCGCCGTTGGTGTCAATGAAAGGGATAATGATTCTTGGTTGATCCTTTTTGACATCTTTGAACGTTGGTTTTTGAGTGTTGACCCAAGTAAAAAACTTATCAGTATAGAACAAATCTCCAAAATTTCTTTCAGGTATTTGACGACCGAGAAGATATCCGACTGCGGGGTGTCCTCTATTTAGTTCTTCGATACTTTGAAGTTCTCCCTTTTTCTTGAACTTCGGTTTATCAAAGATTGCAGGTTTTGGTTTAGGAACATACGAACCTTTACCCGTCGTACTATTCTTATACCTCTCCATGATATATTGGTCATAAAGGTCTGGAGCATTGTCCTTTAGAAAATTTGGTAGCGTCCTTCCTACGCCACAGTTATGACACTTGAAGACCATATCAGTCTTAATACGAAAGAAGTATCCTCTTGCCTTATTACGATGCTTCTGAGAGTCACCACAATAGGGACACCGAAAGTTGTAAAGGTGCTCTTTCTTTTTAGCAAATTTATCCAGTCTTGCCGACAGGAGATTCACATATTGAACATCAACAAAATTAGACAATACGTTGGACTGCTAGTCCCTACATTCTACTCTCTACTGATGGTGGTGTCAATACCCCTTGCACAAGTCTTTGACCGATTGGGGAAATCATGATACTAATCATTGCCAATGCCCCTGCAATACTCCACATCTTCTTTTCTAAGAGTCTAAGTCTATCATCGATAAGACGGATGTCTCTTTCACACCCCTTCTTAATCGCATTAGTTTCTCTGTTAAGATCTGAAGACAATCTGTCTAACTTTTCAAACAGAATTGCATCAACTTTATCTTGCTTATCTAATTTTTCATTATGGACTGCAAGAAGTTTGCCCATTTGTATAGAGTTGTCTTGTAGGATGTTTACAACTCTTTCTAACCTTTCATATAGTGCTGTGTTAAGTTCAGAATCCATAGCTACCTATCTACAGTTGCTTGTGCGCCGCCAACTCGTGACTTGAGTTTTAATGCAGCAGTTTTCTTTTGTAATTCTTTTTTGATTTGAGCAATCTTTTGAGCAGATTTCTTTTGTTCAAGACCAACTTGCTGTTGAGTCATCTGCATCTGCATTTGCTTATCTGCTTGCTCTTTAACATTACGCAGGTGATTCATACGCTTGTTCATAAAGAACTTAGCTGCCTCACCAGGCATAATCCTTTCAATCTTAACATCGCCCCTATAACGAGGATTGATAAGGAGACGCATCTTCTGTGTCAACTCAGCAGGAGATGAAGCATAGATAACAGTCTCTCCAACCTCAGGAATGGTTACCTTATATTGAAGTAATCTAGATGGCATCGTAGGATTCTCCTTGGATTCGCCTAACTTATTACCAGGCATCACAAGTTTCTTATCATCCTTACTCTTTTTTAATTTACCACGAAATTTTAAGACAGGATCGTAACCTGCATTAGGACCTTTCGCAGCAGCGTCTCCACTAAATCCACCAGTACCAGCAGTCATTACAGTCATAGTTTATCCAGTTCTTTTTTTACGTCGTCGTCCAAATCTAAATCGGGTAACATTCCTACAGGATATTTATTCAAAAATATAAGTAGGGTTTTTGTCAAACTCCAACATTCCCTTTCTAGTTTAAAAAATAAAAGAGGAGTAGCAGCTTCACCAAAAACATTATACAAAATAATTAAATGATTGATTATCAAATGCGTCCTTAACACATTTGTCCTCAAGTATCTTTTAAGGAGGCGCTTCAAGTATTTGAAGCGTTTCATATCCTCATCAAAATCCTCTTTCGTTACCGATTGAGGATTCTCATAATGTTTTATGGCGAACAGAATATAGTTAGACTCATTCAGTTCGTCAAATTTCATTTATCAACTGCCGAAGGTTAATGTTGCTGCGCCATCAGAGATGACTTCCTCAGTACCACCTGCAGATGTAATCTTGACACGATACTTATAACCGTCAAGTGAATCATCACCGAGACTGCTGTATGCCAGAGTCGCAGTAGTGAAGTCTGCATAGGTTACACCAGTGTCAGTATCTGCTGCAATGTTAACCCAACGGGTTGTTGCTGCTGCGGTCTGACGTTGCCAGACATAAGCAAGAGCACCAGGTGTTCCTGTAGTAGAAGTGCTAAGAGTGAACGTACCAGCACCAGAAGAACTAGTAGATGCTGCAGGTTGAGCAGAGATAGTTACTGCCGATGCAACGTCTGCTGCAATCGTGTCATCTGCTTGTGACTCAGTACCATCAGGGTTGCTGATGAAAGCAAGACATTCTGCCTTGTGACGAGTATTACCAGAGCTATCGGTGTAGGTCTTATATGCCCACCAACCAGGACCAGTGATACCACGAGAAGCATTCTCGTTCAATACTGCTTCAGCAGCGTCAACAAAAATAACAGTTTCAGAAACAGAGCCACTGCCGTTACCACGGGCGAGTCCTGCTTGAGTCTTATTTGCGTTGCTATCAGTTCTCCCGTAAAGAGACATGGGTTACTCCGTATTAATTCCTAATATATTTATTTATAAAAAAAGGGGACTCAAGTCCCCTGATGGTTCTCATGCTTCGCGATTGTTAATTGCTTGTTCAACAACTGCAAGAAGTTTGTCATCCATATCAGTCTTAGTCAAAGTGACTGCTTTCTTAAGGATGACAATACAAATCTCGACTAGTTTCTCACCAAGTTCCTCGTCATCGGGAAGCTTAGAAACAGCATCATTAATAATTTTTGATGCTAATGGTAATAGAAAAGATAACATGATTAGTACTTAGTGGGTGCTAATCTATATATGCTTACTTCTTCTTTTTGGTGTCCATGATGGCACCTTTACCATACTGCTTCTCGATACTTGCCTTCACTTTTTCGACGGCAGACATACCATCATACTTTGGTTTTTTCTTTCCAAATGTATTGGGTGTGTTACTGACTGGTTTGTTGTAACGTTGGTTACCACCAACACCACCACGCTCCATGCGACGATCCTTCAGTGAATCTGCACCTTCTTCATTAACAACTTCTTCATTCTTCGCTGCTGCTTTCTTCTTGAGTGCTGCTTTACGGAAGACTAAATCAGTGCGACTGCCACTGTCCATCTTACCCTGACTTGCAGGTTTCTTAGACCCACCAGCAGGTTGAGGACCAGCATCACTACCAGTTCTCCTACCCTGAGCATACTTGGATCCACTCATCTTAGAGTCGCCAGAGACCATCTTGCCTGCATCAGAACGGGAATCCTGATACTGCTTCTCGGTCTGACCGTGCTTACCCTTATAGAGTTCGTCAAATTGTCCGAATGTCAAGAATTTATTTTCAGTTTCTGCGACTTCTTCTGTGCTTTCTTCTGAAACTTCTTCTTGACTGCCATACGCTTGGTCTCCTGTAGATTCAAAGTGGGGATTTTTCTGGGATGGAACTTTGTCCATCTCTTTACGAGCTTTCTCATTATTTTTTTGACGCTTCTTGGGGTCCACCTCCAGATAAGAATCGTCTTTCTTTTTCGCTTCGCTCATGTCGGCACCTTCGGATTCACTATCCATGTAACCTTTGCCGCCGCAATGCTTACATCCTTCGCCATCACACTTAGGACATGCTTTACCTTTACCTTTACCTGCAACTGATTTTTGTGCAGGTGTTTTCTCACATTTACATTCTTTCTCTCCTGTCTTTTCGCAGCACTCAGTGACTTCCGATTGTTTAGGATTAATCTTAACCTTAGTTTTCTTTTCAGATAGTGCTCTAAAACTTAACATTACTTCTCACCCCTTTCTTGCTTTTCAGTTTCCTTGTTCATAACCTTGACGATTTTCTTAGAACGATCATATGACTTCTGACGCTTTGCATCAGTAGTAGAAGGACTTACAACCTCACGACCTAAGTTACCTGCCTTACGGAACATTTTGTTCTTGGGTAGTGCCTTGTAACCTTCTTCGATTACATTCTCAATCTCTTCGATAGAGAAGAGTCCAGACTCATACAAGTGTGCAATCTGGTCATAATCTTCACCAAGACGTGAAGCAAGTTTGCCGCTGCCACTTGATACTGCACGAGCAGTCTTACCAACTGCCTTCTTCAGACCTCTACCAACAGCACCTGCTGCTCTTCTCAGAAGACCAGGACCTTTCTTCTTGGAAGTGAGACGCTGACGTGCCTCAGAACCTGCATCTCTTTCCCCGCCACCACTAGAAGAAGAACCGCTGTCGGAACTGCTGCTAGAACTTGTACCTTTAGACTTTCTGATGCTGTCTAAAACACCATCCAACTTACCACCAGTACCATCATCGCTAGATGACTTGGACTTGGCAGGAGTTTTCTCCATCGATGCACGTTTTGCTTTGATACGTGCTGCTTCTCTAGAACCTTGGAATGTTCCTACTGCCTTGCCAGCATTATCAGCAGCAGACTTGCCTACTTTCTTGGCAACATTACCTACTTTCTTAGCAGCAGCACCAACCTTTTCACCTGCTTTCTTAGCAGCACCCTTCAGACGATCCATACGGGAAGGTTGTAACTTGAGTTCAAGTTGCTTAGTCTTCTCTTCAGACAGAACCTCAACACTCTCAAGATGCTCACAGATTTCAATCAAGTCTTGGTCATCTTGTGCCATCTCAAGAATGATTTCTTCCATGACATCAATGAGTTGCTCATCGGTCAGTGAATCAATCTCTTCTCCAAGAGTTTCTAACTCAGCAAAGTCTGCTTCTGAGAATGCAAATGCTTGTTTTTCACCAAGAACCTCAGCGTTCTTAGCGTAGTTGGCGAAGTGCTCGTGATGACCTTCCTCTAGAATCTCAAGATCTCCGACAGGGACGTTCTCGTAGATATACTCATCATCTTCAATATCGTAATGAGTTACTGTACCGTCTTCCAGCAGGGTATGTGCTTCAGGAATGACAGTATATTCTTTACCTTCATACTTAACAAGTTTGGCGCAGTCATGCCCTTTGGGTTTCTTCTTTCCGCCTTGCTCGTCCTTCCCCTTAGCACCAACAATAATGTCTGCCTTGGTTACTTTGTCGTAGGGGACAGCATTATTAGCAAGATTGCCATCGTTATTTTTCTTTTCGTATACTTGTCTGAGTGCCTCAGACATATCAGGAAGGTCGTTTGAATACATGTTACTTTGCGTCCTTGTCCTTTTTATTTATCTTCTTAATGAATTCACCTGGAGTAAGTTTTTTCATATAGTTAGTAAGTTCATCTGTACCCATTTCTCCAGCAGGTGTAAAATTGAAAAACTTAATATCATTACGCTCAACCAAGTCCCTTAACCAGGACCTGAAAATATTATCATGCTCATTAACATAGATGACATAATTGCTACCACGACTAACAACCTTACCAATGACCCCAGTGTTGACATTTTCTACAAAGTTTCCTACTTCAAATAAAACATTGCCAAAATATGCTTCGCGAAGTCCTTTGGGATCTAGTCTAGGAGCAATCTCATGAAGTTCATAAGATGCTTCAGCAAAATCATTAAACTCTTCTACTTGCATTGCTTGACGTAGTGTCAAGTATAACTTCTCAGAACCTTCTTTGCCAAGACCTTTTGGAACACCTTTACTAAAGTTATCATAATCATCTTCTGCTGCTGCTTTACGCATCTTAGATGCAGACATTCCCTCTACACCTTCAGCATCAGGGTCTCTATCACCTGCAGATACTACATTTATTTCTTCAAATGTATATGCTTCCCCATTGTATTTCTGTGCAAGACTGTTGAACTCGCTAACCCTGTCACCTCCCACAACAATAGTAACTGAACTATACCCGTCAGCATCGAGGGAGGACAGAACGTCAAAAATAGTACGCATGTCCCCATTGTCAACAATCGCATTCGCGTGATCTGGATATGCTTGCCGCATATATTTAATTTTAGTCCCTGCGTCAAGGGGATTCTTCTTAGGATCCTCCGACCTTGAGGGGTATATTCTATACTCTCCTCCACTTGTCTTTGCCTCTCTAGATACTTTGTCTAGAAGTTTTTCATGACCGATAGTTGGTGGATTAAATCTTCCAAATGTAATAGATATTGTGCCTTGATCGACCTTACCCGAGCCATCTCCAGTTTCTTCTTCTCCATTGGCTTGGGTGGGGGTTTCTATATCCTTAGGGTCTACTCTTACTAATTTTCCATCCTTAGACATGTGGGTTACATTCCCTCTCGGGTCAGCATACCTACCGTAACCTACATGCTTAAGTTTTAATTTTTCTGCTGACTTTGCAGCAAATGACTTTTCGGCTTCAGTTAGGAAAGCACTAAAACTTTTCATTCTACCAATTCTTACTAAGATTAAAGTTTGCTTTACTAAAAGTCAGTCTATCTACAAGTTTGTATGGGTTGCTAGAAGGAATAACAAACCCTTCATGTGAAGAAGGATTACCGTCAATGAAACATTCAACATTTTCATTAGCCACAACCGCATCAAGTAGACGCTGTTTCAGTTGGAAGATTTTATGCCACACCTTAAAGGTGGTCAGATTAACCTCACCCTTATATTTAGCATTGAAGACATTGAACAATAATTCTGGACTAGGTATCTCACCCGCACGAATGAATGTATTGACATGCTTCTTGAGTTCTGCACTGTTATCAACCTTACAGAAAGGAATCAGAGCAACAATCTCAGCAACAAGTTTTACTGCAGACCACTTGCCAACAATTGCATCATTAGTATCAATGAATCGAACACTATTAGTAGATTGTAAAGTGACACCAATGCTTGCTTCTGCTGTAGGTGATACCTCAGTGTATGAAGTGTGTGGTGCTAGAATAATTTGTTGAGCAATCGGAGTGGCAAATTTATACTCCACAGTATTAGGACAATAAACAGACCCACCACCGACGCCGATCCAATCAGCTTGGACAATACCACTGATACGAGGAAGATAGCGCAGACATAAACGAAGGATATCTGCAACGTTGCCTTTATGATTCGTCTCAATGTCCTCATAGGTGTAGTTGATTAGAACTTTCTTTTTGTTGAATACAGACTTGGTGCCCACAAAGAACTGACCATTGGCAGGGTTAGTTCCGAACACGATAGCAGGAGCACCATCCCACTTGACACTGACCTTCTTGACAGTCAGTGCTTGCTTGACAGCAGCAAGGGCAACACGACGACCATCAAAGATGGAATCCTCTAGGTGCTCAAGGTGTTTGTTTGGCATTCGTCCTTTGTCTATACATGTATTATAGCACAGCAGAAGGCAGTCGCAACAAGGGGTGTGACAGTTCTTAGGGTGTCAGTAGATCTTGAGGAAGGGTCCGTTAGAGTCTCCAAATTCTTTCTTAGCACCATAATATAAAGAAGTACACCATTCTCTAGTCTTCTTTTTCTTTTCAATCTGCACCCATATATGTGCCCATTCCATAGCAATTAGTTTGGAAGAAAATCTACCACCAGAACTTCTATCTGCCTTTATAGTTTCATAGTTGATAGCATAGTCTAAAACCGATTCAAATCCCTCGGCAATCTTTTGATTGTTTTCATATACAGCAACCTCACCAAAATCAACGCCAGTATTCTTTAACTTGTTATACAAACTAATCCAATATTTTTTATCAGCATCATTCCACTTACCTACAGCTGGAATGTGACGGTGCTTTGCTGCTGAAGTTGGACGCTCAAGACTCAAACTACCTAAAAACTTATCCAAAGCAACACTCGATACCTTACCTAACTTAGCACCAGCATCTTTACCCTTAGGTGTTAAGTCGGTCTGTACAAGATTTCTTTCTTTAGAGTATTGAAAGTTTCTAGATTGACCATGGATTTGTCCACCCTTCTGAGTTTGCATATCAAATCCAAGTTCACCTGTATCAAACAAGTAATTTTTTTTCTTCCCTAGAGTTAATGTGCATTTTAAAGATCCTTTCACCGCATCAATTTGAGCAGGTTGTCCAGTTGCTCCACCAGCATTTGCAACTTCAGCAGATGCAGTTTTCTTTTTTGCTGCAATTGCTTTTAGAGAAACTCCGATCAAAACTTTTTCTCTAAGAGCATCTCTCATATAAGCATTAAGGAGAGTAAGTTTGGCATCCTTAGACATACCATCAATATTTGTTAACTCACGAATTGTACCTTGCACAACATTCTTCAAACTCTTTTTAACAAGAACAATATCCATAGGATTCCAACGGTCCTTCACAGATACACCACATTCTTTCTTGGCAATTTCTTCAATGTAAGGCATTATTCCATTGTCTCTGGAATATTCATACCCTTTACTACTACCCAAATATTTTTTTAATGCTGCGGTTTGTTTTGTATATGTCATTCTCCATTCTGCACCGAACCCATCATATATTTTTTTCATTTCAGCATCAGTAGGTTCTTTACCTCTCTCAATTACCGACTCAAAGAAATACCTAGAACCATTTTCCTGCTTGGCAGTTTCTTTAGCGTTAGTTGCCATCTTACTCTATGGAATCATCCAAACTATTTAGATAATCCTTTTCTTTTTCATAGATTTTTTCCTGTCCTGTCCAGAGTTTATATCCCTGGACAACCTCAGGCAATAACCATTGGTCCACACGAATACACTGCTCCCAGTTGACAGGGTGAGCACAACTCACCACTACAACAGAAACGAATGCTCGTATGTGAATCCAAAGACTATACATCGTAATAGTAAAACCATCCCGTAGCGATGTATTTTGTTTGTGTTGGACTAATAATACCCCGATGCATATGTGTCCATGCTGCAGGAAACAAACACACCTTTCCTGCTCTCGCAGTAACTGCTTGTCTTTGATAGGGGTAAAAAGTTTCTCCCCTATCAGTAACATCGTTTAAGTACAATGTCCAAACTAACATACGAGGAGAGTCTGGTCCACAACCACCTTGCTCACAGTGAGTTCTTGGATATCCTTGACCTGGATAATATCTTTGTAAGTTATATCCAGTATAAAATCCCCATGTGCCAAGATCATCTAGATGATAATATTTTTCTTTGTATAGTTCTACAGCAGATCCCACAGAAGATAAAATAATCTCATTAACCTCAGAGCAATAACTGGCGTCAGCTTCCATAGAAATATCAGTGGAATCTTTTACACTAGTATCTACCTGTAAGGATTCACCAACCCAGCCAGACCTGTGACGATCAGTATTGTTTTCAAACCAATCGATAATAAAATTGCAATTAGATTGACTTACTATTTGATAATCTTCTATAAAATTCATTATGACTCTTGTTTAACTTCCCAGGACCCACCTACACCGCCTTCCATATTGACAGTAATGTCTTGAGGTTCAACAGTTTCATTTGAATGAGGGGGTTTATGTTCTCTATCCATAGGTTTGGATGACTCAAACGGAGTACGCGAAAGATTCTTGATAACAATGAACGCATCGTTGTTATACTTACGATCCCCATATTGGGCTGACCACTTTTTGTTGTACTCTTCACCTTGGTAGATACCAGATACCTGTGTACCACCAATCTCGATTACAATGTTGTCATCTCTGACATTCCAACCGAGAGTTGCAATCTGATTCCAAAGATCATCTTGTGTAAAATTCATTTTCCTCCTGTTTCGTAACCCATTTTGTCGTCGTGTTCTTTCAACTTACGCATACGAATTGTTTCATGTAAACGTTTAAGTGCTTCTTCAGTTTCGGATGTTTTCTCGTAGGACCATTCGCCCTTTGATTTTTTCTTTTTACTCATCGTCCAAACCTCTTATCCATTTTTAGTTTGACATAATACATTCCTAAGATCCAGACGGAGAAGAAGAACCCCTCCACGTAACTCATGGAATGCCAAGCGTGTACTGCTCCGTCCATCAGACATCACCTTCCTGACGATTCTCAGAGTAGTGAACATCAAACTCACCACCAGGATAACGTGCCTTGAGTTTGTCTACATTCATAGCAATAACTTCATCAATACTGACATCCAGTGCCATACATGCTTGTGCAATGTACCACATAATGTCACCCAGTTCACGCTTCATATGAAACATATTCTCTTCATTGACAGGTTTACCCTGAAAGACAATCTTCTTGACAATCTCAGTGAATTCACCTGCCTCAGCACATGCTCCTACAGCAGCAGTAAGCAATCGCTCGGCATGAAAGTCTTGCCCTTGAAGTTCTTGAATACGATAAATGAATGCTTCGTGCTCTTTCGATGGTTGCGACGTGACTTCATTGACGAACTCCAAATAGGCATCAGTGTTTACTCGCTTAGTCATACTTTAGATCTTGAAATGTTTTCTTTGAGGTGAACTTTTTAACTAAATCAATCTGTTGAGATTCGGTTCCTTGCCCAGAATCAACAAGGTCGTCTTGTGCAGATTCCTCCACATCATACAACCTCATCTTCGCCCTGTCAATACCTATACAAAATCTCTTGTATGTATTGGTATCATTATATCTATTCTTCAATTGCTTAATCATAATCTGATTCATGCCCTCAAGCTCCTCCGTACTAATAAGGGCAAACATAAGATCAGCAGTAGCAGGGAGACCAAAGGATTCACTAGTATCAGTAAGGTCAACATCAGTGCTACCATAACCTGAACGAGTGGTTTGCGTAGCACTGATAATAGGAACGTTACACTCCACAGCAAAGCCTCGAAGTTCTTCTGCGATTGCTTTGACGTAGGTGTATGAGTTGACAATGCTCCCTTTATATCTCTGGGAAGCACAGATATTAAGGTAATCCACAAAGATAATATCGGGTTTAATGCTCCGCTTAAGAGCAAGATCAGAAACAAGAGACTTAAAATGTCCAACATGAGCAGATGCTGTAGGGTATTCTTTAATGATTAACTTGCCTTGTGTCTTCTTAGAAAGATTTGCAATCTTCTTTTCAAACATTACCTTTGGGAGGTCACCTAGTTGTTGGATAGGGACGTTAAGTAAATTAGCATCAATACGTTCTGCAATCTTTTCTTCTGCCATCTCTAATGTGATGTATAGAACATTACGACCTTGAAGCAAGGAAGCAGCAGCCATGTGACACATAAACAAGGACTTACCAACACCTGTGCCAGCAAGTGCAATGTTCAATGTTTTGTTAGGAAGACCACCCTTTGTGATTTTGTTAAAGAGCGAAAGGTCAAATGGCACTTTGTCTTCTTTGCGATGGTAGAAGTCATAACGTTCCTGTGCATCTGAAACATAATCATGTCCTACATGTTGGTCGAAGGATACTCCGAGTGCCTCAGAAAGAATCGAAGGAATGGCACCTTTATCCCTCTTGGTATCTTGACCGTCAGCAATCTTGACACTCTCCATAAGAGATAGGTAGATCGCACGCTCTTGACACCACTTTTCCGTAGTATCAACGAGCCAATCGTGTTCTGCGGGATCATTGGAAAGGACATTCAATACCTGGATAATTTCTTTGAACTGGTCTTCAGTGAGGTCAGTTCGTTCCTGACATTCTATACCAATTGCGTTGAGACTGGGACATGCATCATATTGACTTATGTATTCATGTATCTCTAAAAAGATAATCTTATGCTCACGGGCAGTAAAGTAATCTGACTTTAAAAAAGGAAGAACCTTTCGTGCATAGTTCTCACTGTATATGAGATTGCTAAGGATTGTTGCTTCTAGGTTCATTAAACGTAGTGTAAGTAAGTTCCGAGGATGTACTTTTTATCTGATATTGGAGGTCGTCCAGCGTGTCGATACTGCCATGTGGGAGGAAATACTAGTATAGAACCTCGTTTAGGTTGTACCGAATGTTGCAGAACAGGAAAATTGGTGTCTCCACCATCAACGACATCATTAAGATAAAGAAATAAAACTAAAAATCTCCGAGCAGAATTGTAGTTTCCAACGTCAACATGGTCAGCAAACTCATCGCATCCGTTGTTCCTATACATCTTAGCACGGAATTCTTCAAATGCATACTTGTCTGGAAAATCAACAGCAATATCAAGACTGTTCATATAATTTTCGACAACACCAATGAAGGTCTTTGATAGGGACTCTTGAACGTCTCTCCATTCAGGAACTTTATCGAGATACAATTTACTGATGTTCAATTCATAAAATGATGGACGTTTGTCCTGGTCGATTCTTATGAAATCTGAATCGTTAAACTGGTTGATAATTCTGGTGCATAATGATTCATCAACAACATTGTCGTATTGACGAATATAATCTACAAGTTTAGCTGCCATAACGAAACTCCGCTGCTGCTGCTTCATCGAGTGCCTGCATCACTTCGGCAGTAAAATATGTATCGGGGTCTTTCAAGATTGCCTTAGCATAGACTTTCTTGCCGTCCATTTCATAACGACCAGCAACGTTTTTCCACATCCCTGCTCGCTCTCCTAACTCTAGTAGACCATAGTATCTGTCAAGACCACGATCATAGTATAGGCGGGTTTCAATCTGACTATTCTCTTTGGTCAAACGTGACTTCTGTGCCTTACATTTGATGATGTTACCAACAACCTCAGTGCCATCCTTCTCTTTCTTCTTAGACAGATAGATGATTGTAGAAGATGCATACTTGAGACCACTACCACCACCCATTTCTTTCATGGGGACATAAGACCCAATCACATCATAGGTGTGATTAGTGACCAGCATAGGCACGTTTGCCTTCCCTAGTTTGAGTGTGAGCACCCTGAAGGCACCCTTAATCAATTGACTCTTAGTCATGTCACGGACCTGCTTATCTGCTGCTACATCGGCAATCTCTTTCTCTGTAGAAAGCATACCCAAAGAGTCCAAGACAAACATCATAGGTTGTCGGTCTTCCTCTTTCTGCTCCATATACTTGTCAAGGATACGACAAGACTGAGTACGAAACTGTTCAATAGTTGCCACAGGAACAATCATCATGCGGTCAGATGCAATACCTCTGTCCTCAATCATCTGCCTAGAGATAGCAGACTCAGATTCAAAATAAATTACACCTGCGTCAGGATTACTGTCGAGAAAATGCTGTACAATCCCAAGGCAAAAGAAAGTTTTGCCAGTAGACGACTCTCCTGCAATAGCGGTGATCTTATTTCCAGGGACACCACCGTAGATTGAGCCAGATACCAGAGCGTTAAAGATATAACTGCCAGTATCAATGAAACCACTGGTATCTCCCGCTGCAATACCATCACTAACAAGTCCTGCGTATTCATTTCCGATCTCCTTTGCTACATCTTGCAAAAAGTTCACCCTTTAACCTCCAATAATGTTGTGATATGTTGTGAACGTTTCATGGCACGTTCAAACCATTGTGCATCTTTCAAATCATCAAATAGTTTTTCTTCTCTAGATGCACCAGCACCAAATGCCTTTTGATATGAAACAATAAATTTTGTTTTCATCCGAATAAAAACTCCAACGATGCAATTTTTTCTGGTTTCCAACCAATGGTATCCATAATAACTTTGATAGGGTCTAGGAATGACTTTGAGAATTGTAAGTCATAGTCCACATGTTTGTCAAGTCCAAACTCTTTAGGAAATGTGTTCAAGTAACTGATTACATTTTCTCCAATTTTATTTGGTGTCTTTAGGTAGACAAATTTAATCTTTTCCCCGTCTTGAATCAAAGGATACTTATGTGTCAGTTTGTTTTTCTTGTTATGGAAGTTGTATAGTAGTGCTCCTCTAACGTGTATCGGTGTACCTTTACTATACAGAGTCGAAGGGTTCGACCACTTATTTAGATTGTTGCATCCTCGGGGAAATGATATATCTTCAACTGGTAACGATGAAAATTTATCCTTAAAGTCTGCAATAAATTTTTGTGCTGCCTCTTCATCTTTATTCACAATAACAATCATACATTCTTTAATAGCAGCACGACATGCAGCAGGAGTAGAAGACTTCACTGCTTCCAATCCCATGATTTTTAGTTTAGGTTTCTCATAACGAACACCCTCACTATCCCACACATTAAGAATGTATCTCTTCTTGGCAGTCCAGATACCTTTGTTGGCAATATTCTCTCGCTTCATGACCATCTTCTGGTCATAAGCACCAACATAGTTTGCTAGTTCTTGATACGATTTTTCAATGAATGGTTCGATTCGTTCTTTGCAAGCAGTGTCGAGGAAGCTGACAATCCTCTCTGTACGAACATCTTGTGAAGGAAATACAGAACGGACAAGTAAATCGAGACAGATGTAAATGCTATCAGTATCAGAAGCGATGACATAATCGTGGTCCTTTGTTTTAAGTAGTTTGTTTAAGTAATCATTTACTTTGTTTTCAATCCATCTAATCGAGACTTGACCCGAGAGGGTAATCGCTTCAGCATTTGCCAGATTGTAGTATCGGAAGTATTGGTTACCGATGGCACCATAGGCGCTGTTAAGTTGGATCTTTCTTGCCATTTGGATATTGTTGAATTTTGAAATATCCTTTTGTAATGATGTGGTCTCTGTAGATGTGGTGGCATGTTCAAGAGCTTGCTTAGACTTAAGCATTCTCTTCTTGTATATGGTCCGTTCATCGTAAATCTTCTGCATCATTTCTGGTAGGAACCCAAGTATATCTTTACGGTACTGAGCACCATTAGCACATACACAGTAGTCCCCTTTAATATCTAGCGTCTGCCCAAGTATCTTATCAACTGTAGCCGATGGGTGTCTAGATTCAACAAGTGTTTCGGGTGAGATATTATACTGCATGATAAGATGAGGGTAGAGAGAGTTAAGGTCAAAAGACACAACCCAATCATACTTTCCTGGAATCGGTTCCTTGACATAGGCTCCTGCATACTTCTCATCTTTCTTAGCACCAAAATTACGTGGAGGAACTACGATGTTTTTATCAGTCAGATAGTTGTATATCATGGTGTCCCACATACGGACCTGACTGTAAACATCTTCAAAGTTCACCTTAGCATCATAGGCCATAGTGATGGCAAGTTCAAGCAACTTCATCTTATCTTCCAGTCGGTCAATCAACTCAACGTCTTGGATGTTGTACTCCATAAACTTCTGCCAATCACTAGTGTAGAAGTCTTTGAAGTTCTCATACTCAGAGTGATCTACTTTTCGTTGACCCAATTCAACGAAAGCGATATGGTCTAAGCGATAGGACTCTTGATTACTGTAAGTAAACTTACGATAAAGATCGAGATAGTCAAGAATATTGACACCAGATATGTCATAAGCAATATTTTTGCGTCCCTGGACAAAAACTTCTCTTTCATTAGCACGATTCCATGGGGATAAACTCTTCATCCATTTCTCACCTAGCACACGATTGACTCGCCGTGCGATATATGGAACATCGTATAAATTAACATTCCAACCTGTTAAGATGTCAGGTGTATTTTGCACCCACCAACCAATAAAGTGATTGAGCATTTCATGCTCTGTCCAGAAGATATGAGTTTCAACTCCTTCGGGTGCTTCAAACTCACGAGTTGCCCAACTATAGTATTTCTTTGTCACCATATCTTTAATGGTGATAGACAGCATTTCTTCTGCTGCTTCTTGAACATTAGGAAATCCATTCTCACACTGGACCTCAATATCCAATGCATAGATTTTCATCTGATTGATGTTATACTGCACTTCACCAGGAAATTCTTGGCGAATATATTGGTATACAAATCTCTCGTATCCATGCACTTCAAACCCTTCAACTCCGTCATACTGTTCAATGAATCCTCTTGCCTCTCGGGAAGAATCAAACTTCACAGCACGGACGTTCTTGCCTTCTAAAGTCTTAGTAACTTCATCTTTTTTAGATAAGACATATAAGGTCGGACTAAAATGGGCACGAGACTGTACTTGCTGACCGTCTTCGTACCCACGATAAAGTATTGTATTTCCAGCTAACTGAACGTTAGTGTAGAACTGACTCATGCGGACCTATAAGTCTCCAATAATTTCTCTGTCGGATCCACTATAGTAAAAACTCCCTCGCTTGTCAAGAACAAATCTCGTTGGTCTGTATACAGAGGGAAAGGAGACAACGTATCATCTCCAGAAATACTGAAACATTTTTCAATAAGGATACTAGGTTCTTCATCTAGTTCCAGTACATTACCAATGATATATTCAGGTCTATCCTTAAGCAACAAGACTTTAATATTCTCTGTACTCGGTTCGGGAGGTTCCTCAATATCACTTACAGGTGATACATACGATTCATTAACCATTCTTTTGTGCCTCAATCAAGTTGTTGTATTGTTCTACAACTGCATCATATGTTTCATATGCAGCAACTACTTCATCTAGTCGAAAGAAAAGATATTCACTTTTACTGAGGGGAGCCCATGGTTCCATTACTACCTTAGGTTCACTCTGTTTAGTAATACTAGAATCTTCTGAAGAAACAGAGACTTCAATATTTGGTTGCTCTTCACTATCAGTATAGATGCTATATGGATATCGCAGTTGATATGCGATAGGGTCTTTAGTTTCTTCTGCTCCTTCTGGAGTAGGAGGAGTCACTTCATAGATATCAGAAATGATATCTTCACCGCTTCTTGTTCTTACGATTCTTACGCTCATAATTTCTCCTTGAGATTTCTAGTACAGATTCTTTGATGATTTCTTTCAGAATTTTAGTTTCTGAAATTTTGCTTTCTTCAGCAATAGGACGTACATATTTCATTATATCATCGATATAATTTTCTGGCAAGTCCAATGTTAGGAGATCTGATTCTCCATTATAATTATTTGGTTTTAAATTGAAGTATAGATTCATGTTACCATGCCCAAGATACAAATGAGTTACGGACACCCTTAGTGACCGTTTTTACTTCATGCGGATATAAAAAGATGGAGGGGAATACTAATACATGCCCCTTTTCCAATTCCATATCTTCATGCCGAAGATAAAAATCACCACCTTCAAAATCATCATTCAGCAATCCAACCAAAGTACAAATAGGAATTCCTCTCTCTTTGCCATCAAATAAATCTTTGGCATGATCGTAGTGAACACGAAGATTGGTTCCTTCTTTGTACCTAGCATATTTGGGTACTGCGAAATTTACCAATCCTATATCATATTTCTTAGAATAATCACTAAAAACTTTATCACAAAGATCATAAAGTAGATTACTTTCTTTTGGAGGAAAGAGATTTTCTATAGAATCGTTTTCAGAATGGTAATGCTCATCATGTTCATGACCCCACTGATGTGACTCCCACTCCCAAGTAGAGTACTCAGAAATTACAGAGTCACAAAAATCATCATCTTCAATGTCATATAGACTTACATAGTCAAGAAAATTCATGCAGACTCCAAACAAAAAGAGACCCTAAGGTCTCTTTGGTTGTAAATTATATAGGTTGATTAGTAGTCCATGTTTCCACCATAGCGGATGCAGGTCTTTTTATTTTCTGCTGATGATCTACACCACTGTCTCACATAAGCATCTGCATCCTTATCCATTGTAAAGTGAGCATAATTATGAAGCATCCCAATCAAAACCAATATCCCAATCGATATCACATTAAAGTGTGTCGCTGGATGCATCAGCATTGCTTTCAGGTAGTTGAGAATTTTGGATTTCATAAACCTTTCGTTTCTGATGCTCAGGGATGATTCTCCGTAATTCTACCACGAGAAGTCCGTTATTGAAACTGACTGTGCCAACTTCGACATCATCACTCAGGTTGAATCCCCTAGTGAAGGTGCGTGAAGATAATCCACGATGCACATATTCTTCTTCCCCATCATTCTTAGGTGCAACAGATTTAACTAGGAGGATATTTGACTCAGTAGTAACTTCCACCTCATCTGGTGACCATCCAGCAAGTGCAATTTCAATACGCCATTTAATATTTGATTCTTTGATGATATTGTATGGCGGATATTGTCCACCAGGATGATTCGATCCATATGAATGCAATCGATAGAAGATATCATCTAGTCCGACGCTGTATCTGTTTGCAGCATCAAAAATTTTATCAACATCTTTCGATGTCCATCTAGTAAGGTCCATGTAACTTCTCCTTATAAAGCGAGATTGTGTTGTGTGGTCCCCGAAGGCAACCAAGATTATTTAACAAGTCTGTAGTTTAATACAATGTGTGATATGCCGAACCCTTGTGTAAGGAATACCTCACCTACATAGTACTAGGACAAAACTCGATGGAAAAAATGACTAAATTTTTACCTATCGTTATGTTATTGGTGACCGCTGGTGCGGCAAATGCAGGTGGACTGGTGAGTTCACATTCGGCTAGTGTACAACTAACTGTTGATGCCGCTAGGACTCAGGCAACGAGAATTGGGTCTTCGTTTAGTATTTCTGGAACTAATATTGATACTACAGACGGCACCACAGCACATGCTGTATCTACTGGCACCATTACTTCAGGAGTCTATTCTCCTGGTACTATCACCGCTACTCAAGATACTGCAGGTTCTGCATTCTCATTCAGTCAATCTTATAACCAAGCTGATGCAGTTCCAACTGCTGCTCCTACTGTAGGAGACGTTCCTAACTTCAGTAATGTAACTTCTTACACTGCTGGAACTGCAGGAACTCTAGCTGGTACTATAACTTCAGCTGGTGTAATTGGAGTGACGGCTGGTGGTGCTGGAACGACTGCAACAGGACAATACGTTAGTGAGATCACGATAATTGACTAAGGAGATAGATAATGAATACTATGATTCGTTGGTCTGTGATGTCTGCGGTGGGTGCAAGTGTCACACTTGCTCCTGCCTTGGCGGTCCCCGTGGTCCCAAACTTCACTCAGGGAAGTATGACATCCAGAACGGAGACAACTCAGACGATCACCGAGACAATAAATAGCATGGATTACAACACTGGATATCAGTATTCTGCTACTGGTTCTGGTGTATCAGCATCGGGAAACCTCTCACCAGGAACAGGTGCTAGCAATGTAACTATTAATGGAGTGACATCATCATGGATGGGTGTAACAAGCAAACCGACATACACACAGACGACACCAGGAGCAGCGTTTCAGTTCACAGAAACTTACAGCGGCCCTGGTTTAAGCAATCAAACGATTATCCAGAGAACAACAGAGGTTACAAGCATAACCGACACTACAAGTATCTTCTCGCAGTAACATTATTATTCGCTAATCCTTCTTATGCTGAAACTGTTGGTGGTGTGTCTGCTACTGCTAATCCTGTCGCTAATAGTTCAGGCTCCGTTACAAACCAAGCTATTCAGGTTTTACAGGGACCATACATTACAAATACCTACGGTGGAGGTATACAATGTCAAGGTCCCACTCGCAATTTCACACCGTATGTAACAGGAAGTGTTTCTGCTTCTAAACCATACGAACCTTTCTATGATGACCCAGTATATGATGTCACCGATAACTTTGGTGCTTTCGATTCTGACGGGAATCCAATTGGAGATGGTATCTTAGATAATCCTGGTGATATTATTTTCCACAAAAGGACTAGGACTGGACAGAAAGATAACTATAGTCTAGGTGTAGGTTTCTCTATGACATGGAGCACACCTACAGATAAAAAATTACAAGACCTTTGTAAAGAAGCAGCGAGTTCTAACATCGAGATGATGAAACAACTAACTGCCAATAAAAGATTGGACTTTGAGATTGCGAGACTTAAGAATTGTGGAAGTCTAATGAAAGAAGGAATTAGTTTTCACCCCAAAAGTCCTTACTATAAAATATGTGCCGATGTCGTAGTGCAAAATATAACTACAGTCAAGCAACATCGTC